>Ga0187812_1000098_pt1 | contig 30129 bp, 24 predicted proteins | sample NC_S_2_FD_130582 | JGI IMG/M metagenome (GOLD analysis project Ga0187812, IMG submission 130582) | Wetland sediment microbial communities from Neuse River Estuary, North Carolina, USA - ASW-S_2 | ecosystem: Environmental > Aquatic > Freshwater > Wetlands > Sediment | place: USA: North Carolina...
ATACTTCATTTCTTAATGCCATAATTATTCTCTCCAAAATTATTAATCTCTTCTGTGCTTTCATATTAATTTTATCACTCTTGACTTATAATTTTCACACAGTCTCTTAATTCGTGGGTTAATAAAAGGAGGTATCAGATTCTTAACTGTTTTAACAGTTTATCATCTTGCTTTTCTAATTTACACAACGGGGTTAAATTATTGACTTTTAATATAGAAATATGTAAAATTATTACACAAAGACAGGGAAATGCGGGAAAATACAGAAACTTCCAATTATAACTTTACCCCGCTTTGCCTCGTTTGTTTTAATCGCGTTCATTTCCATAAGAGATGGATAATTGTTAATCTGCTTAATAAAGGCAGTAATTTATATAATAAAGATTAAAGGAAACATTATGAAAGAGGAAATATCACCTATACCGGTAAGCCAGGAAGAATTACTTGATACAGCCAAGGAGTGGGATGAAAAAGCCAAAGCCCACAACGAGCTTGACGAATTCGGAATAACGCAGGACTTTATAACCGGATTTGAATCGGACATAACGGCGGCGGAAGGTTTTAAGACAGCCGATGAAGTGGACAAGGACACTGCGGTGCTAACGGTTCAGAAGAATAATAAAAACAAAGAGTGCTACACGTGGATTAAAACGGCATTGATTCATTATGGAAAACTTTATCCAAACAGAAACTCGGCGGAAAGAAAATTATTCCCGGACGATTACACGGTTGCAAGAACGAACGACACGCATACAGCGGCAGTAATGCCTACAATTATTAAACTGCTAACGGACAATAAAGCGGCGCTTATGGCAAAGGGAATGAAGGCGGACTTTATTGATAAAGGCGCGGCGCTGCTTGCCGGGCTTAATGAAGTGAAGCTTCAGCATACGAAAAAAATGGATGACGATGAGCTGTATACTATCTAGAGAAGAATAGCTTTATCCAAAGTCTATAACGAGATAAATGAGATAAGCGCGGCGGGAAAGGTAGCGCATCAAGACGACAAAGAGATTGGAAACTATTTTGATACGCCGTGGGCAAGGTTGCGTAAGAATCATCAGACTAATGACGCGGCAGATACGCCTCCACCCACTCCGCCGCCAGTTCAGTAGATTGGTCATTGGTCAATTGTCATTGGGAAAATAAAGATGACATAGTATGCCCGATAACTTTTTTTTATTTTATTCTTTGTTAAAGCAAAAAGTATAATTAAATTATGCGGGTTGAATTATTGAAAAATAATTTTTAATCTCCGGCTCCGCCGTTAGGCGAGGTGAGGAAAACAAAAAGATAATTATTTAGGGAAACTTTTTGGAACAAGAAGCGGTAAATAGGAAAGACGAAGGAAGAAGATTTCTTCAAACGGGCAGGGCGCAAGTCATGGCGGGAATAAATTACAAATACAAAGGCACACACCAAAGAAGAATCCCGGAAGAAGTAATTAGAAAAGCAGAAAGAATAAAACTCGGCTTAGGTTTAAGTGTCATAAAGCGATGTGGCGGAGAATTAATAGTTAGGTATTTAATAAAATAGAAAGATAATTATGAAGGGAATTTCCTTTGATACATCAGAAAAGACGATACAAGACATTACTAATCTGTATAAATCATTCACCCGAAAAAATGGTCGTCATCTTAATTTGAGTCCGGGATTTCAAAGGGAATCAGTATGGACACAAAAAGATAGGCAGAAATTGATTGACAGTGTTCTAAGGAATTATCCTATTCCGGCAATATTCCTTTATCGCAGAGAAGAAAATGGTGAAATTATTTATGACGTAGTGGACGGCAAACAACGATTGGAAACTTTTTTAATGTTTATGGGATTCATTCGTGGAAATCAATTCTCAGCTAAAGTTCAATTACCGGATAAAGACGAGCGAGAATGGATTGATTGGAAAATATTACAGCGAAAGGCTAAGCAACATTTACTAATGGGATACAAAATAACAGCAATTGAAGTTAATGGAGAACCATCGGATGTAATAGAGTTATTTGTGAGGATTAATTCTACTGGAAAAGCTCTCACAGCTGCCGAGAAAAGACACGCTAAATATTACCGAAGTCCTTTCTTAAAAGCAGCGGGAAAACTTGCAAGTAAGTACGAATCCTATTTCTTAACAAATAAAATCGTTACCGAAGCACAAATAACGAGAATGAAACATATAGAGCTGATTTGTGAATTAATGATTTCCATTTTTCAAGGAGATATTATCAATAAAAAAGCTGCTTTGGATCGAATGATGGATGATAAAAGTCTTTCATCAGCAAAAGCAAAGTCAATCGAATCAAAAGTTACTCTAACGCTAAATCGAATTAAGAAAATGTTCCCTGAACTTAAACATACAAGATTTCACCAACTTTCAGATTTTTATTCTCTTGCGGTTCTCATATACAAATTCGAGAGTGAGAATCTAATTTTAACTGACAAAAGAAGAAATAACTTAACTTGGGATTTATTAGTTGCTTTTTCTAATGGAGTTGACCAAACAAGATTATTACAAAAAAAGGTTGAAGGTATTCCAGCAAATTTGGAAAAATGTAGAGAATATCTTTTAACTGTTTTACAAGCAACTGATGAAATAACTCAAAGAAGAAGAAGAGAAGAAATTTTGAGAGGTTTAATTGGAAGCATTTTTGTTAAAAAAGATAAAGAACGATTATTCAGCCCTGAACAAAGGCGGATATTATGGAATACCGATGAAGAACGAATTTGTAAAAGATGTGGCGAACCGGTTACTTGGGGTGATTTTACAGTTGACCACATTAAACCATTTAGTAAAGGTGGAGGAACAAAATTGCATAATGCGGCAATTATGCATCGTTCTTGTAATTCATCAAAAGGTAATCGTAAGTAAACACATATAAATAAAATTATTAAAAATATTTTGCTTTCGCTTTTAGTTCGGTCTATTGTTAGGGCGGACGGGTAAAAAACAAAGACGTTATGCAGAAAAATCAAAATAAATAGTGGCGTAATATGAAAACTACAATTGTCCTATTAGGAATTTTATCAGGTTACTTTTTCCCAAATCATACTTTTTCAATAACATTATTTCTTGTTGCAATATTAGTCTCATTCGTATTTGGATTTGTGTTCCCAGATATGATGAATGCTAATTCTTTAAGTAGTAAAGCGGATAGAGAGAAAGTTACTTTTACAAGCAAAATTACCATCAATAAAATGAATACCATTTCATTTTGGATTGGAGCTTTTATTTTCTTCGCAGCAATTACAAGTTTTATAAAGCACTTCATTTTTAATTCAGAAGTTAATCAGTTAAGCATTATAATTTGTGCTTTTAGTTCCGGTATAATTATCAAGCTGCTAAATATTAATATGTTGATAAGTAAAAAGTCTATAGAGAGTGACAAAATAATATAATCCAAATAGAAGCAGTGTTTTGCTAACATGCATCTTTGTTTTAAGGTGACCGCTTATTAGAGTGAACGAAAGGTGGTAAAAGAAATGAAAATATGTTTATTAAGCATTTTAATGCTAACATTATCGTCTTGTTCATTAATTCAATTTGGCACTTATGATACACCTCCAATAGAAAAAGCACTCTCCAATTCTGCCTTTAACTGGCAAAGAGACAGTACTAATAATTTTAACTTCTATTTTGATGCAAGGTATATTCCTAATATTTATGTTGATTCAGCAAAAATTATGTTAGAAAAGGAATATCCTGAATTACTTAAATTTCTCGGAGTAAAAAAGTATGACCACAGATTAAATCTGTTTATGGTCGATTCAAGAAAGGATATGGGAAAATTAATCGGGATGGAAACGAATGGTATGGCAAGTCCTAAAGACAATACTGTCTACTCAATATTTAATGCAAATGTTAGGACTTACGGCAAACATGAATTTTGCCATGTAATATCTATCAATGAATGGGGAATGTATAAAGAAACCTGGTTGAGTGAAGGATTAGCAGTTAACTCAGATGATAATTGGTGGGGATACGATTTACATTCATTAGCAAATTATCTTTATTCAAAGAACAAGTTAATTCCTATTAAAGAAATAATTAAAAACTTTCATAAATATGAGAGCCTAATAACTTACCCTGAATGCGGGAGTTTTGTTAAGTATCTCAAAGATAAATATGGGCTTGATTTAATAAGGGAATTGTGGAAAGACGGCTCAATTGTCTTTGAACGTAGATTGAACAAAGATATCTCATCCGTTGAACAAGAATGGCTACAAGAAATAAAAAAACATAGCTACTCTAACATTGATTATGAAAAAAAAGTATTTACAAAGTTTGGAACTAAGCTATAAGAGAAGCACGTAACCTTCATTAATTAGTCAGAAGCCGGACATGTAAGTAAAAAGTTCCTCCTTCAAACCGCTCTTGACGGCAGAGTGTAAAAGGGAGAGCACATCTTTAAAGTAAATATTGAATTGAGTTTTCAAAAAACATATTTTAGTTATGAATGAAAAACATTGAGCATAAAAAATTGACTGATGCTTTTTAATAGTTCCAATTAAGATTATAATTTCACCAAAAAAAATCTAAACATATCCACTATCGTTACAAGGAAGTTCGGGATCTTTACAAACGCGCAAGCAATGAGTTCAGCAGACTTTTTCTTAATTATATAATTATTAAAGGATAGCATTATGAAACTCCAACTTGGTCGTCATATTTATGGATTGGGAGCAATCGCTTTCGGGATTGTTACGTTGCTCCGGCATCAGATTAACTCGCTTGGAGATATTTCACTCCCCGGAATACTAATTTATATTGTATGCATCGCGGAACTAACCGGCGGTCTGGCAATACTGTGGCGGAGAACGATGAAGCTCGGTGCTTTAATACTTGCAGTTGTCTTTTTTATATTTTCACTTTACTGGATATCGCAAATCATTAAGATGCCGCTGGTCTTTTATCCTTATGGAAACTTTGGTGAGCAGTTCTCTATTGCACTTGGCGGAGTTTTTGTTTTCGCATCCGCTATTTCAGGTCATCCGGAAGAAGCGGCAAAGATAGAAAGAGCCGCATACATAAGCTACGGGATCTGCGTTATTTCATATTCGCTGTATCAACTGTTTTATCTTAGCTATACGGCAAGCTTAGTACCGAAGTGGATTCTTCCCGGTCAAATGTTTTGGGCGGCAGCTACCACGGCAGCGTTTGCACTCGCGGCAATTGCTATACTTTCCGGGCGCTCAGCTCTTTTAGCTTCCAGGCTGCTGACAATAATGCTGATCGGATTCGGTGTGCTGATATGGCTGCCGGCGTGCGTTATCCATCCGCATGAAATGAGTAACTGGGTAGAAAACGCCGCGAATACCGCAATGGCAGGAACGGCATGGATAGTAACAGACTTTCTGTACCGGTCAAAAATATCTCCGCGGGAACGGCAGCAGGGTAATGTGTCTTTAGAAGAGAAGAAGAATTAGCAGTTATGTACTAAAAATTAAAATAAAAAGAGCCGCACGAAGCGGCTCTAATAATTGATTTCGGCGACCTAAAATTATTTTATCAAAAACATTTTGATGTACATATTCACTTGTTTTTTTGCAGCCAATGATAAAACATTCAGTCTTCCGAAATAGACTCCGGTAGCCAGGTTTTTTGCCTGCCAAGTAAGCCTGTAAGAACCATTCGATTGAATACGGTTAATAAGCTCATCAACTTTTTCACCGAGAATATTATAGATTGTAAAATTCACCATGCTTTCTTCCGCTAGATCATATTGAATAGTTGTACTTGGATTGAAAGGATTCGGATAATTTTGATAAAGCATTAAATGTTTAGGAATAATTGCGGGCTCATCAACTCTTACTAGCGTTGTTACTATGACGTAGTTGCTGTATTCTGAAGAATCAATTGTATTAAAAGCTTTAACCTGGTAGGTGTATTTAGTTGTATCTTTTAATTCCAACGAATCCACATAAGAATTAATATTCGTTTTAACAGCAGCAATTACTTTAAATTGATTAGAACTTGACGGCTCGCCAACTTTTTTCTCAATTATAAAGCCGCTTTCATTCTTGGATCTATCCAACCAAGTTAATCTTATTTTATGAGGATACGAACTGACAGCCTTCAAACTGTCGGGGCACGGTAAGATTGTAGCAAATTTCCATGTGTCTGAATAAGGACTTCTCCCGATGCTGTTTCTTGCCAGTATCCGCCAATAGTAAGTAGTACCGTCTTCTAATAATCTCACAGATGTAAGGGTATCCATTATTAGAGTATCCGAATAAAACATTTTTGAAAAGGCAGAGTCGTTTGAAATTTCCAGGTGATAAACCTCAGCTTTATCAACTTTATTCCAAGCGAACTTAGTAGGAATAGAATTCTTTTTCGACTGGTTTAGCGGGAAGCTTAATACGGGTTTTCCGGAGAAATTAATTAATGTTGTGAAAAACCAGGTATTAGACCAACTGCTTTTACCGGCTGTATTAATTGCCTGAACTCTCCAAAAATAATTTGTAGCTTCGTTTAATCCCGTTACAAGTTTGGCAGTATCAGATATTGAAGAATCGGAATAAAAAAATCTCGAGAACATCGAATCAGTTGAGATTTCCAATTTGTATGTGTCTGCTCTGTTTGCTTTGTTCCACTGGAAATTTAGATTAAGTGCATTCCCGGATGAGCTGTCAAGTGGGGAGACCAGGTTTGGCTTATCTGGTAAAAGCCTGAGCGTAGCAAACGACCAAATATCACTCCACAAACCGCTGCCGGCATTGTTCTTCGCTTTAACTCTCCAAAAATATTTAGTCCAGTCCTGCAAACTATTAATTAGCTTTGCAGTGTCGGTTAAAGTTGAATCCGCAAAGAAAGTTTTAGCAAAAGTAGAGTCGGTAGAAAGTTGAAGATAATAAATGTCCGCTCTCAAAGTTTTCTGCCATGTAAAATTAATCCGAAGAGGATTATCCGTAGATTTATTTTTAGGAGAACTAAGTGTAGTTTGTTCCGGCAAAAGCCTAAGAGTAGTAAAGGACCAGGTGTCACTCCACAAGCCGCTGCCTGAATTGTTCCTCGCTTTAACTCTCCAAAAATACTTAGTCCAGTCCTGCAAACCACTAACTGACTTCATAGTATCAGTCAATGTTGAATCTGCAAAAAAGGTTTTGGCAAAAGTAGAGTCGGTAGAAAGTTGAAGATAATAAACGTCTGCTCTTAAAGTTTTCTGCCAGGTAAAATTAATCTGAAGAGGATTGTTTAGGGATTTATTATTAGGGAAAAATAAAACTACTTGTCCGGGTGGAAGAAGTAATGTTGTAAATGACCAGACATTGCTCCAGTCACTTTCCCCGGTGGAATTTTTCGCTTTAACTCTCCAATAATATTTTGTCAGACTTTCCAATCCTTTTATATCAATCGAAGTATTAACCAAAGTTGAATCGTAACGCAAAAGGCTGCCAAAATTTTTATCTTTAGACAGCTGGAAAATATAACTACTTGAGCCGCTGACTCTGTTCCAGCTTAGTGTTAAATCAAGCGGCTGGTCAATTGAATTATTAGCCGGGGTAATTAAAACCGGAGTAGCTAAATAAAACAAAACCAGATTAACAATATTCGGAGGATTGGGAAGGATATTGCCGTTGAAAACCGGCGGGTCTCCAAAAGTTTTTGCAATAACGGTGTCGTTACCATTAATAATTAGAAAGAACACGGTATCGCCGTTTGTAAGTCCGTCGGTGCTGAAAGCATTTACTCCAAACGCTCCGTTACTTGGTTGGTAATTACTTACGCGTATAAAGTTTTTGTTTTTTCCCAGCAATAGAACTTGCGTACCTGAAGGCGGTGCCGTGCCGTTAAACTGAACAGTGCCGTTAAAAATGCATTGAGATACCTGAGCCTCAGCAGTAAAGCTGATGAGGAAAATCAGGATGAAGCATAAAAGTATTCCTGTAAATTTACCGGCAATTTTGTTAAAGTATTTTTTGTCAATCATAAGGACCTCGTTTTCATTTTATAATTGCTGGAAGGAGTTACCCTTCCAGCATATTTAGAAACAAGAACTAATTACTTTAACAACATTAATTTCTGCAATTTTACAAAATCACCTGCAACCAACTTCAAGAAATATATTCCCGTTGCAACAGTTCTGCCGCTATTGTTTGTGCCATTCCATACTATATTAAAATAGCCGGCGTTCTGTTCTACGTTGACAAGTGTTTTCACAATCCTGCCGTTTATGTCATAAATTACAAGTGATACATTCGCTCTTTTAGCGAGGTCGTATTTAATTGTAGTTGATGGATTGAACGGATTAGGATAGTTATTATATAATGCGAAAGTTTTGGGCACTTCAGAATTATACTCAACACCGGTTACAGCATCAAGTCTATCTAGTAACGGAGTGTCTCCAAATTCTTTCCACTGAACTTTAGCAGGTAGAAGCTGATTATTAAGATATAAAGATACATACTCGCCGACATCAGCTCCTTCATCGATTTGTGTTAAAGGATTGTCTCCATTAATTGCCATAGAAACAACACCGTCAGCCACAAATTTACCTTCGCCGCAAACTATACCATTTTTATCAACCGCGGTTAAGATTGATTTTGCCGCAATAAGCTTTCCGCTGTATGTAACTTTTGTACCGTATGCAAAAATCGAAAGAGGCATTTCGGGAGTCTGGCTCAACATTAATTTTATATTATCCTTACCATTATTTAGCACAGGAGTTGACGACAAGTTAGCAAACATATCAGGATAAATTAATGTCTGAGGAGTTTTCGATAATCTTATGAAGTAGCCGTTTGTCTCCATTAAATCAAAGTAAGAGCTTTGAGGATAAGCTTCAAAATACTCACTTCCCGGAAGACCGGTTCCTTCGTTAATATAGCTTAACACTGTGTAAATATTGGAAGGATCCAAAGACTGCAGGGCATATGGTATATTCGAAGTTCTTTCAGGCAAATAGCTAACCATATTATAGCCGATATTCAATGGAATAGGTGTTTCATTACAAACCGGGTACCCGGAGATATTTAAATATTCAGTTGACTGCATTTGACGCAGCTTAACAAAATATCCTTTCGTGAAATCGGTTTGCTGGAACGGATTGTAGTATCCCAGTTCGGGGATGTAATAATTGAAGTATGGTCTGCCTATGCCGTCATTAACGTAATCCAATATTATTTGGATTTTATTATTCATTATTAATTCATTAAAGACGAAGTTGACAGAATCCACTGCTGGCTTAATGTTCCAAGAAACAGCATTATATCCTTGTACAAGAGGAATAGATATATTTCTATAATGAGCCGACTTAATATTATATTCTTTTATTGCAGGCGGGAACATTGCACTAAACGTTGGGGCGCCGCAAGCGGTACAATATCTTGAGTCAACCCAGTTTCCATTTTTATCAATAACGTAGAAGATTAAAGTATCACCGTCAGCAGCTCCTCCATTTCCTTCAAGAATTGATATTGCATAGTTCTTTCCTTGATTGAAAGGAACCACCGTATCTATCTCGATAAGCGCCATGTTCTTTTTAAGATAAGTATAAATCAAGGTTCCTGCCGGAGCGTAATCCGCGTCAATTGCCACATAGCCAGTAAATATTGTTTGACCGACTTGAAGCTGTTGATCAGATACGGTAAAGTCAACGAACTTTATATCTTGCTGGACTAAAGTGTTCGCGTCGTAGGCAATCGTCATCACTCTGTAGTTACCATTCGGAATATTACCTGGAAGAGTTAAATATTCTATAAACGGCTCATCGCCGCTAGTGGCTTCAAAAGTGCGATTTGTTCCCGCGAGTATTTGCATATTTTGATCGACAACATCAGTTTCAACTTTTACATTCATGCTTGGAGAAGCGTCAACTTCTTCGGAAACCGCGACTGTTTCTCCTGCCAGGTAAGTTGATTTATCGAGATTAACATATCTGAAATTTGCCGAACCTTGAGTTCCATTAATGATAAGCTGTCCCCAATCAACTTGAACTGCCCAGCCTTCATTATATTCATCAATATAAACCTGAACGAGATTCTTGCCATTCGGTCCAGGATTCAACCAAGCCGGATCAATTGAAAATATTGAAGTGCTCCATTCATTGTTTGCTCCGGTTAAATAACCGACTTCATGTCCGTTTACTAATACTTTGTCTCTTTCACCATTTAATCCGGAAGAATACCAGTCAACATCCCAAGCAAGAATATTTAACTGAGCCGTTTGGATGTTGGTTTCATTTATAAAGATGTTAAATTCAATTGGAGATACAGAATCCCAATTATAGAGATAAACATCCATATCATAATCCGGAGTGCCGGTCAATAGATTATTTTCATTATCGTCAGTCGTAACGTTCATTGCACCTCTAATTAAATTGACCGAGACATAAGTAACAGGGTTTGCCGGATCATTGCTGTTGATTATTACATATGCCGAATAAGTACCTACTCCTAATCCAGTTGAAGTCATTGTAAGAGTTACGACTGCGCTGTCGCCCGGATTTAATGAGCCGGTTAAAGGAGATTCTTCAAGCCATGAAACGTTTGGTGATTTAAGAACAGCATTCTTCTTTAAATAATTTATGAAGTCATTCTTATTATCACCTTTAGAATTTGTTACGTTTAACTTTGCATTGCCATTGCTGATTTTCTTTGCTACGGCTAAGACATCCTGCAAATTAAATGTTAAACTGCTTTGTCCGAGATTCTTTATTGTAAATGTGGAGGTAACGACAGTATCGGAATTAACAGTTTGAGAAATTTGCTGCGGGAATACAGAAATTACCGGGGCATTGACGTCTTTTCCAAGAGTCAAATTTCCATACAATGATGGATCAGCAAACGATGAACCGAGAAATTCCGGAAAAGCTCCGGTCATTATACCAGAGTATGAATCGTAAGAGAAGATATATATTCCGATAGTGCTTCCTGGTGCGGCTGTTAATTTGCTTGTCGTTAAGTCTATTGCTGTTTCATAGATTGACTCTGTAGCAGCAGAACCAATTGCACCAGCTAATCCGGTTGGATTTAAGATAGGAGTTTCAAAGCTTGGTGGATTGCCGTAGATGCCTCTGAACTCCAAATCTGTTTGACTATTAGCTGCATTCCACATAACCCAGAAATTACCTTCGCCGGAAGGTGTGAACGAATCCCATAGATGGTTATGATCTTTATCGAAATAGATTCCTATTTGATCAACATCGTATAGAGTGTGGCTCTGGTCTACTACTGCTAAGTAAAGCATAGAACCGGAATTTTTTATATAAAGTTGAACGGGGTTTCCGCCAAGCGTTATATTTTTAACCCACGCATCGCTCCATTCACTGGAATTAAATACACCATCGATAACAGGAATATTGGTCGTGTATGGAGAATTAATATCTTTATACGCAGGGTCAAACGGAATTACGGTTACTTCATTAGAATAATTTGATTCACCGGATGGTGAAGTATAAACTGCGGTGACGACATAAAAATATTTCGTACCGTTTGCAGTAGTGTTATCATCAAAAGTCGAAGAATTACTTGTTCCCAGCGCGGACGTATAATTTCCTGTGCTAAGGCTCCGGTAAATATTATAATGATCAAAAACCGGCGCTAAGCTAATTTTTGCCGGGTTAGTAATTTTAACTGCTTTAACTCCAAGTTTAACATTATTACTGAATGTTTTGTAAGCTATAGATTGTTTTGAAGTGCTATTGGAAATACCTTGAGCAGATTGAACAGTTTTTACTTTGGACTTTGAAAAAATTTGTCTTTGATCCACATTTCCCTTTAGCGGCTTTAGAGTTTGAGCAACCGCAAAAGGACTTGTGGTTGAGGAATTAATAACTGCTCTCATCATGAAATCGCTTATAGTATAATTGTACCAGCTCATTCCATGATCTCCAGTGTACCAGCTCATTGAGTGCGGCGAGTCGTCGTCTCCTCCAACATAATAAATATTATTGTTATCCCATTTGCATAACAAATAGAATACAGAATTTGCTGGGAGCGTTACATCAGGGAAATCTACATTGAACCAATCGGTAGTATTAGCTGGAATGATTTTGGTCGCTTCTGTTAAAACATTATTTATATCCGGATAACCACCAGCGTCACCCACAACATAGAAACTTACGGAGAAGTCAGTGGATGTTGGGTTTTGCAAATAGTACAAGCCGTTGTTAATAGTAAACTGGTTGTTATGTGTAAACGCGACTCCAAAAAATTCATTACCGGTCTGAGTTGTCATATACCACATAGTTTCAGCAGTACCATCGTCATAACCAAGAACTGATGTACCAGGAGGAAGAGGTGCTTCCCATGAAAGATGTACAGAATTATTTCCTGGCGCGGCTGTTAAATGCGTTGGCTCCGGTAACGTATTAGTATTTTGTACTTCAAAATCGGCAGTCATTATTGTTGATGATGAAGAAATATTTTTTACAGCACAATAAGTATTGTTCATTTGATAATCATAGCTTCCTGGAGTAGTGCTTGGTGTGAAATTCAAATTACCCGTGCTGCCTGGGTACGGATCTCCGTTATCTCCGACTGAAGCATTTTTTTCAAGCTGCCATAGACCATCAGCCTGTTCCATCGCAACGAGATAATGCCCGGACGCAGTATGTCCAGGGTACCATTCATAATCATTACCTGTCATGACGCTTTCGTCGACATGAAAAATATTTAATCCATCACTCGGCAAATACTTATCATAACTTGTGGGCTGGCGGTTCTCGACGAGAAAATATTCTGAACTTGGAACTCCATCTTTGCTTAACAAAAATACTGACGGCGTTTCTTCCGCATCATAAATGGAAACACTTACCGTATTATTTGTTATTATAGTGGGAGTCATAAAGCCCATCTGTACGTGAGAGAATGCATCCGGTGATGTAGGCATTTCGCCCATACCGTTAAAGCCATTCCAGCTTCCATAAGCCATTAAGCTCCACATTCCTAATCCTTCTGAAGATCCATCATAATCATAAAGATCAGGTAAACCAAATGCGGCGTGACCCATTTCATGGGCATAAACTCCAACGGTCATATCGCCGGGATTCACCCAGTATTCTGGTTCCATTGAGTATTGGCTTATATTCACGCCATCTAAATACTGTGTTGCATATGTTGACCATGAATGCGACCAAATATCATTGTTGTTTCCGGTCCATTCAGCGCCTGGACCCGAATGAACAATGAATAAAGCATCAACATAGCCATCACCGTTATTATCATATTGTGAAAAATCTACAAGCGGGTCAACTAGGTTTACCATGTCTTCAACAAGTTTCTGAGCATTTTGTGGATAGGATCCAAAACCGTTCATACCATTAACATAATAGCTATATGGCATTGGTGCGGTTTGCCAATTTAATGAGCTCGGTAGGTTCACTGTTACCGTGGTAATATGCAGCGTACCGAAACTGACTTTTTCATAATAATCTCTTAAGGTTCCGGCATAAGTTTGGAAGAGGAGGCTATCAAAAGAACCGGGGGACACTTGCGAAGGTTTATCCGAAAATTGAGTTAATATAACTAAAGCATTGTAATCTCCAGACGGTACTTTTGCTGGACCAAAAGAACGTGTGAAACCTTTTTGTTGAGGAGTCTTCATCAACTTCAATTCTTTTGATGTCCATGGTGCTTCAACTTTCATTTGTTTTACTTTGTTTATATTCTGCATGAAGTAGGGTTTTGTAATCTCGCCTTTTTTAATTTTTTCGAGTAGACGCGGGTTCGGCGGCATTTGTGCAAATATCTGTATGTTAAACAGAATTATAAAAATAGAAAATAGTTTTAATAAATTTTTCATATAAATCCCGATTAAATGTTTTCAAAATAATTATTTATCTAACTCGCAATCTAAGTTGCGGAATAAAACAGACTAATTTGAACGTCATTTTTGTATCTTCTTTCTCTTTACCAGCTATCCCTCCTATTTGTTTTTAAAATTAATTGTTTAGATGCTTCCTAAACTTTTGCATTACTCATGTGTTAACACGAAAAAATATAAAGCATTATTTATTTGGAAAGGTTTCTTAATCTCAAATAAGAAAGCAGCAATGATTGGATTGATCTATATATTTGGTTTTAGGTTGTACTTTTAGAAATGTATGAATAAAAATGGTTTCGTATAAAGCAGCTTCATTCTTAGAAAGTATTTTGGAGGAACTGCCAATTTTTCTACTTTGTTTTATCTGACGCTGACAGTATATAAAGCTTTTATGAGTAATAGGTGCGTCAATGACAGTGATGTATGTGGTTACATAATGGCTTGCTTGGAAAATAATGGGAGCATCTTGATGTGTTCGAGGATCAGAGTTATAAGCTATTGTATTTGGCACTACGAAAAGGAGTAGCAGAAACAGAAAATAATATTTTCTTGTGCCTAAATACATAAAATATCACAAATTATTTTAAATCCTGGTATAAATATACTACTTGTTAGATTATTGTCAAGTAGCGACAAATTATTTTTTGCTCCATAAAATAAAATACTTAAAAATCCAGTTATTATTAATCTATAGCATGTTTTCATAGTATTACTTTAAATTGAACCCAAAATTAAATATATTCACCGCAAAATTTTAGGAAAATATGAGTTTATTGAATGTACTTTTTGTAGGCGATATTATCGGCAAACCAGGTTTAACTATCGTACAAACCTGGCTGCCAAGCTTGATTCAAAAATATAAGGCAGATTTAGTAATTGCTAACGGTGAAAATGCCGCGGACGGAAAAGGCTGCACTGAAAAAGAAGGTCCTATACTTTTTAACTTGGGGGTTAATGTAATTACAGGAGGAAATCATACTTGGGATAAACATCAATCGCAAGAATATCTAAAAGCAGAGCCGCGGGCATTAAGACCTTTAAATTATCCAAAAGGAACTTACGGCAACGGCTATTATATCTTTGAATCGAAAAAAGGGAAAGTCGGTGTAATTAATTTGCAGGGCAGAACCTACATGGCTGCAATTGATTGTCCGTTCAGAATAGCGGAATGGATCTTAACAAAACTGAAGAATGAAACAAATATTTTTATTGTAGATTTTCATGCTGAAGCTACCGCTGAGAAGGTAGCAATGGGTATTCATCTTGACGGCAAAGTAAGCATGGTTGTAGGAACTCATACTCATATTCAAACTGCTGATGAAAGAATTTTACCGAATGGCACCGGCTATATTACTGATGTCGGAATGACGGGTCCGTATGAATCCGTAATTGGAATGAAAAGCCAGGCTGCGCTGAACAGGTTCATTTACCAGACACCTCAAAAGTATGAGACAGCAGAGAACGATGTTCACCTGAGCGCATTATTTTTTAAAATCGATACTGAAACCGCAAAAACTGTTGAGATAGAAAGAATCACTTTTCCCGACTTTGTAAAAAAAGTATAGCCTCTTATGCAGAACTTTCCGCTGCCGAGAATAGATACCGATAAGAAACTTAAAAAATTTCTTCTTCCTTATTGCAGATTTAAGCAAGGTGATATTTGGTTGGATCCAAAGGGTATGCACAGAATAGCATGTATAGATGCTGCGGAAATGCAATCGGTAAAGAAATTAATGAATGGCGAAAAGGCGTCGCTTGCAGTGCACGATCCGCCATATAATTTTGTAGCATTCGAAGAAAGAGATGCTGAAAAATTTATTAGGTGGAGCAAGTCATGGATAGAGAATTCCTATAATTATTTATTAGATGACGCTTCATTGTATGTTTGGCTCGGCGCCGATCAAAAAAATAATTTCCAGCCCTTTGCGGAATTTATTTTGATGATGCGCCAAAGCGGTTTTACTTCAAGGAGCCTGATAACAATGAGGAATCAAAGGGGGTACGGCACGCAGAAAAATTGGATGGCTGTAAGGCAGGAACTTCTCTTTTATACGAAAGGTAAGCCATATTTCAATGTAAAAGCAGAATACACGGAAATCCCAAAAGTTTTGAAGGGATATTATAAAACCGTAGGCGGAATAACCACCGAAAACTTTGAACGAAGCAAGTCTGAAAATATTCGCGCAGGAAATGTTTGGCTTGATATTCAACAGGTATTTTATAGATTAGAAGAAAACGTAAACGGATGTTTTGCGCAAAAGCCTTTGAAAGCAGTTGAAAGAATAATTAACGCCAGCAGCAAAAAAAATGATATTGTTATTGATTTCTTTTCGCATTCCGGAACATCTTTAATAGCTTCGGAAATTACCGGAAGGCGGTGCTTTACTTCCGATATTGATCCCGTATTTTGTGAAATAACGTTACGGCGTTTAGAACATTTTAGGACAAACCATAAAACCGGCTGGCAAAATTCTAATCCCTTTGTAAACGAAATACAAACGGATAAAAAGTTGAAGAATTATTTGAAGGAAAAGTATAACATTCAACCTGAATTAGATTAATTTTGTTTTGACAATTTAAAAAAGAAAGTAAAATGATTTTATTAGATGGAAAAAAAACAGCTTCGGAAATTCGCGGCGAATTAAAAACAGAAATTTCAAAACTTGTAGAACAAGGTAAAAACATTCCTGGACTTGTTGCAATACTTGTAGGCGAAAATCCCGCGTCTGAAATTTACGTAAGAAGTAAAGCAAAGGACTGTGAAGAAATCGGGATGAGAAGCAAAGTGGAAAAGTTACCTTCTGATACTTCAGAGACTCGTCTTCTTGATCTTGTTAAACAATATAATGAAGATAAGAATTTTCACGGTATATTAGTCCAGCTTCCGCTTCCAAAACATATTGACGAAGAAAAAATTATTGAAGCCATATCTCCTAAAAAAGATGTTGACGGATTTCATCCAATCAGCATTGGAAATTTGGTAATCGGAAAAGATACTTTTGTATCGTGTACTCCTGCCGGCATCCATGAACTTTTAATGAGGTATAAAATAGAAACCAAAGGCAGGCATGTTGTTGTGGTTGGTAGAAGCAATATTGTCGGAAAGCCGATCGCAAACATAATGCTTCAAAAGAAAGACGGCGCAAATTCCGTGGTTACAATTTGTCATTCCGCGGCAAAAGATATTTCAGACTATACGAGACAAGCTGATATTTTGATCGCCGCCATCGGCAGTCCAAAATTTATTAAAAAAGATATGGTTAAGGAAGGCGTGGTTGTTGTTGATGTTGGTATAAACCGCATTGAAGATAAAAGCTCTTCCAAAGGATATAAAATAGTGGGCGATGTTGATTTTGATGAAGTCGCGTCGAAATGTTCGTACATTACGCCAGTGCCCGGCGGTGTTGGCTTAATGACGCGGGCGATGCTTCTTAAAAATACTTTTAAGGCTTATAAAATTTATGAAAGTTTGAAAGGATAACGGCGTGGATATTAAGCAAATTTTTTACGAAGAATTAGAAAGTATTTTTGATGACTTTCTGAAAGATGAAGAAGAGTTCCTAAAGTGGATTTCTTCCGACGGTTTAGAAACTCTTATCGACAAAAAAGTGGAATCAATTTTTACTGCACAACACATGCGATATGAAAATATATCTAATCCAAAATTAGCCAAAACAATTGATCATACTTTGCTAAAAGCTGAAGCAACAGTATCTGAGATAGTTTCTTTATGCAATGAAGCAAAGCAATTTGAATTTGCTTCTGTTTGTATTAACCCGTGTTATGTGGATTTATGCTCTAAAGAATTAAACGCATCAGATGTAAAAGTGTGTACGGTAATTGGGTTTCCACTTGGCGCAAATACAAGTCATGTGAAAAAAAATGAGGCTGAACATGCTATTAACCAAGGCGCCGGCGAAGTGGATATGGTTATAAATATCGGTATGCTTAAACAAAAGGAATATAATTTTGTTATTGATGACATTACCGGAGTCATTTCAAAAGCAAAAGGAAAATCTATTTTGTCTAAAGTCATAATAGAAACAGCTCTTTTGACAAATGAAGAAAAAATTAAAGCGTGTATGATTGCAAAAAAAGCCGGAGCAGATTTTGTGAAGACATCAACGGGATTTAGCAAAGGCGGCGCTACAATTCACGATGTAGCGCTTATGAAATTTATTGTCGGAGATGAAATGTTTGTAAAAGCCTCCGGCGGAATTAGAACAAGGCAAGATGCAATTTCTATGCTGATGAACGGCGCTGATAGAATTGGTACCAGTTCCGGAATAAAAATAATCAACCCGGATCTCTGAGAATTATTTTATGGTATTGGATTTAATTGTTGTAAAAACAAATGACGGCTATACCGCTGAAGTTCCAAGCTTAAGCGGCTGTGAAAGCTGGGCGCATGAAGAGGATGCAGTACTTTTCAAGATTACCGAACTCACTGGCTTTTATCTAAAAGTCGATCCCAAAAATATTAAGATAGATCGGGCACGGCGAAAAGATAATAAAACAATTTACAAGTTAGTCTTTAATAAAGTTGTCTAGTGAAATCATTTAAAACGGAGCGAAGAGAAAAAAAAATTATTTCGGTTGCGAAAGCGCGTCAAAAATATTTTCGTATCGTGCTGGAAAATATTCATGACCCGCATAATGTTAGCGCTATATTTAGAACGTGCGATGCCGCTGGTATTCCAAAAGTTTCTCTAGTTTATACAAAAGAAAAATTCCCGAATATCGGGAAGAAATCTTCCGCCTCGGCTTTTAAGTGGATTGAAAAAGAAAAATATTCCAGCATAAAAGAATGTTATGACAAACTTCACGAAGATGGGTTTTTAATTTATGCGTCTTCAATTTCGGAAGGCGCAAAAGATCTTTATGAAATCGATTTAACAAGAAAGATTGCTGTGGTATTAGGCAATGAACACCGCGGCGTATCCGAAGAAGCGGCAAGTCTGGCGGATGAAAAATTTTTAATCCCGATGTTTGGTATGGTACAAAGCTTGAATGTTTCGGTTGCTGCTGCAATTGTTGCTTATGAAACTCTACGGCAGAGAAAAGAAAAAGGAATGTATGAGGCAAGTGAATATTCGGAAGCAGAGCTTGAAAAGATAATTGATAACTGGTGTAAAAAATAAAACTCAAGAAATTTATGCTGCAAGAATTTAATAAGATAAATAAAGTTGAAGGCGTTTTGGAATTACCTGGCGACAAATCAATTTCGCACCGCGCTGTAATGTTTTCATCCCTTGCGAAAGGGAAGTCGATAATTTATAATCTTTCAAACGGGGAAGACGTAAGATCAACTCAAAAATGTTTTAAGGAATTAGGAATTGAAATTAAGCCCGATGGAAAGGGTGTTGAAGTGCTTGGCAGAGGCTTCGGCGGCTTACGAACGCCGGCTAATAAACTTGACGCCGGAAATTCAGGTACGACGACCAGATTGATTAGCGGAATACTTGCCGCGCAAAGCTTTGAGTCAACAATTATCGGCGATGAATCGCTTTCAAGACGTCCGATGAAAAGAATTATTTTTCCTCTTACTTTAATGGGAGCGAAAATAGTAGCGACGGAAAATTCTACGTTGCCTTTAAAAATATTCCCCGTAGAAAAGCTTAACTCCATAAGATATGAAATGCCGGTCGCAAGCGCCCAGGTTAAAAGCGCCGTTTTGCTGGCTGGTCTTCATTGCGATGAAACTACTTCGGTAATTGAGAAATTTCCTTCGCGGGATCATACTGAAAAAATGTTAGGCTTAAAAACCGAAACAACTCCGGCAGGAAAAATATCTTTTGTGTCAAAACAGAATTATCCTGAACCAAAGGAATATTTAGTACCATCTGATATTTCAACTGCCGCTTTTTTTATTGTTCTGACCGTCCTTGCCGAAAATTCTTCTTTAAAAATTAAGAATGTTTCGCTGAATGACACACGAACAGGCGTAATAACGGTGCTGCAAAAAATGGGCGCAAGAATCGAAATTGAAAATAAAAAAAATATTGCGGGAGAAGATTTAGGCGACCTCGTTATTTTCAGCAGCACACTTAAGAATATTTCAATTGATAAGAAAATCATTCCAAATATTATTGACGAAATTCCAATCTTAGCTGTTGCGGGTATTTTTGCTTCCGGTAGATTTGAAATCAAAAATGCTGAGGAGCTGCGGGCAAAAGAAACGGACCGGATTAAATCCATTTGCAGTAATTTAAATATGCTCGGACTTCATGCCGAAGAATCAGAAGACGGATTTTCCTTTTCCGGCGAAATAAAAAAAGTTAGGCCGGAATTCAACAGCTTCGGTGACCACCGGATAGCAATGGCATTCGGAATATTGTCGCTTCTTCTTGAAGACGGAGGAAATGTGCAAAACTATGAGTGTGTAAATATTTCAAACCCGGATTTTCTAAATCAACTAAAGAATGTCACGAAATAAATAAGCTATAAATTAATTATCTGGTGCTCAAACTTATTTATCATCAACTCATCAAATATTTGATTCATAATTTCTTCACCGTACTTATTCATGAAATAGACAAAATTAATTTCTCTTTCCTGTAAATTAGAATTTGGATAAAGAGTATTTAAGATTTTATCGATTTGCCTGAGAGTCGTTTCATGCTTTCTTTTCTGCGCTTCCACGGCTTTAGATTTGAACTCAACTAAATATTGGGAAACTTTCTGTTTATACTTTGAGCTTGCGTCGCTCATAGTTTTGTCAAACTCGAATAAGTTTTCTTTTAACGAATCAAAAGTTATTTCTATCTGATTTTCTGCCTGGCTAAATAAATCATCCAAAGAATTTTGAGAAACTGAGTTTATTACTTTTTGTTTTAAATTATCCGAATAACGAAAAACATCTTCAATTTTCAAATCAAATTTTTCAAGTAGAGTTGTAATGTTCTTTTCGACCAAGGTTGCGGAAGACCGCGGGTAAATTATGGGCGCTTCAATTTTATAAAAATCATAAAGCGGCATAACTTGTGCAAAGTATGCAATTTCGCTTGGTCCGCCGACATAAAAAGCAGTAGGCAAAATATAATCCTGGCAGATAGGGCGCAGCAGAACATTTGGGCTAAAACTTTCAGGCTGGTTCTCAATCGATTGAACTAATTCATCATAGGAAAATCGTTTCCTTTTGTGCTTAAGTCTAAATTCGTTTTCAACCGGCTCGATCAAATATCTTCCTTCTTCATTTCTGTAAAATAAATTAATCGGACGGACTTTTACCTGCGCGTGAAATGATTCCTCCAGTTCGGCGCTAATGTTTACTAACTTTTCGGCGTGAACTCGGAAATCAGTAACTTCTTTTTTAAATACGGGCTTCAGCAAGCTTTTTATTTTAGGATCTTGCGGATCAAAAAGGATTAGTCCGTACTTGTCAAACAGCCAGAAAAGCAATTCCTTAAAAGATTGTTTAAATGATTTCCCGGGAGAATAAAATGTTTTAAGTTTTGAAAATAATTGCGGAGAGAATTCTGTGTTGCGAACATTTTGTTCAAGCTCAGAAAAGAAATTATTTAAAGATTCATTTAGCACCGTGTTACCTACGCTTCCGCGGTCTTCTTCTTCATGTATTTCCTGGTCGTAGGAAATTTTCTTATTGTCATTCGCATCATTTACGACGGATATTGATCTTACTTCATTAAAATCATGGTCATCGCCTTCAAGCCAAAAAACAGGAACGAAATGAAAATCATCATAACGTTCGGAAAGAAAATTACTAAGCTTAATTGCTGTTATTATTTTATAAAATGTGTACATCGGACCGCCCAAAATACCAAGCTGCTGACCGGTAACGACAGCCAATGTCTTTGAGTCTGATAGCAGAGAAATATTTTTTGTAGTTTTTGAAGATGAGTTTAACCCGCTGTACTGGCTGTTCAAAATGCCGGGGAGTAATTCTCTCGATGTCCTTTGCTGTTCGGAAATTTTTTTAAAAACTCTTAGATAATCTTCTTTATCGTGTAAATTTGTCTTATAAAATTTTTTAACGTTGTCGAATTCATAAAGATAGTCTAAGAATAAATTTTCATGTCCAGGAATATCGCTGAAGTTTATAAACATTCTTTCTCCAATAATTAAAATTCTTTTCAAATAAACTAAGAAAAAGTTATTTCCATAACAACTACAAATCTAACTAAAATAACAGAGTTATAGTAAGGAGCTTTGGTAATAAGTATCACAAAGAATTGTGCCTTGTTTAAGAAGTGTTCTTTTAGAAAAGGTTGTATTTACTTATTTTGAATCCATAAATTGAAAAAATTAATATTTATCTGCTCTGCAAATGACTTTATTTGATAAATAGAAATTTATGCAATTGAAACTTTCAATTTAGTTAGCGTCCGGATTTTATTAGCAAAAAAAATATGACATGGATACTTTCATCTCCATCGTAAAGAAAATAAATTCTAAAGTAAAGCTTAATAACAATTTCGTTTTTACGTTTTTAAAATTTGTTATAGCTGCAGGATTAATAAGTTATTTAATATACAGCGTTAATCTTCATGAAATAGTAATTGCATTTCAGAAAGCTGATTACCGGTTTATCACAATAGCTTTGATACTTTCCGTCGTAAATGTTTTGCTTCAATTTTATAAATGGAAACTATCTTGTAAAGCAATTTTAAATGAAAATAACAACAAGAAAATATTCTATTCATTGTTCTACGGATTTGCCGCGGGACCTTTTACACCTGTGCGGATAGGCGAATATTTAGGTCGCGCGTTGGAATTCAAAGATAAATCATTGTTGAGCGTAACAACGGCAACGCTAATTGACAAAGCATTTACATTTATTTCGATTACATTATTTGGTTCTATAGGAAGTATTTTATTTCTTAAAGATTATTATAACGTTAATTCTTATTTAAGTGTTTCTTTGTTTGTTATTATTCTGGTTTTGTTTTCAGTAGTGGTGATGTTAATACTGAATCCTAACACGTGGCAAAATTTATTTTCAAAGCGAATGGAAAACTCCAAATACATGAATAAGATTTATTCTCAAATTATTTTACTTCGCGAACTAAGAAAAAGATTTCTGACACAAATGTTCTTGGTTTCAACACTTTTTTATTTGTTCTTTATTATCCAATATGCCGTTCTTGCCGTAGCGTTTTCGCAATCGGGCAGCTTCATAAACTTTTTATGGGCAGGGAATATGGTCATGTTTGTAAAGACAATTATTCCGCAAATATCTTTCGCAGATCTCGGTATAAGAGAAGGAGCTTCGGTTTTCTTTCTTTCAAAAATGGGTCAGCCGAATTCAGTTGGCTTTGATACCAGCATTTCTTTATTCGGAATAAATGTTTTGCTGCCTGCGCTAATCGGATTGGTTCTACTTATCAAAAAAAACAATGCTTAATATATTTTTAGTATCAATTTTCATCCTACTTTTTATTTACTATTCTATTTTCTTAATTGGAATCTTAAAAGGGCTTAACAAAGAAGTTCCCGCCGGAAGTGAATTTCATACAGAAGAGTTTATTTCCGTTATAATTCCTTTTAGAAATGAATCTAGTAATATTCTTGCAAGCTTGAATAGCTTGGAAAACCAAACCTATCCAAAAGAAAAATATGAAGTAATTTATGTAAATGATTCTTCGGATGATGATTGTGTCCAGAAAATATTAAATGCGGAAAAGTCTTCCAACATAAAAGTAATTTCGGTACCCGATGATTTTTCTAAAAATGCACATAAGAAAAGAGCTATTAGATTTGGAATTTCAAACTCAAAAGGAAAAATTATTTTAACAACGGATGCCGATTGTGTTCATCATAAAAATTGGCTAAAGCAAATGACTTATTGCTTTGACGATGAAACCGGTTTTGTTTCGGGTCCAGTAGAATTTATCGAAGAAGTTTCTTTTTTTGAAAAGCTGCAAAAACTCGAGTTTTCAGGATTGGTTTTAACCGGTGCAGGTTTAATCGGAATTAATAAACCGACAATTTGTAACGCCGCTAATATTGCATATAAAAAAGCAGCTTATGAAATGGTTCAGGGATTCAGCGATCAGCTAAACCTGTCTTCCGGCGATGATGAGCTTCTTATGCAAAAAATTTGGGCAAGTAAAAAATTTAAAGTAAAATTTTGCTGGAATAAAGAAGCGGTTGTAAAAACAAAAGGGAATGATTCTATTGAAAAATTTTATCATCAAAGAAAAAGATGGGCAAGCAAGGGATTATTCTATTCCAATAAATTATTAATAGTCAAACTTATTTTAATCTTTCTTTTTTATATAAGTTTGCCGATTCAATTAATCCTTGCATTATTCCTTTCACAAATATTTCTCACGTCATTTTTTATTTTTTTAATATTGAAATCATTCATAGAATATTTTATTCTGAAGCATGGTATAAATTTAATAATTTCAGAAAAAATATTGAGATACATTCCTATCGCAGAGATTTTTCAAATTCCATATATTATCATCGCGGGAATTACAGGAGCATTTGGGAATTACAATTGGAAAGAAAGAAAAATTAAGCGCTAAAAATGTTTTTTATGCATTTCAAAAGCTGTCCATTATCCCGTTCTATTTGTTTAGTTTTATGTACAAAAACAAAATTATGAACAGCTAAAATCAAACAAAATCAAGATTTTACCGGTGGCACAACTGTTGGTTTATTAAAGTCAGAAATCATGTGAGGTGTGAAATGAAAAAGATAATAATTGCAGCGGTATTTTTGATTGTAGGAATTTCTACTCAAATAAAAGCAGAAACAGATATTACGTTTGGAGGAGATTTTGGATTCTTTTATTCGTCACTTTCTCCGTACGGAAACTGGATTCAAATAAACGGCGGAGTGAATGTTTGGCGTCCGTGGAATGTTCGAGACGGCTGGGCGCCTTACCGTTACGGTCACTGGATATGGACAAACGACGGCTGGTATTGGGATTCGGACGAACCTTACGGATATATAGTCTATCATTATGGAAGATGGTATTATGATGATTATTATGGCTGGATTTGGGTTCCCGACTATCAGTGGGCTCCGGCATGGGTTGAATGGCGGTATGACAATGATTATATCGGCTGGGCGCCTCTTCCGCCTTATGCTTCATTTTCAGTCGGCTTCGGAATCAGCTTTACTTCTTCTTATTATACGCCGTATCAGTATTATTCGTTTGTAAGCTATAGATATATGTGCAATCCGCACGTTTATAATTATTATGTAAATGACAGCTACAAGTATAGAATTTATTCGGGAACCAAATTTAGAACTAATTATGGTTATTCAGACGGAAGAGTTATCAACCGCGGTGTTGACGTAGATTTCATAAGGCAAAGAAGCGGAGACAGAATTGTTGAAAGAAAAATAGATGGTGTGAATGATCCTCGAAACTTTAGAGGAAGAAGTTCCAACTCAAATGTTGTTAGGTCTCTAATTCTGCCAAAAGAACAAATCGATAGAGGCACAGGAAGGAATATTCAAATTCAGAGAGGCGGAAGAGAAGCTTCTCTTGATGTTTCCAGAATTGCGGTAGGGAACAGAAACGACATAAGTAGAAATATGAATTATGAAAACCGCGATCAGACAAACTTCAATCGCAATAGAATTGGAAACGGAAGTAATAATAGACCTAACAATTCTATTAACCAGAGTAACAACCAGAATAATGTTGATCGTCAGAGAGTAAACAACAGGGAACAGAATAACGGCTGGTTCTTTAATAACCAAAAAAGAAATACAGCGCAGCCGCAGCAAAGAGAAAGTTTTCAGCAGCCGAGAAGAGAGCCTCAACAAAGAACCGCTCCACAAGTTAAACGCAGCAATCCGGGTAGAGTTGAAATGAACAGAGGCGGCGGCAATAGAAATAATTCCGATAACAGGAGACACAGATAAATTAAAAAATATCTCTTATAGGAGGCGCAGGTTTTTTCCTGCGCTTTTTTATTTCATGTTGAAGAAGTTAGCAATTTCTGCAGCTATAAAATCAATTTTTGCTTTTGTTAAATCCGGCCAGCTCGGCATATTTATTCCATGCCACCCTAAATATTCTGCTGTAGGAAGCTTCTGAAATTTTTGCGAGAACATCGGCATTGTGTGAACAGGGAAAAAAGTCGGGCGAGTTTCTATTCCTTTTTCTTTCAGATATGATCTCAAGTCTTCTCTAACATTCGGTGATTCAACAAGAATTGAGTACATCCAATACGAATGAAAAACTTCTCCGTGTTCGCCATGATGTTTTACCGGCAAATCTTTAAGAGCATCTTTATACCACTTTACGATTAGTCTTTTCCGTAGGATTTTTTCATTTGCTTTTTCAAGCTGAGCCAAACCTATTGCCGCGCAAATGTTCGTCATCCTGTAATTGAAGCCTAATACATCATGCCAGTATTCGCGGTACTTTGCAAGCCCGTGCATCTTTAGATGATACGCTCTGTCGTATAAAGTTTCATCGTTTGTAACGACCATTCCGCCTTCGCCGGTTGTGATTGTTTTATTCCCGTAAAAGCTGAACGTTGCCAGATCACCGAATGTTCCGACATGCCTTTTCTTATAAGTTGAACCGAATGCTTCGGCGCAGTCTTCGATCAGAAATAAATTATTTTCTTTGGCAATTTTCACTAGCTCGTCCATTTCGCACGGATGACCGTAAAGATGCACAGCCATTATTGCTTTTGTATGCGGAGTAATTTTCCTTTTTACATCGTTTGGGTCCATCTGCCAGGTGTCTTCAAGAGAATCTACAAAAATAGGAGTCGCGCCGGTTATCGCTATTGTACTGACCGATGCGATATAAGTGAACGATGGAACAATTACTTCGTCGCCCGGACCAATTCCAAGAGTAACAATTGCGAGGTGCAGCGCAACTGTTCCGTTGCTGACCGCGGTTGCATGTTCTACTCCGACAAATTTTCTGAATTCGTTTTCAAATTTAGAAATGAATTCTCCGCGAGATGAAATCCACGAAGAGTCTAAGCATTCATTGACGTATTTTTTTTCATTTCCGTCAAGCGCGGGCTGATAAATTGGAATTTTAAAGCTCATAACTTTTTCTTTCAGATTAAAAATTTTGTTTTTTCGCGGCAAACTCTTTAGTCAGCCGAATTATTTTTTCAAGGTCAATCATTTGAATGCATTCAAGATTATAAGGACAAACTTTTTTCCAGCACGGCGAGCATTCCAGACCAATGGGAACAAGCTTTTCTCCTCTGCCGTATAATTCTATTTCCGCGGCGCATGAAAGTCCGAACCATGCAATAACATATTTCTTCAAGCCTATAGCCATGTGCATTCCGAATGAATCGCCTGTAATAACGAGATCGCAGATATCCATAAAACACACGCCGCGCCGCAAGCCAAGCGTTGTCGGTGTTGAGATAATTTTTGTTTTTACTTTATCATCCAGCTTATCCAATATTTGCTGGTTTCTTTCCGTATCCTCTTTGCCGCCGAGTAAAACTATTTTCAGATTTTTTTCTTTTACCAACTCATTGATTAAATAAACATGCTGATCTACCGTCATCTTTTTATTGGGGAACAGATTTGAGCAGCCGGTATTAAACCCTACGTAAGTCTTACTTTCATTAAAAGCGATTTCATTTTTATAGCTCTTAATAAATTCTTTTTCTTCTTCTGATAAATTAAATACATACGGGTCACGCTGATATTCAAGCTCGAAGACTTCGTGGATTATATCCACACCGCTCCGCATATTTTCTCTAAATTTTTTCTGATCGTCGTTGCCGAGTATGTAGCTGTACATTGCGCTTTTGTTTGCCGGGATTATTTTCCCGTCAGCGTTAAGTAAAAAGCCAAGCTTGTTCTTTGCATTTACTTCGTTTGCAAACGCGCACGCATAATCCGACTTATCCGCGTTCATCACGTAATCAAATTCTATCTGGCGGAGGATCATTCTTTGCTCATCGTTCCAGACAAAAACTTTATCGATGAAAGGATTATTCTGAAGAATCTTATCAGCGCCGGGCATTGTAATCCAAAAAATCGTGCTGACAGGGAATTTCCTTTTAACAGCATAAAGTATTGGAGTATTGTCCAGAACATTTCCAAGCGCATCAAGAGAAATAATTAATATTTTGACTCCTATTTTTGTTTGGTCATTTTCATGCCGGCATCCGTTCTCCAAACATTTTTCATAAGAGAAGCATGGTTTATATCCGCTGAAGTTTTTACACTTAGGTATATTTAATTCTGAAAAGTCCATTCATTATCCGATTAAATTTTGCTATGCAATTTAGCGATTGCGTCAATAACTTGCTCAACTGTAAGCCCGTTTTCTATTCCGCAGGTGTTTTGATCTGCGCTGCAGTATTTTTTGCAATCACTGTCTGAGACTTCGAGATTGATTGAACTGGAGTTTATTATTCCTTGATGCTTAGGGCAGCTCATGGCGCGGCGGCAATGAAGTCCGATGCATTTTATTCCGAGGGCGTCCGCGATGTGAAGTGGTCCTGTTGACGGACCGATAAAAATATCTGCCCGGCTGATCAGCTTTATCAAATCTCTTAGGTCATTAGCTTTATCAGAAAGATTGCAGATTAAGTTTGAGCTTAAGATTAAGTTTAGGAAGCCAGCGCTCATTTCGCGGGCTGTTAGAATTATTTTTATTTTTTCTCCGCCGAATTTTTCCAGGATCAATTTTATTAATTGTAAATATTTTTCTTCGGACCAGTTGGGAGCGGAACCAAGAGAGCCGGTATGAATGTATATCTTAAAATCACCTTCACTAATGCCTTGCTGCTCTAAAAAGATTTTTGCTTCTTCTTTTTCTTTATCAGAAAGAAAGATTTGCAAATCGATATTTGAAGTTTTTACGCCTATTTTTCTCGCAAGGTCCATGCAGTAATCAGCTTCGTGGCGGAGGGGTATATAATTATTACGTGAAACGCTTTTCATCCCGGTGATAACTTCGTAAAGTTTATGACCGACTCCGACTCGCGTTTTAATTCCCACCCAAAACATCTGGAACGCGGCGCGCTCGGTAGGAAGCATCATTAAGCCGTGTGTAAATTTATATTCTCTGAGTGTTCTTACTATGGTCCAGAAATTTCCTTTCTTCAAGTCATCTGTAATTATGGCATCGACGTACGGATTATTTTTGAAGATATTTGCTGTATGCGGCTGAGTAAGAGTCGCAACAAAGGAATCAGGGAAAGCTTTTTTAATTTCACGCGCCATCGGCGTAATAAAAACTACATCACCGACGCGGTCGGTTCTAACGAGCAAAATCCTTTTCATCAAACCTGAATTTTTGTGGAAAATATTGAAACAAAAATAGTAATTCTTAATGATATTTCACTAAAGCGTTGAGATTTGGGATTTGATCCTGAAGAATAACGATGGTGAATAGAATATTAATAAATAAACTTTGTGACTTTAGTATTATACAAAGTTATTTTTCTTAAATTACGTTAAACTTTTCATATGGACATCAAAACTTATTATATGGACATCAAAAATTATTGTATACTCAGAAGTATTTTTTGTATATTTAAATAAATTTTATATATATTCATCAGAATTTTTTATATTTTTAGTAAAATATTTTATATATTATATAAAATTTATCTTAAGTGATATGTTACTTTTAATATGTGCATGAAATTTTTTGATATATCCGGTGTAAATTATGAAGAAAATGGTTGAAATTCGCATATTTCAACGGAATATTTCTCATTAAATTAAAGAAGAAGGAAGAGTATGCTTAAATATAATCTTCAAAAAATGTATACGGCGCGGGGAATAACAAACAGAATCGGGTTTCTGCAAAAATGCGGATTTTCACAGGGCGTTGTTTACAGGCTAACGAATAATCAATTCAGGCAGCTTACACTTAAGCAGCTTGAAATTTTTTGTCTGAACCTGAATTGCACGCCAAATGATCTTTTAGAATGGACGCCGGAGAAACCGGAACTGCTGAATCAAGATGTGCCATTAAGGAAATTGCTCAGTCCGGCAAACCAGACGAATATTTTGAGTGTTGTGAATGACGTTCCATTCGACAAATTAGATTTGCTTGTGAAGAAGATAGAAGAAATAAAGAAGACGCTGTAGAACAGTTTGCCGCGGCGGATTAGTCCGCTGTTCTTATGAATTCATCTAAGCTTTATTTTCCGCAGACTGAAGTCTGCGTTACGATGAATGATTTTTTTTGAATCGAAACAGATATAAAATTTTTAATTGCTTATTACTGAAATAAATATCAACTTATCCTTGTATTTATTACTTTATTATTAGTAAGTCACCTTACGCAGAATTGAATTTCAATAGCTCCGCCATTTAGAGACTGTGTGAAAATTATAAGTCAAGAGTGATAAAATTAATATGAAAGCACAGAAGAGATTAATAATTTTGGAGAGAATAATTATGGCATTAAGAAATGAAGTATATACAACCGGCAGATA
>Ga0187812_1000099_pt1 | contig 30081 bp, 27 predicted proteins | sample NC_S_2_FD_130582 | JGI IMG/M metagenome (GOLD analysis project Ga0187812, IMG submission 130582) | Wetland sediment microbial communities from Neuse River Estuary, North Carolina, USA - ASW-S_2 | ecosystem: Environmental > Aquatic > Freshwater > Wetlands > Sediment | place: USA: North Carolina...
CAGAGGACCCGCCAGGGACGCGGTCCAGGTCCCACGGGTTGTGGCTCGGCCCGTAGCCGGAGTTCTCCGTCGACGAGCCCATCGCGAACTCGTCCATGTTGGTCTTGCCGATGAGGATGGCGCCCGCTGCCCTGAGCCGCCGCGTGATCGTGGACTCGTACGGCGGGTGCCAGCCTTCGAGGATCTTCGACCCGCAGGTGGTCGGCATCCCCACGGTGGTGAACAGGTCCTTCACCGCGACCGGGACGCCGGCCAGCGGGCCGAGCTGCTCGCCGGCCGCCCGCCTGGCGTCCACGTCGCGCGCTCGCGCGAGCGCGTCGGCGGCGGCCACGTGCAGGAACGCCTTGACCTTGTCGTCGACCGCGCCGATCCGGTCCAGGTGCGCGGCGGCGACCTCGGCGGCGGAAACGTCGCCGGCGGCCATCGCGGCGGACAGGTCCGCCGCCGTCATCGTGATGAGCTCGTCCATCTCTCTCGCCCCCGTCAGGGTTCCTCGGCCAGGATCCGCGGCACCTTGAAGCGCTGCAGTTCGACGGCCGGCGCGCCGCTCAGCGCCTGCTCGGGTGTCAGGCACGGGGCCGGCTCGTCTTCGCGGAACACATTGGTCAGGCCGGTCGCGTGCGAGGTCGGCGGGATGCCCTCCGCCGCTACTTCCTGTACCTGCGCGACCGCCGAGATGATCTGGTCGAGCTGCGGGGCCAGATGGTCGAGCTCGGCGTCGCTGAGCGCGAGCCTCGACAGCCGGGCCAGGTGGGCTACCTCGTCGCGGGTAATGGACATGGGCTCAATCCTAGGGGCTTGGCACCTCGGAGCTGACAGCCTCGGGACCGCTGGCCAGCAGGGCGCGGAAGGTGTCCTCGTTCAGGATAGGGACGCCCAGCTCGACGGCCTTGTCGTATTTCGAGCCGGCGTTTTCCCCGGCGACGACGAAGTTCGTCTTCTTCGACACCGAAGACGACACCTTGCCGCCGACCGCGCGCACCGCCTCGGCCGCCTCGTCCCTGGTGAAGCCCGGAAGCGTCCCGGTGATAACCACGGTCACCCCGGCGAGCAGCCGGGACGAGGCCGCCGACGGGTCGAAGCCGGGCGTCGCGAGCTGCACGCCCGCCGACCGCCACTTGCCGACGATCGCGACGTGCCAGTCGACGGCGAACCACTCGATCACCGAGGCGGCGATCGTCGGCCCGACCCCCTCCACGATGGCGAGCGCGTCCGCCGACGCGGCCGCGATCGCGTCGAGCGACCCGAACGCCTCGGCGAGCGCCCGGGCCGCGGTCGGCCCCACGTGCCTGATCGACAGCGCGACGAGCACCCGCCACAGCGGCCTGCTCTTGGCCTCGGCCAGGTTCAGCAGCAGCGCCTGCGCGTTGACCTTGAGACCGCCGGCCTTGTTGACGAAGAACGGGCAGGTGGCCAGCTTGTCCGCGGTGAGCGCGAACACGTCGCCCTCGTCCGCGACTAGCCCGCAGTCGAGCAGCGCGACGACCGCCTCGTAGCCGAGCACCTCGATGTCAAGCGCGCCGCGCGACGCCAGGTGGAACAGCCGCTCCCGCAGCTGGGCCGGGCAGGACCGGGTGTTCGGGCAGCGCCAGTCGACCTCGCCCTCGTCCCTGGCGAGCGGCGTGCCGCAGGCCGGGCACTCGCGGGGGAAGACGAACTCTCGCTCGCCGCCGGTGCGCAGGTCCGCGACCGGGCCGAGGACCTCCGGGATCACCTCGCCCGCTTTGCGCAGGATCACCATGTCGCCGATGAGGACGCCCTTGCGCTTGACCTCGTCCTCGTTGTGCAAGGTCGCCTGCTCCACGGTGGACCCGCTGACCTTGACCGGCTCCATCACGGCGTACGGGGTAACCCGGCCGGTACGCCCGACGTTGACCCGGATGTCGAGCAGCCGGGTGTTCACCTCCTCGGGCGGGTACTTGTAGGCGATCGCCCATCGCGGCGCCCGGCTGGTCGCGCCCATCGCGCGCTGCACGCCGAGCGGGTCGATCTTCACGACCACGCCGTCGATCTCGTACGGTGTCTCGTGCCGGTGCGCCGGATCCGCGTAGTAGCCGATATAGGCCTTGACCGCATCGAGGCCGGCGACGACCTGGTACCGGTCGCTGACCGGCAGCCCCCACTCGCGCAGCCGCTCGTACCAGCCGGACTGGGTGTCTGGCGCGCCTTCCAGGTGGCCCGCCTCGCTCGGCCCCGCCGCGGTGCCGCTGATCTGCCCGTTCCCGGAGCCCCGCACGCGGCCGATGCCGTGCACTATGGCGTCCAGGGCGCGGGACGCGGTCACCCGCGGGTCCTTCTGGCGGAGTGAGCCGGCGCCCGCGTTCCGCGGGTTGGCGAAGGCTGGCTTCCCGGCTTCCTGCAGGGACTGGTTCAGCCGCTCGAACGCCGCCTCGGGCAGGAACACCTCGCCGCGCACCTCGAGGACTTCGGGCACACCGGTTCCGCGCAGCCGCGACGGCACCGACTTGATCGTCCGCACGTTCAGCGTCACGTCCTCGCCGGTCCGCCCGTCCCCGCGAGTCGCGGCGCGCGCCAGCCGCCCCCGCTCGTACACCAGGTCGATGGCGAGCCCGTCGATCTTCAGCTCGCACAGGTACGGCCCGGTGCCGCCGAGCCTGGCCGCCCGGTCCGCCCACGCGGCGAATTCCCCGGCGGAGAACGCGTTGTCGAGGCTGAGCAGCCGCTCCAGGTGCTCCACGGGCGTGAACAGGGTGGAGAGCCCGCCGCCCACGTTCTGCGTCGGCGAGTCCGGGGTGCGCAGCTCCGGGAACCGCTCCTCGAGCCGCTCGAGCTCACGCATGTCCGTGTCGTACTCGATGTCGGCGATCGTGGGCGTGTCGAGGACGTAGTACCGGTACTGCGCGTCCCGCAGCTTCTCGCTCAGCTCCGCGTGCCGCTGGCGCGCCTCGTCCAGCTCCATAACGCCATCTCCCCCATCATCTCGGGCAGGATGGCCGCCGCCTCCCGCACCCACCGCAGCGCCTCCCGTGCCTGCGCCGGGGACGCTCCGGCGAGCCCGCACGCAGGGGTGACCACGACTTGTTCCGCGCAGCGGGCCGGGGGAAGCGACGTCTTGCGCCACGCCTCCCTGACGGCCTTGGCGGTATCCGTGGGAGTCACCCCCCTACGTTCGGGATAGTCGAATGAAACAGCCCCCATGAGCAGACCCGTTCCGGCCTCGGCGACCTCGGCCAGCTCGTCGTAATTCCGGTCGTGGAGCTGGCTGATGTCGAACGAGACAGCATCGGCTCCGGCGCCGGTAATCATCCCGAACGGAAGGTTGCGGCTGCAGCAGTGCACCACCGTGTACCTGCCCGCTGCGGACAGCACCGCGTGCAGTCTCTCCCGCAGGACCTCTTCGTCCACGGCGCGGACGCGGGACAGGCCGCTGGCGGTCGGCACCGAGCCGGCGACGACCGCCGGGAGCGCGGGCTCGTCCAGCTGGACCATGAGCTGGGCCGCCGGGACCCGCTTGGCGACCTCGGCCACGTGGGCGGCGAGGCCTTCGGCCAGCGACGAGGCGAGGTCGGCGACCAGGCCGGGGTCGGCGAGCGCGGGGTTCAGCGAGCGCGGCTGCTCGACGGTCGCGGCGAGCGTCCACGGCCCGGCGACCTGCACCTTGAGCAGCCCCTGGTAACCGTCCAGGACCTCCTCCATCGCGTCGAGGTCGGAGGACAGCAGGGTCCGGGCGCGGCGCAGGTCGCGACCGGGCCGCTCGGCGATCCGCCAGCCGCGCGGGGTGACCTCGACCGGGATGTCGACGAGCAGCCCGGCGGCGCGCCCGGTGATGTCGGCGCCGGGTCCGCGGGCGGGAAGCTCGGCCAGGTGCGGCAGGCCGGGCAGCTCGCCGGCGATGACCCGGTGCGCCTCCACCGGGTTTCCGCCAGGCATCGACCCGATCCCTGTCGCGGTGCCAGGCGCCCACGGAAATGCCTTGTCAGCCACGTTGCTGAGCTTAGCCGTCGCGGACAGCCACGCCTCACCCCTGGATCAGTGTCGGAGCAACCGGCGGGTCCCGGAAATGACGGTGGCCCGCAGGCTCTTTCTCCCCGGTGCCTGCGGGCCACCTCCCAGGCGCGGCCCCCGCGAGCGCGCCAAGCGTTGCGGCTGGTTAACGGTTACCTCGCGTCCGGCCAGCCGGGACGGCCGTCCTCGCCACCGCGATCGTCCGAGCCCGTGAAGTCGCCTCCCCAGGCGTGCGGCCAGCCGCCGGTCTTGTCCCCCTCGTACTCGTCAGCCCTGCTGGTGCGCCGGTCCCCGTGAGCGCGCATCGCGGACATGGCGATCACCGCGACGATGCCAACCGCGACGCCGATGACGAAGAATGCCGCGACGACACCCAGCACCAGCCCAAGAGGGCTCATCTCTCGGGCTCCCGGTGATTCCTCCCACCTTCGTCCGGCTCGTCCGGGCGCATGCGGGACGAGAGGAACCGGTCGCCTCGAACGCCGACTCCCGCCAGCCAGCGCGTTCCCTCACAGGTAGCGTCTGGCGCCTTACCGGTCAGCGAATAGTGCCGGTCCTCGCGGCGCGACGCCACCGATACGATCACGATTATCCCGGTCATGACCCCGCCGAGAAATCCGACGAGGACCATGATGGCCGCTACTGCCTCCATGCCGCTCATGACGACCTCCCGTACGTCCCGCCGGCGGCGTCGCCTGCCGCCGGTTTCCCGGTGAGTCTGGCCCGCCGCCGCTAGACGACGGATCCGGTTGCCGTCGGCGCCGGAGATCCGCACCTATGGCCCTGGGGCGTACCACCTGGTAGGACCAGGTGTCTTGCCTAGCTCATATGACTCAGGTGATCGGTCTGGGCCATCCCTACCTTTGGTACTACTAGAGGATTGCCCGCCCTGGACTGGGTTAAAACCAACCATCGGTTTCATTCTTCTTATTCTGTTCATACCAATCGTTGGGATGACTGGTATGCGGGAAGTACCGGCTGGTGAGCACGCGCGAAGGCGCTAGCCGCCCCCGCGAGTGGCTAGCGCCTTCGCTTGCCGGGCGACAGCCCGGCCACCGGAAAGCCCGAGCTGGTCAGCGGCGCACGGAGGGCGTCTGAGCGGGTTGGGGTGTCCAGCGAATCCGGTGGAAACCAGTCACCGAGCGGGCACTCCGGCAGGCCATGCTTGGCGCGCTGCCGGCGAGGGTGCCGCGGTTGTCTTCAGTGCGGATGGCGATGGAGATGGCGAAAAAGACGCCGAACAAGACGCCGTAGGCGACGGACAGGGCGATCGCGATGGTTACGACACTGGCCATGATGGCCTCCAACTTCCACTCGCACTGCGGTTCCCCACGCCGGATCAGGAGTATCTTGACCTAACTAGCCGGATGATCAGGCTCTCAGGAACTATCCCCTAGGTATGACTGCAACCAAGCAGCCAACCTGGTAGATTCAACCCGATATACCTACTCAGCCAACTGATTCGGGTCATCCCAACCTATGGGACCTTGTATCCGTTCTATCACGAACCAGTGACCGCAAACCAGATCTTTTCCGTTGTTTCATACGATGCGCACGGTGGCTTCGCGCCCCAGGAGGGACAAGTGGCGCTAAGGGACACCTACCGGTCACCGACAAAGCACCGTGGTCCCTGCGGATCTCCTATTACCCATGGGCCTGTATAACGATTTGCCCACTCATCAGGGGGCATGACGGGACGGTTCCATCTGTTCTGATTGACTTGCCGACTGGAATCGAAAAGCGAATACCTCGACTGCAACTGGAACGGCTATGGACGTAAGCCGGCGGAGGGCCGCGTCATACAAGCAGATACAGGCGCTCACCGCCGCCAACGCGCAGTTGGAAACGGCCAACGCCGATCTGCGGACAGAGTGCGACCGGCTAAGGCAGAAGATTAAATTCCTGCAAATCGCCATCTCGATTTCACTCGGAAGCGACGCAGGCTTGGCGATCGGCATGGCTGGAGTTGCCGCGTCAACGCTGCTAACGGCTGCGACCACAGTTTCTTTCGCCGTGATTACAGTCTCGCTAGCGATTCTGACCTATATGCGCCGAGGCTAATTCGGCAGGCTGAAATTCCATGATCACGAAAGATCCGTGTGCGTATAAGATGCTTTTCTTACGTCAAAAGCAATTCGGGCAGCATACCTCGGCTCGGCCCGGGCGCGCGGCGACTGCCCCGGCTCGTCCCCATGACGCTCCCCGCGCGCAGGACCAACTGCCGCAGGCGGCCGTCCTCTCGCGGTCGGCGCCACCGCTCTCGCGGCAGCGCCGACCGCTGGCGACAAAACGCGTCCTCTCGATACGGCCTGTCAGGCCCGCATCGGACGGTTACCACACGCCATGCAACAACGGCAGTTCATGCCTTGGGGTCGTAGTGCTCGTACCTGTATTGCAAGGAAGGACGCTGGTGGCGCTTAGCCATGGGATCTCCTTCAGCCACTGGTTTCTCATTTGTTCCCGGCGCTCTCTCAGGTCACGAGACCAACCATCTCGGAGCCCGAGCCCGCCATGCGCCGGGTGGGCGGGAGCTTGTAGGCGGCCCCCGAACGCCGCCGGTCAGGCCTCCGCGTACCCGCTGGAGGACCGGACCCTACGCGGAGGCCGCGGATACGGAGATGGATGCGCGTAAGACGCTGGCATCGTCCGTGCCGTAATCATCCGTGCCGTACTGAGGATCCGGTACGTCACCGATATTGACGATGAACTGGTTGCGGTCGGTGGGGAACACCGTAACGGTGACACGCATGGGCGTACCTGCCTCGTCGAAGGCGGTCCGGAAGATCTCGAAGACGCTCGCGTTATGGCTGATCCCGAAGAAGGCCTGTTCCGTGGTGTCAGGAACGCGCGCTGTGATCCAATCCCGGTAGCCGACCTGCCTGACCTTAATGGCCTCGGCCAGGTAACGCACGGTTCCCGTTTGAATGTCCTCGGCCATGAGCAGTCGAGTCGCCCCTTTGGTGACGAACTCCATCGGGTAAAAGGACGTCTGCAAAGACCACGGGATGTTGTCGATGAAACGCCTTTGATGCCTGCTCACGACCTGAGCGCTCGGCGCGATACGGAGACGGCGACCGACTTCAACAGACGGCACCTGAAGCTCAACCTTGGGGACGCTGGCACTAGCCTTGCGGTGGCTCTTGTCGACCTCGGACAGGTAGGCGGCACTTTCTGGATCTGTGGGGCCCTCGACAGTCTGTGGACCGCGGACCGACGACAGGATGGTGACGAACGGGTCGATCTTCCTGGTAACGAAGGTGCCCTGTCCTGGCCTGGTCTCGATCAAGCCCTGGCTGATCAGCCGCTTGACCGCATCCCTGATTGTGTTGCGCGAGACGTTGTACCTGTCGCGGAGTTCGAGCTCAGTCGGTAGCTGACTGGCGGGCGGGAGCGCTCCCGACTCGATCTGGCCGCGCAGTTCTTCGGCGATCTGCTGATACATCGGTTGCTGGACCATGGCTCCCAATCCTCAGATACCAACCACCCCGATGATTCTCGCCGCCAAGTCAATCAGAACAGATGGGACCGTTCAGTCATGCCCCTGATGAGTGGGCAAATCGTTATATAGGTCCCATAGGTTGGGATGGCCTGGATCAGTTGACCAGGTAGGTGGATCGGGTTGATCCTACCAGGCTGCCAGCTTAGTTTCACCTGTGGATTTGCTGTCTCGCGGCCCGGTGACCCAGCGCGCCCGTGGCGTGCGTAGGCGCCCGTTCCACGAGCGCGGTAGCTGTGACAATTCACGCCGCCGCGCTTCCCGGCACCGGCGGGGCCTCGTGGGGCATAATGCGTCACAGTTCGGCAAGGCGCGGCGTTCCCGGAAGCTCACTAGCGGCCTCGAGGAGGTGCCATGGCCAAGCGCCACCAGCGTCCTTCCCTGCAGTACAGGTACGAACACTACGACCCTGTGATGTGACGTTCTGAGCACAGTGCGCCAGATGGCGCCACGGGCGAGTCGATTTAGTCATACGCGCCGCCGGCGCTGTCAGCCTTCCGCGGGCAGCGCCGGCGACGTGGAACCAGTCAATACGTCTTGAACTGGACAGATGACGGCAAAGCTCTCGTAACCCATAATCGAACGCATGCCGTCACGATTCCGCTGGACCACGTACGACCTGAACGGGTATCTTCCCGCGGGCTGGCAACGGGACGTTCGCGCGGTGGCCGCCGATGCCGACTTCCATGACTTCCCCAGGACCCCGATCGTGTCGCGCGAGGCACCAGCGGTCAAGCACATCCCCCGCGGCCGGGTACACGCTGATCAAGTGCGTGACCGCCTGCCGTGGCTTTACCAGGGCTATCGCAAAGAGTTTCTGGACATGGCCGGGGAAGCGTGCGCTGAGCCACTCGCGGCAGCTGTGGATGACCGCTATGGCGTTGTCCTCAACGTGCAGCGCGGGACGACGATGCGGTTTGAGTGCCACATCGACTCTAATCCGCTAAGTGGCGTGCTCTTCTGCACGGATCACGCCGAAGGCGGCGAACTCGTCGTCGCCCACGACGTGGCCGCGGCGGACATCTCAGCGGTAGAGCGGGATTGCTCGGTCATCCGGCCGCACGCCGGATACCTGGTCTTCTTCGCAGGCAGGCATCTCGCGCACTACGCGCGCCCGCTTACGGCTGAGAACGACATGCGGGTTGTCGCCGTCATGAACTACTACACCGAGTCCTTTCCGGAATCGAGCAGGCCCCCGGAGCTGAACAGGCACCTGTACGGGGATCCGTAGGACGGTCAGCGCGCCGCGGAGATAGTGGCGCTGCCGAGCACGGTGTCATCGCGGTAGAGCACGGCGGCCTGGCCGGTGGCCACGGCGCGGGCTGGCTCGCGCAGTTCGATGTGCAGGCCGTCGCCGCTGACGAGGGCGACGCATGGGTAGACCTCGCCGTGCGCACGGAGTTGCACCGAGCACTCGACAGGCACGGACGGCGGCTCGCAGCCCGTCCAGACCGGGCGGATCGCGGTGATCTCGCGGACCGCGAGAGCGTCTGGCGAGCCGACCGTGACGGTGTTGGAGACCGGCTCGATGGACAGCACGTACCTGGGCCTGCCGTCCCGGGCGGGCCGGTCAAGCCTGAGGCCCTTGCGCTGGCCGACGGTGAACCCGTAGGCGCCGTCGTGTGAGCCGAGGACGGTCCCGTCCGTGTCGACGATCTGGCCGGGCGCGGTGCCGAGCTTGCGCGTCAGGAACCCGCGGGTGTCTCCGTCGGCGATGAAGCAGACGTCGTGGCTGTCCGGCTTGTCCGCGACGAGCAGTCCGCGCTCCCTGGCTTCTTCACGGACCTGGGCCTTCGGCGTGTCGCCGAGCGGGAACATCGCGTGCGCGATCTGGTCCCTGGTCAGCACGGCGAGCACGTAGGACTGGTCCTTGCCGGGGTCGGCGGCGCGGCGCAGCGCGCCAGTCGATGCGTCGATCCGCGCGTAGTGACCCGTGCACACGGCGTCGAAGCCGAGCGCGAGCGCGCGGTCGAGGACCGCGGCGAACTTGATCTTCTCGTTGCAGCGCAGGCAGGGGTTCGGCGTCCGGCCCGCCGCGTACTCGGTGACGAAGTCGTCCACCACGTCCCGGGCGAACCGCTCCGCCATGTCCCAGACGTAGAACGGGATGCCGACCACATCGGCAGCGCGGCGCGCGTCCCTGGCGTCCTCGAGAGTGCAGCAGCCCCGCGCTCCGGTCCGGTAGGACTGCGGGTTCTGCGACAGCGCGAGATGGACGCCGGTCACCTCGTGACCGGCGTCTACCGCACGCGCCGCCGCGGTGGCGGAATCGACACCGCCAGACATGGCCGCAAGAACCCGTAGCCCCATAGCACTACCAGGTTACCGAGCCCAGCCGGGTGCTAGCGGGCGGCGGCGCGGCGGGCGCGAGACACCGCGTCACCGATCGCGGCGCCGAGGGCGTCGATGTCGTCCTGGGTGGTGGTGCGGCCGAGGGAGAAGCGCAGCGAGCCGCGGGCGCGCTCCTCGTCGGCGCCCATGGCGAGCAGCACGTGGCTGGGCTCCGCCACCCCCGCGGTGCACGCGGAACCAGTTGAGCAGGCGATGCCGCGCGCGTCGAGCAGCAGCAGCAGGGCGTCTCCCTCGCAGCCGGGGAAGGAGAAGTGCGCGTTGCCGGGCAGCCGGTCCGGCCCAGGCGGCGGGCCGTTCAGGATCGCCTCGGGAACGGTGAGCCGCACCTGGCGGATAAGGTCGTCGCGCAGCGCTTCGAGCCGCTTGATCTCGACCATGCTCCGCTGCGCGCTGATCACCGCCGCCACCGCGAACGCGCGGATCGCGGGCGCGTCCAGCGTGCCCGACCTGACGTCGCGCTCCTGGCCACCGCCATGCAGCACCGGCACCGGTGACATGCCCCGGCCAAGGATCAGCGCCCCGGCGCCAACCGGGCCGCCGAGCTTGTGCCCGGTGACGGTCATGGCATCCACCCCGGACGCGGTGAAGTCGACCGGCAGTTGCGCGGCCGCCTGCACGGCGTCGGTGTGGAAGGGCACGCCGAACTCGTGCGCCACTTCGGCCAGCGCCGCCACCGGCTGCACAGCGCCAACCTCGTTGTTGGCCCACATCACGCTGATCACGGCCGCGCTGCCCGGATCCCGCGCCAGCGCCTCCCGCAGCGCGGCGGGGCGGACAAGCCCGCGGCCGTCCACGCCCAGCCAGTCGGGGTGGGCGCCCTCCGCGGACGCCAGCCAGCGCACGGAGTCGAGCACCGCGTGGTGCTCCACCGCCGTGGTCAGTACCCGGCAGCGTCGCCCGTCTGCCGCGCGCCGGGCCCAGAACAGGCCCTTCACCGCGAGGTTGTCCGCCTCGGTGCCACCGCTCGTGAAGATCACCTCACTCGCCCGGGCGCCGAACACCTCCGCGATCTGCTCACGCGACTCCTCGACGACGCGGCGGGCGCGGCGCCCCGCGTCGTGCAGGGACGAGGGGTTACCCAGGCGACCGAGTTCCTCGGTCATCGCATCGATCGCCTCGGGCAGCATCGGCGTCGTCGCCGCATGGTCGAGGTATATGACCGGACTTGTACTCATGGCGGCTTTAAGCCTATTCCCCACAGCGAGCGCGCCGGAGCACGCTACAGGCTCTTGTGCTTGCCGATCCCGTCGAGCAGTTGCGGTACGACGGTGAACAGGTCGCCGACGACGCCGAGGTCGGCGATCTCGAAGATGGGGGCTTCGGGGTCCTTGTTGATCGCGACGATGGTCTTGGAGGTCTGCATGCCGGCCCGGTGCTGGATGGCGCCGGAGATGCCGACGGCCATGTACAGCTGCGGGGAGACGGTCTTGCCGGTCTGGCCGACCTGGAACTGGTGCGGGTACCAGCCGGCGTCGGTCACGGCGCGGGACGCGCCGACGGCCGCGCCGAGCGCGTCCGCGAGCTCCTCGATGATCTTGAACCCTTCGGCGGACCCGGTGCCGCGGCCGCCGGAGACGACGATCTGCGCCTCGGTCAGGTCAGGTCGCTCGCCCTTCTCCGCTAGCACGTGCTCGGTGACCCGCGCCGCCTTGGCCGCGTCACTCGCCGCGAATTCCACCGGAGTGATCTGGGCGGCGCCGGGCGACGGCTCGGCGCTGATCGCGTTGGGCCGCACCGCGATGATCGGGGTGCCCGTGGTCACCCGGGATGTGACGGTGATCGCGCCGCCGAAGTTCGGCTGCTCGGCCAGCGGCGCCCCGTCCTCGCCTGTGGTGACGTTTACCGCGTCGGTGAGCACGCCGGAGTTCGTCTTGACGGCGAGCCGCCCGGCGATCTCCTTGCCCTCGGTCGTGCCGGCCACCAGCACCGCCGCCGGCGCCTTGTCCGCCACCAGCGCTGCGAGCAGTTCCGCCGCCGGCGCAACCACGTAACCGGCGAGGTCCGCCGAGTCCGCCACGTACACCCGCTCCGCGCCGAACTCCGCCAGCCGCTCCCGGCCGGCTTCCGCGCCCGGCCCGGCCCACACCACCGACGGCTCGCCGAGCCGCCTGGCGGCGGTCAGCAGCTCGACGGTGACCTTCTTGACCTCGCCGTCGGCGTGCTCAGCGAGAACCAGTACCTCAGCCATCGGCCAGCCCCTCTCAGATGAACTTCCGCTCGGCGAGGAACGCGGCCGCCCTGGCGCCGCCGTCCCCCTCGTCCTTCACGATCACCCCGGCCGCCCGCGGCGGGCGGGCCGCGAACTCCGCCACCTGTGTCGCCGACCCCGCCAGCCCCACCGCCGGCGCGTCCAGTCCGGCGTCGGCCAGCGACATGGTCTGCACCGGCTTCTTCTTCGCAGCCATGATCCCCTTGAACGACGGGTACCTGGGCTCGTTGATCTTCTCCACCACCGACACCACCGCCGGCAGCGACCCGGTCACTACCGAGTAGCCCTCATCGGTCATCCGCCGGATCGTCACATCCGACCCGGAGATATCCACCTTCGACGCCAGCGTCAGCTGCGGCACGCCCAGCCGCTCGGCGAGCATCGCCGGCAGCATCCCGGTCCGCGCGTCGGTCGACTCCGACCCGCAGATCACCAGGTCGAACCCGGCCTGCTTCAGTACCTGCGCGAGCACCAGCGACGTCACCAGCGCGTCCGACCCCGCCAGCGCCTCATCGGACACGTGGATCGCCTTGTCCGCGCCCATCGACAGCGCCTTGCGGATCGACTCCGCCGCCTTCGCCGGCCCCATCGACAAGATCGTCACCTCGCCGCCGTGCGCCTCAGCGATCCGCAAGCCTTCCTCGATCGCGTACTCATCCAGCTCGTTGATCAGCCCGTCCGGCGATTCCCTGTCAAGCGTCCCGACCCCCGGCCGGAGCGTGCGCTCCACCGCCGTGTCTGGCACCTGCTTGACGCAGACCACGATGTTCATGGACACGCGGACCTCCTCATCGCCTGCTGTGGGCCGTGGCACCCGGTCCACAGCATTGTCGCTCATCGCACATGTTACTCGCCAGTAGCTACCCGGCAAACGGGCGCCGGCAGACCCTGGCGGCCGGCGCGGGCCCATCGTCCGCCCAGTGCGCTCGACTCTCGAAAAATCTCTTTGGAAAGTACCAAGAATTTCTTCAGGACTAGTTAAAAATTGTCAGAAATAACTTAGGAGAATCGGTAACCTAATAAAGTTCAGACATCGGGAGTAGTTGCTGTTTGGCACGCAACAGTTAACCCATCTGACAACTTTCGCGCAGGACTCATTCAGATAACGGATTGGACATTATGCCTGCTCCTGCTCGTCACGGCTGACAACGTTAGCGCAGGTATCAGACGGGCGAGCAACGGCGCGGATCGGCATTCGGGGAACCCTGAACAGCCTGTTTTCCCATTTTTTTCCGTTTGTTAAGGATCTGAATGACTGCTGTTTTTCACACTGCGTCCGCGGTCCCGCATATCACGAGTATTTCCTGGTGGCGGCAGCTGCACCACTGGGTGCCGATCGGCCTTGTGGGGGCGGTGTCGTGGACCGTATGGCTCACCAGGTTCACGCTGTCCCGCGTGTACCGGCCGGTTCGCCCGGGTTACCAGGCAACGACCTCGGTCGTCGTCCCCGCTTACCGCGAGGACCCGGAAATCCTGGCCCGCTGCCTTGACTCCTGGCTCGCGGAGAATCCGACCGAGGTGATCGTCGTGCCCGACTACGCCGATACCGAGGTCATCGCCCTGCTGCGGGCGCGGGCCGCGAACGACCGGCGGCTGATCGTGCTGCCGATCGTGCACAACGGGAAGCGCTCCGCGCTGGGGGCGGGCATCCGGCGGGCTCGCATGGACATCCTCGTTCTTTCCGACTCCGACACAAGCTGGGAGCCCGGGTTGCTGCGTGAGGTTCTCGCGCCGTTCAAGGACCCGAAGGTCGGCGGGGTCGGCACCCGGCAGAACGCGTACCTGCCCAAGACCAGCGTGTGGCGCCGTGTCGCAGACTGGATGATCGATGTGCGCTACCTCGACTACGTGCGGGCGCAGTCCCGCGCCGGGGCGGTCGCCTGCCTTTCCGGGCGGACCGCGGCGTACCGCCGGAATGCCGTCCTTCCGGTGCTCGAGCACCTGGAAGACGAGTTCTTCCTCGGCAGGCGCTGCGTTTCCGGGGACGATGGGCGCCTGACCTGGCTGGTGCTCGCCTCCGGCTACAAGACCGTCTACCAGTCGACCGCTCAGGCCATCTCCATGTTCCCCGACACCGGCCGCGCGTTCTTCAAGCAGCGGGTGCGGTGGAGCAGGAACTCGTACCGGACGTACTTCACGGCCATGTGGAAAGGCTGGCTCTGGCGGCAGCCCTTCATCTGCCAGCTCAGCGTCCTGCAGGTCATGCTGACGCCGGTGACGATGGGCTTCGCGGTCACCTACCTGTTCGCCTGGGTGCTGCACCCGCAGAAGCTGGTCGCGGTGGCGGCGGTCGGCTGGCTGCTGCTCGGGCGCGGCATCCGCGGGATTTCGCATCTGCGTGAACGGCCATCCGACATCTTCATCCTGCCGCTCGTCGCCGTGCTGACGATCACCATCGCGCTCCCGGTCAAGTCCTACGCACTGCTGACCATGAACGTCCATGGCTGGCTCACCCGTAACGCCAGCCGGGTCGGCGGCGAGGGCCAGACCGCCGCGTCCTTGAACTAGATCGTTGAACTAGGAGGCCTGGACCCTTGTCCAACGAAAATCGTGAGCCGGATACGCGCGGGAAGGCATTCCCCGTCCTGCTCGCCGCTCTCGCCTTTTTCGGCGTGCTCGGCATGCTTCCCACGATTCTTCCGGCATTGCATCTGCACCTGCATCCCACGGCGCCGACGACGAGTTACGGTGTCACGCTCATAGTGGCGCCCCGTAACCCGCACTCGGTGCACGTGCCTCAGGTCGCCACGCCTGTTGACCCAGCCGACCCGTGGGCCACAGCGCCGACCGTGAACCAGGCCAGGGAAAGCGCCACGGTCGCCGCCGAAGACAAGCGTCTCCGCACCCTTTTGCACGACGCCACGCGCATCTTCCAGCCCGAGGTGATCCCGGTCCGCGGTTCCCTCCCGACGCTGGTGCTCACGGCAGGCCAGAGCGCGTACACGGCGAAGGCTCTTGTCCAGTACGGCGCGCTCGTGATGCTGCCGCACGACGCGGCCCTGCTCCTCGACAACGTGTACGTCGCGAGCAACGCCACCCTGGATCTCGGCGGCCCGAACCTGAGGACGCTGTACCTGGACAGCGGCGGCGGCGGCTTCGCGTCGATCGTCGGCTGGGGCGGCAACCTCAGATTCCATGGCAGCGCCGGGGCCCCGATGACGATCCTGGGCTGGGACCGGAGCGCCAACGCTCCGGCCGCCGACACCGGCTATGGTCGTCCGTACATCCGCGAAGCCGGCGGCAGCATGACCCTCAGCAACGTCCGCGCGTCGGCGCTCGGCTTCTGGAGTGGCCGGACCGGCGGGATCGCGTGGACTGGGCTCACCGGCAGCCCGAGCACGGGCGGCGCGACGTCCTCGACGTTCACCGACGACACCTACGGTGCCTTCGTGTCGCGGAGCAACGGTGTCACGTTCCGCGATGACTTGTTCGAGTTCAACCAGCTCGATGGGTTGCACGTGCACCGCTATGCCCTGGGCACCGCTGTCATCTCGAGTTCGGCCGCACGCAACGGCGGGAACGGTTTCGTCGTCAGCCCGGCCGCGGAGAACACCCTGCTGGAAGGCGACATTTCCCAGCACAACGCGGGCAACGGGTATTTCCTGGACGGCAAGCCGCTGGCTACCGGTGCTTCGGCGTCGGGCGGTTCCGTCGTGCCGGGGGCGAACACGACGGTTGAGTACAGCTCCTCGCTGAACAACGAAAAGATCGGCATCCTGGTGGAAGGCGGCACCGGGACGGTGGTCAAGGGCAACCAGGTCTGCGCCGCGATCACCGCCGTATCGATTCGTAACGGGTCTAGCGACGCGGTGGTGACCGGCAACACGGTTGGATGCGGACCGCGGAGCGGGTTCTCGGTCGGCCCCGCCACTCCGGGGCTCGTCCTTTCGGGGAACGCCGTCGACGGCGCCCGCACGGGCTTCCTCATCCGGGACTCGGGCCCGGTCCAGCTCGACAGGAACCTGGTTACGCGGGCGACCGTCTTCGGCGTAAGCGCCCGGGGTTCGTCGAGCGCCGTGAGCGGAGTGGACAACACCATCTCCGGTAGCGGGTTCCGGGCAATCGACGCGCGCGCGCTCGCCCCCGCGCCCTCGCTGTACAACACCAACCTCGCCGGGTGGGTGTTCCACGCGAAGGTGACGTTCTTCATCTACCTCGAGTTCCACCCGCTCGCGGCGATGTGGCTCGGCATCCTCGCCACGGTGCTGCTCGCCTGGGTGCTCACCCGCACGCGCCGGCGGCCCTGGCACCCCTACCCGGCCAGCACCCGCTGGCGCGACGAGGTGGAGCCCGCAGAGCCGGCCCTGGCGGCCAGCGAGGTCCCGGTGGCCGCGCGGGAAAACGACTCGTACGCGGCCGCGTACCAGGCCGGACCGCAGCTGGCGGCCGTCGGCAACGCGCCCGATCCCGCGATCGATTTCCCCCACGCCAGGCGACGGCCGACGCAAGCAGATTCAGGCAGACAAGCAGATTCAGGCAGACTGGTGGGCTCGGGCAATCCGCCTAGGCACGCGCCGAGGCATGGCCGCTATGACGCCGTGCCCGCTTTTGATTACCCCGCCAACGGACCCCAGCCGGTCCGGCCGGGTAACGCCGCAAGGCACTGGGCCCCGCCCGGACCGGTCAGACCGACTGGACCAGCCGCTGCGGACAGCTCAGTCGACCAGGGCACCTCGCCAGGACAGCCCCGCTGGTTCGGCCCGGGGAGCCACCCCCAGACAAGCGCCCGCGGCGACGCTGCCGCCGGCTGGAACGCCCTCTCCTACGGCGCGGATGGCGCCGCCGACTCCGCGTTCCCGGGAGCGGACGCCGACCAGCGCCCGGACGGCGACGCCGCCCGCCCGCCCTGGTCGACCGCACCCATGCCGAAAGTGGACGCCGAATCCCGGTACAGGGGACAACTGGACCCGTACAGCCCCTGGCCGGGAGAGGCGGATTCGCCATGACCTCGCACCGCACCCGGGCCGGACACTTCGTCGTGGCGCTCGCCGCGCTCACGCTCGCGGCGTGCGGCCGCGGCACCCCGGCGCCGCCGCCGGGCACCCAGGCACCGGTCACCACGACCACTGCGGCACCCAGCCAGTCAGGGCAGGCACCCGCCACGAGCAGCGGCTCGTGCGGTAGCCATGGAACCCAGGTCGGCACCGCGAGCGACCTGAAGAACGCCCTGGCGAACGCGCGGCCCGGCGCGACGATCGTGCTCGGCCCCGGCGTTTACCAGGGCGATTTCAAGGCGACCGTATCCGGGACCGCGGCGGCGCCGATCACGCTCTGCGGGCCGAGCAGCGCCGTGCTCCAAGGCGACAGCATCAGATCCGGCTACACCTTCTACCTGGACCATGCCTCCTACTGGCGGGTCGAGGGCTTCACGGTCGAAGGCGGCCAGAAGGGCGTCATGGCCGACGGCGCCAACTATGTCCTTTTGTCCGGCCTCTACGTGCACGGCACCGGCGACGAGGCCATCCACCTGCGGGACTTCAGCAGCAATGACACGGTGAGCCACAACGTCATCAGGGACACCGGGCTGCTCGTGGCCTTCTACGGCGAGGGCATCTACGTCGGCAGCGCGCACTCGAACTGGTGCAAGTACTCCGGCTGCCAGCCGGACGCCAGCGACCACGACGTCATCACCGGCAACGACATCTCGAGCACGACCGCGGAGAACATCGACATCAAAGAGGGCACCACCGGCGGCACGATCACCGGGAACCACCTCGATGGCACCGGGATGGTCTCCTCGGCGGCTACCTCATGGATCAACGTCAAGGGCAACGACTGGACCGTCACCGGCAACACCGGGGTTGACAGCATCGGCGACGGGTTCTCCGTGCACCAGGTGTACCCCGGGTGGGGACTCGGCAACGTGTTCCGCGCCAACCAGATCACGGTGAACGGCCCCGGCTACGGGATTTACGTCCAGAGCAAGCACCTGAACACGCTTGTCGCGTGCGACAACGCGGTGTCAGGCGCGCAAAGCGGTTTCTCTACTGTCGCCTGTTCGCCGGCGTGACCCGGCTACGCACGCAATTTCACTGTTGAGAGTTGGAGATAACGAATGGCTGACAATTCTGTCCGGATGACCGTCATCGGTACCGGCTACCTCGGTCTTACCCACGCGGTGTGCATGGCGGACCTCGGACACCAGGTTCTCGCCATCGACGTGGATCACGAGAAGATCGCCATGGCGGCCAGCGGTGCGGCACCGTTCTTCGAGCCGGGACTCGAGCCGCTGCTGCGCAAGAACCTGGACGCGGGCCGGCTCCGGTTCACCACGTCGTGGGCCGAGACCGGGGAGTTCGGCGAGGTGCACTTCCTGTGCGTCGGCACGCCGCAGGCGGGGGGCGGCAACGCTGACCTGCGGTACGTGCATTCGGCCATCGACTCGCTCGCTCCGCACTTGCGGTCAAGCTGCCTGATCGCCGGTAAGTCGACGGTCCCGGTAGGCACCGCCCGGCAGCTCGCTGCGCGGGTGCGCGCGGCGGCGCCCGGCGGGGACCTCGTGGACCTCGCTTGGAACCCCGAGTTCCTGCGCGAGGGGTACGCGGTCCAAGACAGCCTCGCGCCGGACCGCATCGTGCTCGGGGTGACCTCGGGCGCCGCCGCCGGCCGGCTGCGCGCCGTGTACGCGACGCCGATCGGCTCGGGCACCCCGGTGCTCGAAATGGACCTCGAGACGGCGGAACTCGTCAAGGTGGCGGCCAACTCGTTCCTGGCGACCAAGATCTCGTTCATCAACGTCATGGCCGAGATGTGCGAGACCGCCGGCGCGGACGTCATCCGCCTCGCCGACGCGATCGGCCTCGACGACAGGATCGGCCGCAAGTTCCTCTCGCCCGGCCTCGGCTTCGGAGGCGGCTGCCTGCCCAAGGACATCCGCGCGTTCCGCCACACCGCGGCGGAGAAGGGCGTCACCTCGCTGGTGAACCTGCTGTCCACCGTCGACACGATCAACCTCGGCCGCCGCGAGCGGGTGACGGCACTGGCCCGCGAGGCGGTCGGCGGCAGCCTGGCCGGAAAGCGGGTGGCGACACTCGGTATCGCCTTCAAGCCCAACAGCGACGACATCAGGGATTCTCCCAGCCTGGACATCTGCGGCAGGCTCGCCGACGAGGGCGCGCTGGTGACCGTCCACGACCCGGCGGCCATGGCCAATGCGGCGCGGAAGCGGCCGGACCTCACGTACGCGGGCTCCGTGTCCGAGGCCACTCACGGCGCCGACCTCGTGCTGCACCTCACCGAGTGGTCGGACTACCGGGCGATCGACCCCGTCGCCCTTGGCGAGCTGGTGGCGAGCAAGGTTCTCCTGGACGCCCGCTGCGCCCTTGACGCGGCGCAGTGGCGGGCCGCGGGCTGGACCGTAAAGGTCCTGGGCAGGCCGTGATCCGCGGCGACGCGCGCCGGTACCGCCAGGCCCGCCGGTCCCCTCGGAGACTCGGGGGCCTGGCGAGCCTGGCCGCCTCGCTGGCCCTGGCCGCGGCGCTGGCTGGCTGCGGCACCTCAGGCGGCGGCGGCCCCGCGGCGCCGCAGCCGCCTGCCATCGCCGGCCTGAACACGGCGGCACCCGACCTCACCGGCGTCAACCTGCCCAATTTCACCATGCCGCTGATCAAGGGCGGCATCTCCCGGCCGGATCACGCGCTCACGCCGGGGGACGTGACGACCACCGACGCCACCGCCGTGTGTGCGCTGTCGAAACATGCCCTGCACACGTCGATCCCGCTCGCGACGCAGACGCTCGTGTACGACGCGTACGGCTACACCAACCTCGCGCAGCAGCACAAATACGTCATCACCTACCTGGTTCCGCAGGAGCTGGGCGGAGCTACGGACACGGCGAACATGTGGCCCGCGGCCATCAGGGGCACCGGCTACTACCAGGAGATCGCGACCAACAGCGCGCTGCGGACGCTGGTGTGCCGCCAGGAAATGTCACTGACCAGCGCGCAGCACATCCTGGAGACCGACTGGTACTCCGCGTGGCTGCGGTACGTGGTCGCGGCCGGTCACTCGTGAGCTAGGAGTCCGCTCGTTCCGCCGCCTCCACGACGTTGGCGAGCAGCATCGCACGGGTCATCGGGCCGACCCCGCCCGGCATCGGGGCGATCCAGCCGGCCACCGACGCGACATCGGGTGCGACGTCGCCGACCAGCCCAGCGTCGGTCCTGGTGATGCCCACGTCGAGCACGGCCGCGCCGGGACGGACCATGTCCGCGGTCAGCAGCCCCGGCCGGCCGGCCGCGACCACCACGATGTCCGCGGCGCGGGTGTGCGCCGCGAGGTCCTTCGTCCCGGTGTGGCAGAGGGTCACGGTGGCGTTCTCGGAACGCCGGGTGAGCAGCAGGCCCAGCGCCCGGCCCACGGTGATGCCGCGGCCGACCACGGTGACCTCCGCGCCCGCGATCTCGACCCCGTACTGGCGCAGCAGCACGACGATGCCGTGCGGCGTGCACGGCAGCGGTCCCTCCTCGCCGAGCACGAGCTTGCCCAGGTTGACCGGGTGCAGCCCATCCGCGTCCTTGGCCGGGTCCATCAGGTGCAGCACGCGCTTGTCGTCGAGCCCCGCCGGCAGCGGAAGCTGCACGATGTACCCGGTGCAGGCCGGGTCTTCGTTCAGCTCGAGCACCGCCTCCTCGACCTGCGCCTGCGTGGCGTCGGCCGGCAGGTCCCGGCGGATGGAGGCGATCCCGACCTGAGCGCAGTCCCGGTGCTTGCCGGCCACGTACGCGTGCGATCCCGGGTCGTCGCCGACCAGGATCGTGCCGAGCCCTGGCGTGACCCCGCGTGCCGCGAGCGCGGCCACCCGCTCCTTCAGGTCCGCCTTAACCTGCGCGGCCGTCGCCTTCCCGTCCAAGATCGAAGCAGTCATCGCCATCCTCAGTGGTAGAAGTGCCGGACTCCGGTGAAGTACAGCGTCACGCCGGCCGCCTGCGCGGCGGCGATGACGCTGTCGTCCCGGCGGGAGCCGCCCGGCTCCGCTACCGCGCGGACGCCCGCTTCCGCGAGTATCTCGAAACCGTCAGAAAACGGGAAGAACGCGTCAGAAGCGGCCACAGATCCGGCGGCCCGGTTTCCGGCTCTGGCCACAGCCAGCCGCGCCGAATCCACCCGGTTCACCTGGCCCATGCCCACGCCCACCGACGCGCCGCCGGACGCGAGCAGGATCGCGTTCGACTTCACCGCACGGCACGCGCGCCAGGCGAACGCCAGGTCGGCGAGCGTCGCGGCATCGGCCGCCGCGCCGGCCTTAAGCTCCCACCGCTCAGGGTCGTCGCCTGGAGCATCGATGTGGTCCGCGGACTGCATCAGCAACCCACCGCTCACCTGCCGGAATTCGATTTTTTCCGAACGAGCCGGTGCGCTGCGCAGCAGCCGCACGTTCTTCCATCTGCCGGTGATGACCTGGAGCGCTTCGGCGTCGTAGTCCGGCGCGATCACGACGTCGGCTGAGCTCTCGAGCATCGCCCGGGCCATCGCGCCGGTCACGGTGCCGTTGGCGGCGACCACCCCGCCGTAGGCGGACAGCGGGTCGCACGCCAGCGCCTTGGCGTACGCGCCGGCGATGTCGGCGCCGATCGCGATGCCGCACGGGTTGGAGTGCTTGATGATCGCCACGCACGGCTCGGCGAAGTCGTAGGCGGCGCGCCGCGCCGCGTCGGCGTCCACGTAGTTGTTGTACGACATGGCCTTGCCGTACAACACGTCAGCGTTGGCGATGCCAGAGTCAGCCGCGCCCGTTCTGGAAAAATAAAGGGCCGCTCGCTGGTGCGGGTTCTCGCCGTAGCGGAGGACGTCTTTTCTGTCCCACACCGTGGCGGTGACATCTGGCCAGCCCGTTTCCCGCGCGGTCTCATCGGGGGCATACGCGGACGCGAACCAGGAGGCCACCGCGGCGTCGTAGGCCGCCGTGTGCGCGAACGCCGCGGCGGCGAGACGGCGGCGCTCCTCCAGTGTGAAGCCGCCCGCGGCGAGCGCGCTGCGCGTCTCGGCGTACTGGATCGGACTCGTGACGACCGCGACGCTGGCGTGGTTCTTGGACGCGGCGCGGACCATGGCGGGGCCGCCGATGTCTATCTGCTCGATGACCTCGGCGTCCTTCGCGCCGGACGCCACCGTCTGCTCGAACGGGTACAGGTTCGAGACGAGCAGCTGGAATGGCTCTATCTCGAGGTCCGCGAGCTGCTGCTCGTGGGCCGGGTTGGCCGTATCGGCGAGCAGGCCCGCGTGCACCCTGGGGTGCAGCGTCTTCACGCGCCCGTCGAGGCATTCCGGAAAGCCGGTGAGATCCTCGACCTTCGTGACCGGGATGCCGGTCCGCTCGATTGTCTTCGCGGTGGAACCCGTGGAGACGATCTCCGCTCCGGCCTCGTGCAGGGCGCGGGCCAGGTCCTCCAGGCCGGTCTTGTCGTAGACGCTGACCAGCGCCCGCTTAATCGGGATCCTCGTCAACTGGCTATCCTCACCTTCCTGCCGCCGGTCAGTGTCCAGCCGTGGCGGGCCATCTTGCCCACCGTGGCGACGAGGAGCGCGCGTTCGGCGACCTTGATGCGCTCGTGCAGCGTCGCCTCGTCGTCGTCATCGTGCACCGGCACCGCCGCCTGGGCGACCACGGGGCCCTGATCGACGCCCTCGTCCACGAGGAACACCGTGCAGCCGGTCACCTTGACCCCGTACTCGAGGGCATCGCGCACGCCGTGCATGCCGGGGAACGACGGTAGCAAGGCAGGGTGCGTGTTGATGCAGCGGCCTGCGAAGCGGGCCAGGAACGCCTTGCCGACGAGCTTCATGAACCCCGCGCACACGATCAGGTCCGGGTCGTATTCCGCGCAGCGGGCGGCGAGGGCCTCATCCCACTTCGCGCGCGAGTCGAAGTCGCCGACCTTGAGGGTGAAGGTGGGGATGTTCGCCTGCTGGGCTCGCTTCAGCGCCCCGATGCCGTCGCGGTCGGCGCCGACCGCGACGACGGCCGCGCCGTAAGCCGGGTCCGCGCTGGCATCGATCAGCGCCTGCAGGTTCGTGCCCTCCCCCGAGACGAGCACGACCAGCCTCGCTTTCATGGCAGACACACTAACCGGTGCGGCAGAATGGAAGCCGACATGGCCAGACTCACCGACCGGCAGCCGCCCCCGTCGTCGCCTCCCGGGCCCCGGCCCCCTGGGCACGCCGGGCTGCGGCCCCCACGGCCGCCCGCGGACCCCGCATTGCAGCAGCGTGCCTGGGCCGCGCTGATGCTCGCCTTCATCAGCCTGTTCGGCCTGGTGATGATCGGCAACGTGCGGCGCGGGGTCTACGTCGTGGCGGTGGCCCTGGTGATCGCCGCGGTCGCGCTGTGGCTGGCGCTGTCGGCCATGTCCAAGGCACGCCGTGGTGGCAGCGGCCGACCGCGTGGTGTGGTGCTCGCGGTGGTCCTCGGCGCGATCGGCTCCATCTTCAGCTCCTTCGTGCTGGTCGGCTTCGCGATCTTCTGGCCGCAGCTGACGCAGTACTCCAACTGCCTGAACGGCGCCAACACGGTCTCCGCGCAGCAGGCGTGCCAGCAGCAGCTCAACAACTCGGTAAGCAGCGAGATCGGCATCCTCGGCAGCTGAGGAACTCACTCGTCGTGGTCTTCCGCCCAGGGGTCGTAGTAGCGGCGGTGGCCGCCAGCGTCGTCGGTCTCGTCGACGACCAGCGCGGGCAGCGGGGCGCTTGGGTGCGCCCGGCGGACCTGTTCTGAAAGCTGTACCGCCACGGGGGTAGCGGCAGCGCGCGATTCAGCGTCTAGGTGGTCGCCGAGCCGCGGCGCCGCGGCGAGCCGGCGGATGTGGTGCCGCAGGATCAGCCAGTTCGCGGCGCCGGCCACCAGCGCGGCGGTGACGCCGACCTCGAGGATCGCGACCAGGCCGGCCTCGGCCCCGGCCGGGCCGACCGCGGCGAGCCGGCCAGACCCGAGCGGGCCGCCGGAGAATTTCGCGCCGAACCCGATGACCAGGCCGGCCAGCGATCCGCTCAGCAGCCCCCATAGCGGCGCCGCCTCGAGCAGCGGCGTCGGCGCGATCCGGATCGTCACCAGGCCGGCGAGCGCGCCTGCCAGATAGGGCATCACGAGCACGAAGAAGCCGAGCCACGGCGGGAACGCGGCCTTCTGGCCGACCGGCATCGCGGCGAGCATGGGGAACACGGGCACCGCGCCGACCGCCGACCCGGACGGGGAGACCGCGGTGCCCAGCCCGAACGAGAAGCCGGGTCCCAGCGTGTACGCGATCGCCCAGATGACCGAGTTGGGCAGGTAGCTGAGCCCCGCCAGGAGCAGGAGCACAGAACCGCCGAGCCCGGGGGACAGCGAGCTGACCGCGGCCTTGTAGGCGCCCAGGTGCACCGCCAGCGACGCGCCTGCCAGCACGGCGCCGAAGGCGGTCAGCACCGCGAGCGCCACCAGCATGCCCATGATCACCGAACGGGGCCGTGGCGGCACGAGCGCGGCCAGCTGGCGCCACGGCGCCAGGCCGCGGGCCGCGCCGAGCCCGCCGGCCACCAGCGCCAGCAGGAAACCCGCGGCAACCGCCTGCCAGAGCGACGGCGAGGCCACCGGGCTCCGGCTGGCCACGGCGACGGCAGCCGTGAACAGCGCGTACGGGCAGGCGATCGCGAGCGCCGCCTGGCCGACGTGCCGCAGCTGGGTCACGTGGCCGGCGTTCGTCATCCACCGCCCGGCCCGCTCGATCAGCGCGCCCGGCACCACCAGCAGGCCCAGCGGCAGCAGCCCGATCCGCCCGACACCGCGCACGGTGACCTGGACGTGGTGCGCGACGAGCCAGATCAGGCCCGCGGACCGCAGCACGCCCGCCAGGCCGCCGCCGAGGCCCACGTGCGGCGCCGTGATCCAGCCGATGGCGGTGAGAGTGATGAGCACCGCGAGGCCGCCGCCCGCGGCCGCGAGCGCGGCGGCGCCGCCCGCCATGAGCATCGGCCTTGTCGGGCCGAGCGGCCCGGGTTCGGGCTCGCCCGGGGACGGCAGATCCCTCACACCGCCCATCCTGGCAACTGACCGGGCAAACAGCACGCCGCCACGCCGGTGCGCCCCGCCCGCTCTGCTTCCCGCTCTGTTGCCGGCCCCGCCTTAACAAACCAAGGCTCGCTCGCGGATCTCACTGCTGAGAGTCAGCTCACATGCCCGGCGCCGGCGGCCTGGGCAGCGGTCGCCGGCAGGCACGGGCTAGGCTGCTTGTGATGCCGCGTGTCCCGCGGCGGGCAGCCAGACGCAAGCAACGGACCGAGATCGGACCCCCAGTGGACCTGTTTGAGTATCAGGCCAAGGAACTCTTCGCCGAATACGGCGTTCCGGTGCCGAAAGACAAGGTCGCCGACACCCCCCAAGAGGCACGTGCGATCACCGCCGCGTTCGCGGCCGAGGGCACCCCCCAAGTAGTGGTGAAGGCGCAGGTAAAGACCGGCGGGCGCGGCAAGGCCGGCGGCGTGAAGCTCGCCGACGGGCCAGCCGACGCCTACGAGAAGGCACAGCGCATCATCGGGATGGACATCAAGGGCCACACCGTGCACAAGGTGCTGATCGCCGAGGCCACGGACATCAAGGCCGAGTATTACCTGTCGTTCCTCGTCGACCGGGCGAACCGCACGTTCATGTCCATCTGCTCCGTCGAGGGCGGCGTCGAGATCGAGGAGGTCGCGCACTCCAACCCGGACGCGATCGCCCGCGTCCCGGTCTCCCCGCTGACCGGCGTGGACCACGCGAAGGCCCTGGAGATCATCGAGGCCGGACGGATCCCGGATGAGGCCGCCGAGCAGGCCGCGCTGCTCGCGGAACGGCTGTGGGCGATGTTCACCGACGAGGACGCCACGCTCGTCGAGGTGAACCCGATGGTGCTGACCCCGGACGGCCGGGTGCTCGCCCTCGACGGCAAGGTCACGCTCGACGACAATGCCGCCTTCCGCCAGGACCACGCGCGGTTCGCCGACGCGAGCTCCACCGACCCGATCGAGGCCCGGGCGAAGGAGAAGCACCTCAACTACGTGAAGCTGGAGGGCGAGGTCGGCATCATCGGCAACGGCGCCGGCCTCGTGATGAGCACGCTTGACGTGGTGGCGTACGCGGGCGAGGCGTTCGGGGGGATCCGCCCGGCGAACTTCCTCGACATCGGTGGCGGCGCGTCCGCCGAGGTGATGGCCAACGGCCTGGAGATCGTGCTCTCCGACCCCTCGGTGCGCTCGGTGTTCGTGAACGTGTTCGGCGGGATCACCGCGTGCGACGCGGTGGCCAACGGGATCGTGTCCGCGCTCGGCCTGCTCGCGTCCCGCGGCGAAGAGGTGGACCGGCCGATCGTCGTCCGGCTGGACGGCAACAAGGCGGCCGCGGGCAGGGCCATCCTCACCGGGGCGAACCTGCCGGTGGTGGAGCAGGTGGACACGATGGACGGCGCGGCGCGCCGCGCGGCCGAGCTGGCTGCCGCCGCCGCCGCGAAGGGAGCATGAGGTGGCGATCTTCCTGACCGCCGAGAGCCGGATCCTGGTGCAGGGCATCACGGGCTCGGAAGGCCGCAAGCACGGCGCGCGGATGCTCGCCGCCGGCACGAACGTGGTCGGCGGCACCAACCCGAGGAAAGCGGGACAGACCGTCGAGCTGCACGGAACGGAGGTTCCCGTCTTCGGCACCGTGGCCGAGACCATGGCCGCGACGGGCGCCGACGTGTCCGTTGTCTTCGTCCCCGAGACCGGCACGAAGGCCGCCGTGCTGGAGGCGATCGACGCGGAGATCCCGCTCTGCATCGTGATCACCGAGGGCATCCCGGTGCATGACACGGCCGAGTTCTGGGCCTACGCCTGCGAGAAGGGCAACAAGACCAGGATCGTCGGCCCCAACTGTCCGGGCATCGCCTCTCCCGGCAAGTCCAACGCGGGCATCATCCCGGCCGACATCAGCAGCGAGGGCCGGATCGGGCTGGTGTCCAAGTCGGGCACGCTGACGTACCAGATGATTTACGAGCTGCGCGACATCGGCTTCTCCACCGCGGTGGGCATCGGCGGCGACCCGATCATCGGCACCACGCACATCGATTGCCTCAGGGCGTTCCAGGACGACCCGGAGACGCTGGCGGTCGTGATGATCGGCGAGATCGGCGGCGACGCCGAGGAACGAGCCGCGGCGTTCATCGAGCAGAACATGACCAAGCCCGTCGTCGGCTACGTGGCCGGGTTCACCGCGCCGGAAGGCAAGACGATGGGGCACGCGGGCGCGATCATCTCCGGCTCGTCCGGCACCGCCCAGGCGAAGAAAGAGGCCCTGGAAAAGGCCGGCGTCCGGGTCGGCAAGACCCCGAGCGAAACGGCCGGCCTGGTCCGCGAGGTCATCCGCACCCTCTGAACGGCCATCCCGCCGGGCCGCGTGGCGTGGGTCACGCGGCCCGGCGGGGGCTCAGCGTCTCGTTGACCCAGGCGACGATGTCGGTGGTGGGCGCGCCCGGGGTAAAGATCTTCGCGACACCCATCGCGGTGAGCTCGGTGATGTCGGCGTCCGGGATGATGCCGCCGCCGAAAACCTTGATGTCCTCGGCGTCCTGCTGCTTGAGCAGTTCAAGCAGCCTGGCGAACAGGGTCATGTGCGCGCCGGACAGCACGGACAGGCCGATCGCGTCCACGTCCTCCTGGATGGCGGCCGCCACGATCTGCTCCGGGGTCTGGTGCAGCCCGGTGTAGATGACCTCCACGCCGGCGTCCCGCAGCGCGCGGGCCACGACCTTCGCCCCTCGGTCATGCCCGTCCAGGCCGGCCTTGGCCACGATCACGCGGATCTTGCCCGATGTGTCCGCCACGCTGCCTCCCTCACAGGACTACTGAATAAGGGTAGCCGCGGACAGGGCCGGGCTGGCCCCGGTGGTCAGTTGACGCAGGGGATGCCGTAGGGGGCGTTCGGCTTGACCGTGACGGCACCGCCCGCCTGGCCGTTGTCCGCCGCCGAGGTGGCCGTCGCGGAAGGCGACGCGGACGTGGCCGGGGCTGAAGCGGCCGCACTGGAGCCGGTGCCGGCCGAACTGAGGGCCGCGGGGACCGCGGTAGCGGCCGTGCCGAGCAGGACCTCCACGTGACCGGCCGGCAGCGACGTGCTTGCGACCGCTTTGACGCCGAAGTAGCCGGCGATCTTCACCGCGTTGGCCGCCGCCGCGGCGCTGTAGAAGACCTGAGTCGCCGACTGGACCGTCTCGGACTGGGCCGACGCGTTGCCGACAGTGCCGGCCTTGTACCCCGCCGCGGCCAGCGCCTCAGAAACGTGCGTGGCCAGCCCGGTGGCGGTGCCGCCGTTGTACACGTCCACGGTGACGGTCGAGGCTGGCGGGATCGGCGCGCCGCTCTTGCCGGACGCGGCGGTCTTCTTCGGAGCGGGCGCCGGGTAGAACGCGCTGTGCACGTACTGCTTCAGGTACGCGGGATCGACGATGTTGATGTCCTGCGCCCTGCCGTTCAGCATTACGTTGTTCTCTTGAGCCTCGATCGGCAGCGTCTTGAACGAAAGGTTAGAGCCGGTCAGGTTCCGCATCTCGGTGGCGAACTGCACGATGTTCCACCCGCCGCTGGTGATCATGAACGTCTTCAGGTCGTTGAGCAGCGTGTTTCCCTCCACGAGGTCGGCGATCAGGTTCTGGTGCTTGACCTTGTAGATCACGTAGTCGAGCACGGCCTGCTGCCGGTGCGTGCGGTCGAGGTCCCCGTTGGGCAAGTTCTCTCGCTGCCGGACGAAGGCCAGCGCCTCCGCGGCGCTGAGCGCGTGATAGCCGGCGGGGATGTTCGCGCCGGAGAAATCGGGGTCGTACGCCGGCTTCGTGAGGCACACCTCGATGGGGCCGAAGATGTTGGCCAGCTCGTAGAACCCCCACAGGTTCAGCTCTGCGAAGTGGTCGATGTGCACTCCGGTCAGCGCCTCGACCGTCTGGATCTCCGCGGCCCGGCCCGCCTCGTTGGCCTCGAAGTACAGCTGGTCCCTGCTGAGCTTCGCGGCCTGGCCATTCTGCTGGAGCTGCTGGAGTTCCCAGCTCATCGCATCGCCGTAGGCCTCGTCGATCTTCGCCGTGATCCCGCCGTAGCCGTGCGTGCCGTACATGGTGACTACGTCGTCGCGCGGGATCGAGAAGCCGAGCGCTTTCTTCCCGTTGTCGTAGATGTGCAGGACGATGAGGGTGTTTGTCGTGTCGCCGCCCACCGACCCGACATGCATGATGTCTTCGAGGGTCTTGGGCAGCGGCTCACCGTTCCAGTAAGTCCGGCTTTCCAGGCCCATCAGCAGGATGTTCATGTCGCCGACCTGCGGGCCGCCGGCGTCCACGTTGGAGCTGGAGACGTCTCCGAGCTGGCGCTCCACGTGAAACGCGTAGCCGCTCACCAGCATGACCGTGGCGGCGAGCAGGCAGCCCGCCACGTAGCCGACCTTCCCCGCGATCAGTGCCCCGCCGTGCGCCCTGAACATTTCTGTCCCTTCCGGCTGACCCTCACTCAACGCGCGAGGCTACCGGCTCGGCTAACGCGAGACGTGACATATAACAAGTTCGTATTGGTGATTACCGCTCGGTGTCCGCCGTCAGCGCACGCCGTCGATGTTGCGGCTGGCGTAAGGCCGGCGTGGGTAGATCGAGGTCAGAAGCCGTTCCGCCCTGCCGGAAAGGCCTGCTCGCCGGCCACTCCGTTAAGAGTCGGCCGCTGATTGAGGCAAACTTAAGAATTGATGCATTAGTCTCAGCAGCAATGACGACACCACCTGGGCAGGAGCCCCGGCCCGGCCCGACACGAGGCGGCCCCGCCCGGCCAGCGCCGCGCGGAGCAGATCCCGGCTGGCCGGGAAGCGCCGACGGCCGCCGCGGCGCTTCTGGGCGCAGCCCGGGCAACCCTGCTCGCGACGGCGCCGACCCGCGCCGCTCCGGTTACGGCGGCGCCGGGGGCACCGCTGGCCGCACGCGGGGCAACGGGCGCCCGGACGCCGATTCCCGGCGCCAGGGGCGAGGTGATCTCGGGTCCGGCGCCGTGGGCGCGCCGGGCGAACGCGGCTGGGGCGGCCAGCGCGGCGCCGAACCGGCATCCC
>Ga0187812_1000100_pt1 | contig 30038 bp, 27 predicted proteins | sample NC_S_2_FD_130582 | JGI IMG/M metagenome (GOLD analysis project Ga0187812, IMG submission 130582) | Wetland sediment microbial communities from Neuse River Estuary, North Carolina, USA - ASW-S_2 | ecosystem: Environmental > Aquatic > Freshwater > Wetlands > Sediment | place: USA: North Carolina...
CGCCCTGGCCGGAACCAGCGCCGCGGCGGCCGCGGCGTAAGGTTCTCAGCCCGTGATCGCGGTCATTGCCTGCCCGAGCCAGTCCAGGGCGTCGGCGATCCACGGCAGCGCGGCCGGGTCGCTGGCGGCGAGCGCCGCCTCCTGCTGCCCGGCGGTCTCCCCGTACAGCCCGGAGGTGGCGATCCGCAGCCGCAGTGCCCCGGGGGGGTCGCCGAACTCGCTGCCGGGCAACGTCCCGACGCCGTAGTCGCGCAGCAGCAGCGCCGCCAGGTCCGCGGACGTCGAGACGCCGAATCGCCGCCGCAGCGCGGCGCGGTGCGCGCCGAAGTCCGGGTACAGGTAGAACGCCCCGGCCGGCGCCGGCACGGCCACGCCGGCCGAGACGAGCAGCGACGCGGCCGCGCGGGCGACGGCGCCGTGCAGCCGCCGGGACCGTGCGACCCGCTCGGTCACCTCGGGCGGCTCGCTGAAGGCGACCGTGGCGGCGGCTTGCACCGGCGCCGCCGGCGCGGACCAGATCTCGCTGCAAGTGCCCAACAGCCGGTCCCGCACCGCCGTCAGCCGCCGGGCGCCGCACGGCAGCCGCGCGACGCCGAGCCGCCAGCCGCCGAGCGCCAGGTTCTTGGACAGGCCGGCGGTGACGATGGTCCGGTCGGGGGCTACTTCCGCCGGGCTGAGGAACGCCGGCGCCCTGGTATGCGTGAGGTCGCGGTAGATCTCGTCGGAGATGATGAGCAGGTCGTGCCGTTCCGCCACGGCGCACAGCGCGCGTACCGCGTCGGGACCGGCCAGCGTTCCCGTCGGGTTGTCGGGCAGCGTGACGATGACGGCGCCGATCCGGCGCCCGGCGCGGCCGGCGGTGGTCACCACGGCGGACAGCAGGTCCGGGTCGGGCACACCGCCAGCGCCGCCAGCGCCACCCGTTCCACCCGTGCCGCCGGCACCGGCGGTGATCGGCACGTATACCGGGCGGACGCCGGTCAGCGCCGCCTGCGCGGCGTAGCTGACCCAGCTCGGCCGGGGGATCGCGACATCCACGCCGTGCAACCCGAGCAGCAGCCCGAACAGCAGCGCCTTGCTCCCCGGCCCGCATACCACGTCACCGGGCTCGGTCGGCAGGCCGCGCCGGGTCCAGTACCCCGCGACGGCCGCGCGCAGTTCCGCTGAGCCGGCGACCGGCCCGTACCCGTTGCGGTGGCTGGCGCCGGCGAGCGCGTCGCGCAGCACTGGGGCGACCGGCACGCCCGCCTCGCCGAACGCGAGCGGCAGCACCCGCTCGCCGCGCAGCCGCCGTTCGGCGAGCGCCTCGTTCGCGGCGAGGGTCGCGGAGACGCCGACAGTCCGGTTGCTTCGGTTGCTTCGGTTGCCCCTTGGGCCTTCTTGTTGGTCTATGGTGAGGACCGGCAGAGGTGCGGTCACGGCCATGAAGACTGGCACTCCTAGCAGCGGGAACGGCTCGTTTGTGGCGATTACCCGGTCAACACTCCCCCGCATTGAGCGTTAGTACAAGCGCCGATGCCTTGGGGAGAGGTTAAGATTTGTTAATGCTTGATATCCGCAGGCTCCGTATGCTGCACGAATTCGCCGCGCGGGGCAGCATCGCGCGCACCGCGGAGGCGCTCGGCTATACGCCGTCGGCGGTATCCCAGCAGCTAGCCGTCCTCGAGCGCGAGGCGGGCACGCCGCTGCTCGACAGGACCGCGCGCAGCGCCGGGCTGACCCCGGCCGGCCGCCGGCTGGCCGTCCACGCGGAGCGGATTCTCGCCATGGTCGAGGAGGCCGAGTCCGACCTGTCGGCCCAGGCCGCGCAGCCGTCGGGGCGCGTGGTGGTGACCGCGTTCCCGTCCGCCGCGGTCGCGTTCGCGCCGGCGCTCGCACGCTCGCTGCGGGCGCACCCCAAGCTGTCGCTGCTGCTGCGGGAGGCGTCACCGGCCGAGGGGCTGCAACTGGTGCGCTCCGGCGAGGTCGAGGCCGCGATCGTGGATGACTGGACCGGCCGGCTGTCGGCCAGTCTGGCCAGCCTGGACGGCGCCGGGGCGGAGCACGGCCAGGGCGTGCTCACCTATTACCATCTGGTCCGCGACCCGCTGGTGCTGGTGGTGGCCCGTGACCACCCGGCCGCCAACCCGGACCTGCCGGTGGACCTGCGGGCGCTGCGCAACGAGCCGTGGCTGGCCGCGCCGTCCGGCGAGCCGTCCAGGCAGGCGGTGGACCGGCTGCTCGCCGCCGTCGGGCTGACCCCGCCGGTGCCGTCGGAGTTCGAGGGGCTGGGCACGGTCGCGAACCTGGTCGCGCGCGGCCTGGGGATCGCCATCATGCCCAGGCTCGCGGTCGGCGCCTACGAGCGGCGGCTGGTGGTCAGGGAGCTTCCGGCAGGCCTCGACCTGGCCAGGGACGTGTTCGCGGTGGCGCGCACGGCAAGCGTGGTCCGGCCGTCCGTCGCGGTGATCGTCAGCGCGCTGCGCGGTGCGGCGCGGTCGATATCACACCGGGCAGCGTCGACCCGCGATACTCAGGAGCTTCCGGAGCTACGTGAGCCACAAGAGCCGCGCGAGGGTGCCAGCCTGGCCGAGTCGCTGTAGGCCGGTAGGTTGGCGTCGTGGATCATGAGCTCGACCTGGACGCCGACGGCGCGGCGCTGACCGCCGCGCTCACCGACATCGCCTCCGTCAGCGGCGAGGAGAAGCCCCTGGCGGACGCGATCGAGCAGGCGCTGTCCGCGCTGCCGCACCTGACGGTGGACCGCTTCGGCAACACCCTCGTCGCCCGCACGTCGCTGGGACTGCCGGAACGAGTGGTGCTGGCTGGTCATCTCGACACCGTGCCGCACGCGGGGAACTATCCGTCCTCCTTTAATCCAGAACGGACCCGGCTGACTGGCTGTGGCACCACCGACATGAAGGCGGGGGTGGCCGTCCAGTTGCGCCTAGCCGCCGCGCTGCGTGCTCCCGCCAGGGACGTGACCTACGTGTTCTATGAGTGCGAAGAGGTCGACGTCGCGCGGAACGGGCTGTTCCGGCTGTCGCGGTCGGCGCCGTCGCTGCTGGCCGGAGACTTCGCGGTGCTGCTCGAGCCGAGCGGCGGCGCGGTCGAGGGCGGCTGCCAGGGGACGCTGCGCGCGTCGGTGACGGCTAAGGGCGCGCGGGCGCACACCGCGCGGTCCTGGATGGGGCGCAACGCGATCCACGAGGCGGGCGCGATCCTCGAGGTGCTGCGGTCCTGGACGCCGCGCATGCCCGTCGTCGACGGGCTCGAGTACCGCGAGGGGCTGAACGCGGTCGCGATCAGCGGCGGCGTCGCGGGGAATGTGGTGCCCGACTCGTGCGTGGTGACGGTGAACTACCGGTTCGCCCCGGACCGGTCGGCGGACGAGGCGGAGGCGTACATCCGGTCGCTGTTCTCCGCGTGGGACGTGTCACTGCTCGACGTGGCCGGCGGCGCGCGGCCTGGGCTGTCTGATCCCGTTGCCGCGGCCTTCGTGACCGCCGTGGGCGGGACACCCCGGGCCAAGCTCGGCTGGACGGACGTGGCCCGGTTCGCCGAGCTTGGCATTCCCGCGGTCAACTACGGCCCGGGCATTTCGGAGATCGCGCACACCCCGGGTGAGTACGTCGAGGTGGCCGCGATCGCCGACTGCGAGTCCCGGCTCCGCGCCTGGCTGAGCTGACCCAGCCGGGCGGCTGAGCGCTACTTCGCTATCTCGGAGAGGGTGGCGGTGGTCGAGTGCCTGCCGCCGCTGCTGTCCACGTAGCTGATGGCCAGCTGGTCGCCGGGGTGGTCACCCGCCATCAGGTTGGTGAGCGCGCCCGACGAGGCGACCGCCTGCCCGTTGACCGCGGTGATCACGTCGCCGGCCGTAAGGCCCGCCGAATCGGCCGGAGTGCCCGGGTAGACCTGGCAGATCAGCGCGCCCGAGCTGACCGGCGCGGTGTACCCGCCGAATCCGCCGAGCCCGCCGCCGCCGAACCCGCCGCCGTTGCCGACGCATTCCTGCGGGTTGCTGGCGTCCGCGGCCGTGACGCCGAGGAAGCCGCCCAGGCCGATGTGCACCGTGGAGCTAGCCTTCTGGTTCGCTATCTCGTTGCCGATCGTGATCGCGGTGTTGATCGGGATCGCGAAGCCGGTGGTGGCCACCGACTGGTCCGGGGCGTAGCCGGAGGTGTTGGCGGCGGTGTCCATGCCGATGACCTGGCCCGCCGAGTTGACGAGCGGCCCGCCGGAGTCACCTTCCTGAATCGGCGCGTCCGTCTGGATCATGCCGTGCAGGGTCTCTTCCGTGTTCGCGCCGCTGTCGCTGGCCTGGATCGTGCGGTTGAGCGCCTGGATCGTGCCCTGCGCGGTGGACGGGAGACCGCCGCGGCCGCCGGCGTTGCCCAGCGCGAGCACGGCCTGGCCGACCTTGACCTTGGCGGAGTCGCCGAGGGAGACGGTCTTCAGGCCCGACGCGCCCTGCAGTTGCAGCAGCGCCACGTCGTCGGTGGAGTCGTAGCCGAGGACCTGCGCGGTGTAGGTCTTCCCTGAGACGACCAGGGTCGCCGTCACGCTGGTCGCCTCGTCGATCACGTGGTTGTTGGTCAGCACCAGGCCGGTGGGCGAGATGACCATGCCGGTGCCCTCGGCGGTGGCGTTGTTGTACTTGAGCTGCGAGGTGATGTCGACGATGCCCGGGTCCACCTGGCTGGCCAGCGCCGACGCGTTCAGCGGGCCCGTGCCGCTGCTGCTGCCGCCGTTGCCGTTCCCCTGCTGCGGGCTGGCCGGCTGGCCGAAGTTCTGCCCGCCGTTCCCGCTGAAGGGGTTCTGCTGGGCGCCGTTGCCGGCCGGGGACACCGAGGTGCTTGACGTGTGGTTAAGCGCGATCGCCGCGCCGGCCCCCACGCCCGCCGCGAGCGCGGCGACGGCCACATAGGCGAGGGTGCGGCCGAGCCGCGACCCCGACGGCGGAGGCGGCGGGCTGCCGTAGCCGCCCCAGCCACCGGAGCCGCCGCTCCAGGCGCCGTACCCGCCATGGGAGGGCTGGCCGTAGCCGCCCTGGCCGTAGGCGTGCTGCCCGTACCCGGCCTGGCCGTATCCCGGCTGCCCGTATCCCGGCTGGCCGTAGCCAGGCTGCCCGTACCCGGGCTGGCCGTAGCCAGGCTGCCCGTACCCGGGCTGGCCGTATCCCGGCTGCCCGTACCCGGGCTGTCCGTATTCCGGCTGCCCGGCGGGAGCCCCGTGCTCGCCGGCCCCGAACGCGATCGTGTCCGAGGAGTCCTGCGCGTCGCTGCCGGGGTCATCGCTGGCACCGGACGCTGGTGTCCACGGACTGACGTACTCCGGTGGCTGCCAGCTGCCCTGCTGCTCGCTACCGCTGTCATTGTCCTGCATAATCTCGCCTTCACCGTGAACAGCGTACGTCGTACTAACTCGCCGGCCGGTGCGCTGCCGCGTCCCGTCACCTTCTAGTAAGCGTGCCCAACCTGGAAGTGAGCTGAAGGCGCGCTCAATATTCAGGTGATAGGCCAGTCTCTGCCGCGCCTTTATCTCAACTATGGATAGCCGCTGGATATGCCATAAGGCTCTGAGCTGGCCATGAACACATCGTGGTGGCGGCGCGTCAGACGCCGACGGTGATCTCCGGTGCGGGGCGCCCGGCCGCGATCCGCTGCTCGATGGCCATCGCGGCGCCGATCGGGATCGCGTAGCCGGCCGGCTTGCTGCCCGCTCCCGCGGCGGTGTCCATGCCGATCACCGTCCCCGCCGGGCCCGCGAGCGGCCCGCCGGAGTCGCCCGGTTCGATCCGCGCGCTGGTCTCCAGCATGCCGTGCAACGTCTCGGTGGACTGAGACAACCCGTCGTAGGCGCTGATTGTCCGGTTCACGCCGTTGATGACGCCTGCCGCTGCGGCCGGTGAGCCATCCTGCCCCGCCCGGTTCCCGATGGCGAGGACGCGGGTGCCGACCGGCACAGCGGCCGAGCCGCCGAGCGGGGCGGCGGTCAGCCCGGTCGCCCCCCGCAGCTGGAGCACCGCGATGTCGGCGGCCGCGTCGGCGCCGACGATTCGCGCGGGATAGGACTCTCCCGTCGAGGTGAGCCGTACGATCACCGAGGCGGCGTCCCTGACCACGTGGTCGTTGGTGAGCACGAGCCCGTCCCGCGCGTCGACGACGAAGCCCGTCCCCGCGGCGGTCTCACCGTCGCGCCGCAGCGTCGCGCTGACGTCGACGACGCTCGGCTCGAGCCGGGAGTAGATGACCGCGTCGCTGTCCGGCCGGGCCGCGGCCGCGGCGGACGCCTGGGCGCCTCCGAATGGGTACAGCAGCGTGCCGCCCGCGCCGAGCCCGGCGCAGAGCGTCACGATGAGGAGCAGTATGAGCGTCCGGCCGCGCGGGATCGGCGGATGCGATGGCATCTCATTCGCCTGCCCCGGCCGCGCTCGGGTCATGCCGATCGTGAGCAGGCAGAACGCCGTGATAACGGTCACACGCCCCCGGTTTGGGGGCGGGTAACCGGTCAGGTGGGCAGGTAGGGGAGCGCGGTGGTGGTGCCCACGGCCTTTTCCGCGTTGCGCCAGATGGCATAGATCGCGGTTCGCTGCGCGTCCATCGTCGCCAGCGCCGCGTTCAGCGTGACCTGGGCCTTCGCGCGGGCCGCGGGCGTGCCTGCCTGCAGCACGGCGAGCATGTCCTCCTGGGCGTTAAGCGCGTCGGGGAAAGCCCAGGTGACGACGTCGTTATCGGCCGCGTTCAGCGGGAACCGCGCGAGCGACTCGGTGACCTGGTAGTTGGTGAAGTCCTGCAGCGGCTCGTTGTTGGCCGGCGAGCAGTTCTGCGCGTTGTAGGCCAGGATGCCGACGGCGGCGGAAAGGTCGGCCGTGTCGCCGGCCCGGACCTTATTGAATGCGGTCGCCGAGTCGCGCATGCCGCCGGCGCACGACTCGATGCCGGCGTTCACGTCGCTGAGGTACCCGGTCAGGTCGCTGGCCCGCTGCGACGCCGACGGCTTGTGCGACAGCGACACCACGACCACGCCGCCGATCAGCACGATGATGGCGGCGAACACCCACAGCGGGGTGCGGTGCGACGCCCAGCCGGTGTGCCGCAGCGGCACGAAGGGCGGCTCGGTCTTCGTCGGGGAATCCACGGGTTAGCCTCGATCCTTTACCTCACGAGCTCGCCTGCATGAGGCGAAGACCCTTGTTCAGGTCGGCCAGCGTGACCGCGCCGAGCACGTGGTCCACGATGCGGTGCTGCGCGTTGAGGAAGAACGTCTGCGGGAGCCCCGTGACCCCGTACGCGTTGGCAGCGGCGAGCTGCGGGTCGGCGCCGATCGGATAGCTGACGCCCTTGGCCCTGGCGAACTGCACCGCGCTCGATGCGGTGTCGTTCTCGTCCAGTCCGACGACGATCACGTGGCCGTGCTGCCTGGCGTACCAGCCGGCGAGCAGCGGGGTCTCTTGCTGGCAGGGCTCGCACCACGAGGCCCAGAAGTTCACGATCAGCGGCTTGCCCTGGTACTGGCTCAGCGTGATGTGCTGGCCGGGGGCAGTGAGCGAGTCCAGCGTGAAACCGGGCGCCATCGGGGCGGGCGGCGAGCCGCCGCCCGAGGTGGCCAGGCTGACCGCGACGGCGGCGATCGCGAAGATCGCGGCCGTCGCCGCGACGAGCTTGTGCCGGATCACCAGCCGGGCCGCCGCGCGCCCCGCCTGACGCGCTCGCCCCGCCGGCCGCGCCGGGACCGCGCCGTCCGGCGCGGTCCCGCGCGAGGTCGCGCTTCCTGCGCTCATCGCCTGGCACTCCCTCGCTGCTGTTGTCCGTGGCCGGCGGCCGCGGAGTTGGCGTCCGGCGCCACCGGCGCGCCGGACCCGGTGTGTTCGGACCCGGCCGGCAGCTCCGGCCGGCCGCTGGCCGGCTCAGGCAGCGTCAGCTCGAACTCGCTGCCTGCCCCGGGCGCGCTGCGGACCGTCACGTCGCCGCCGTGGGCGTGCGCTACCGCGCGGACCAGCGGAAGCCCCAGGCCGGTTCCCCGGGACTGGTCATCGCCGGTACGGAACCGGTTGAAGATGAGGTGCAGCCGGTCCGGCGGGATGCCGCTGCCGCTGTCCGCGACGACGATGCGCACCGGCATGCCGGGCCAGCCCCGGATAACAGACAACTGTATGACATCGTCCGTTCCCGTATGCCGTACCGCGTTCTCGAGCAGGGCGTCGAGCGCGAGGCCGAGCCGCTCCCTGTCGGCCCGCACGGTCACCGCGTCGAGCCGGCCGAGCTGCCAGCGCCGGTCCACGGTCGGCCGCCAGCGCCGGATGAGCTCCATCGTCAGCCGGTCGAGCGCGACGACCTCGGGGTGCAGGAACTCGGGGTCGGCGGCCGACGCGATGAGGAGCAACCGCTCGGCGATCCGGCGCAGCCGGCTGAGCTCGCCGATGACCACCTGGATGTCCCGGCCCTCCTGCTGGCCGGTGAGGTCCGCGGACAGCAGCTCCGCGTGCCCGAGCGCGATCGTGATCGGCGTCCGCAGCTGGTGCGCGGCGTCCTGGAGGAACTGCCGCTGGGTGGCGAGCAGCGAGGCGTTCTGCTCGCTGAGCAGGCGGGTCGACCGGTCGGCCGCCTGCCTGCGGTGGGCATGCCACGCCATGGCGATGAAGACCGCGGCCATCAGCGGCACCTCGGTGAGCTCTGCGGGCGGCTCCGAACCGCGCCACACGTCGAGACCGATGCCGGCGGCGGTGGTCACCATCACCGCGCCAAGCACCCACATGGTCGGCGTGGCTCGCCAGGGCTGGAAACCGTAGAGCAGCGTCAGGCTGATCCAGATGAAGTGGAACGGGATCGTCTCCCAGTTGGCGAACCAGAAGATCGCGACCAGGTTGAGCGCGGAGAAGACGGCCCAGCCGACGTCGAGGGCCAGCGGACTGTACGGCCACCGCAGCGCGAGGAATCCCGCGGCCGCGCGGCGGACCCGGGCCGGGGAGCGGGTGCCGCTGTCCTTTCCGCCAGGCGGGCTCGCGGGCCTACCGGGCGACAAGCTGATAGCCCTCACCCCGCACCGTCTTGATCAGGTCGAAGCCGAGCTTGGAGCGCAGCCGCCTGACGCACACGTCCACCACGTTCGAGCCAGGGTCGAAGTCGTAGCCCCAGACGGTGGCCAGCAGCTTGCCCTTCGGCACCGACTGCCCGACATGCTCGGCGAGCTCGCGGAGCAGCAGGAACTCCAGCCTGGTCAGCGGCACGGGCCCGTTGCCGATGTCGGCTACCAGCCGCCCGACGTCGAGCGTGACGTCGCCCGCTTTGATCATCTCCGCGTGCGGGTGCGCGCCGCTGCTGCGCGGCCCGCCGAGCCCGGACTCCGCGCCCGCCCCGCTCGGCCCGGCGGTTTCGTGCGGCCCGCTGACCGGGTGCGCCAGGCCGCGCGGGTGGGGCACCGCGTGCGCCTGCGGCTCGCCGCGCAGCCGGACCCGGACCCTGGCGAGCAGTTCGGCGAGCGAGAACGGCTTGGTCAGGTAGTCCTGGGCGCCGCGTTCCAGGCAGTCGACCTTGGCCGCCACGTCGGCCACGCAGGACAGCACGATCACCGCCTGCTCAGGGCGGGTGGCGAGGAGCTGGCCGAGCACCTGGCGCCCGTCCAGGTCGGGCATGACCAGGTCCAGGATGACCAGGTCGTACCGGGTCGCGAGGGCGCGACGGAGTCCCTCGGCGCCGCTGTCGGCGAACTCGGTCGCGTACCCAGCGGCGGCGAGTGCCCGGCCGATGAACGAGCGGATCTTGGGCTCGTCATCGACGATCAGGATGCGCCCCAGATGCGTCAATGTCCTTCACCCGCCCAGTCGGTTGTTCTCTTGATGGTCTCTGTGTGCTTATCCACGGTCAACCGTCGAATGCCGCGGACCGCCATCTGTTACAGCAATGTCACACAATCGATTGCAACCCTTTGCAGAGAAAATTATGTGGCAAAACGCGAGCACTGTCATAGTTACTCCCCGTGATGGGAGCGGTCGAGGCGGCCCTCGCTCCGCACCTCGCGAAGTCCGGATACTCACAGTGACATCAGGAGTCACAGTGCGTACGGCCGCCAGGTAACAGATGTGTGTTCCGGCAGCGCGGCGGGCCGGCCGGACCAGTGCGCATGACAATTTTGTCATTCAAGCGTTCGGTAGTTGCGTACGTGTTCACTAGGCCGTCACGATCGGGGCGTAAGTGGGCGACCTGCCTGCGAGTTCCGCATGCGGGCGACCAGCCGCCAACGGAACTCCGCAATAGTCGGGGTGCAACCGTGTGCATCGCGAGTTGTACAGAAACGAGGTGGTAACCGGTGTCTCTACCGGCTCGCGTGGCGACCTTGGTGATCGCTTTCCTAGCGGTTGTCGCGGGCGGGGTTTACGTCGCGTTGCATTACATCGGCTCGCAGCCTCCCGTCGAGGACTACACGTCCTATGCGAGCAACGGCCAGGTGAACGTCACGTTGATGACCGCCGCGCAGACGACGGTGACTGACAAGCCTGACTGGGTGACGTACTTCATCCAGAACCCCGGCACCAAGCAGTTCGTGCACACCACATACTTCAAGGTCCCGGCTAACACCAAGGTGAACGTGACCATAGAGGGCTACGACGGCTGCACGCCGCTGCGCAACCCGACCTGGGGGCAGGTAACGGGGACGGAAGGCGGCGTCGAGAACGTCCAGTTCTTCAACGGCAAGACGCTGTCGGCCTCGCAGCCGATCTCGGTGCTGAACTCGTGGGGGAGTTGCTCGGTCCAGCACACCTTCGCGATCCCGGGGCTCGGCCTGAACGTGCCTATCGCGTCGGTGACGACGCTCAACGAGAACAACAACCTGTGCGGCACCTCGCCGTGCGTGGCTAATACGTCCGATCAGGCGAACGCGCCGCACACGGTGGTCACGTTCAGCTTCACCACGCCGAAGGCGGGCGGGACCTTCCGCTGGCAGTGCTTCGTCCCCTGCGGCCTCGGCTACGTAGACGGCAACGGCGGCCCGATGGCCACGCCGGGTTACATGATGGGTCAGATGGAGGTGCAGGCCTGATGGCCGCGGAGGCATCAAGCGGGGCATCACGTCCGGCCGCGGCCGGGGAAAGCGGCGGGCGGCGTGACGGACTGTGGCTGCTCGTCATCTGGATAGTGCTGAGCATCATCGGCTGCCTGCTCGTGGCGCTCGTCTGGGGCCCGCACATGCCGCCGGGCGCGCAGTCGAACACCGCGGCCAGCCAGCAGCGAGACATCACGGTCCTCGCCACGATCGCCACGCCGGTCATCATCGGCGTGCTGCTCTACTTCGGCTGGGCGCTCACCTTCTGGCGGCAGAAGCCGGGAGACGACACCGACGCCGCGCCTGTCCACGGCAACACCAAAATCCAGGCGACCTGGATCGCGGGGACCTCGGCGATCGTCCTGGCCCTCGCGGTTTACGGCACCGTGGAGCTCATCGCTCCCGCCGGCGCCGGCGCCGGCCAGGGCCCGCAGCCGGCCTTCAACCGCGGTATCCCCGCCGCCGCCTCGGTCACCTCCTGGGCGCCCGGCACGAACAACGTCCTGCAGGTCCAGGTCATCGGGCAGCAGTGGGCGTGGACGTACCGCTACCCGCAGTTCGGCGGCTTCGAGACCACCGACCTGGTGATTCCGGTGGGCGTGCCGGTCCGGTTCAACATCACCTCGCTCGACGTGATTCACAGCTTCTGGGCCTACCAGCTCGGCGTGAAGGCCGACGCGAACCCGGGCGTGAACAACGTCGCCTACACAACGCCCGAGCACACCGGCCAGTTCGTCGTGCGCTGCGCCGAGCTGTGCGGCATCTGGCACGGCGCCATGTACAACTACGGCAACGTCGTGTCGGTGTCGGACTTCATGACCTGGGCGCAGTCCACCGAGACGCAGCTCGCCGCGGTGACGAAGCTGCTGCCGCCGTACGCCCTGACCTACGACCCGACCACGCTCACCAACTTGGGCAAGGTGAACCAGCAGCTCGGGCTCACCGGCGCGGGCGGCGGTTACTACAACCCGGCGGATCCGGAGCAGCCATGACCCGACACAACCCTCAGGTCCGGCAGGCGCAGGCACGGAAGGTAACGAGGTAACACATATGGCCATCGAAACCCAGCCGGAGAGCGCGCAGGCCCCCGGCGGACGTGAGCCTGGCGGCACGCCCAAGGAGCGTTCTTGGTGGCTGCGCCCGGCATGGCACACCGCGATCATCGGTGCGGTCATCGGGTACATCTTCGGGCACTGGCTCGGCAACTTCCTCGGCAGCGGCTACCAGCAGGTGGGGACGTCGGACGACAACGACATGGCGATCGTCCTCGGCTACGCCTTCCTGGTGCTCGGCTGGCTGATCGGGCTCGGTGTCTTCAACGACCTGGTCAGGCAGATGCTCGGCAGGCCGATCAACGGCAACGGCCCCGGGGCGGACAGCGGCCTGGCGAGGTACTTCAGGTACACCCTCGACCACAAGGTCGTCGGTATCCAGTACCTCATCGGCATGCTGGTCTACTTCTTCACCGGCGGCCTGTTCGCGATCGCGATCAGGACTGAGCTGCTGTCGCCGAGCTACCACGTGCTCAGCCCCACCGCCTACCTCGAGGTGGTCGGCGAGCACGGCACGATGATGATGATGATGATGACGTCGGTCGTCGTCGGGCCGCTGGGCAACTACCTGGTGCCCCTGATGATCGGCTCGAAGCAGGTCGCGTTCCCGCGGCTCGAGGCGCTGTCCTTCTGGCTCACCCCGTGCGCCTACGTCATCCTGCTGTCCAGCATCCTGCTCGGCGGGTTCCCGACCGGCTGGACCGGGTACGCCCCGCTGTCCATCCAGGCCGGCGAAGGCATGGACAGCTACGCGTTCGCGTTCGGCCTGATGGGCATCTCCGTCATCCTGGCCGGCTTCAACATCGTCGTCACAATCATCTGCTACCGGGCGCCCGGCATGCGCTGGAGCCGGCTGCCGATGTTCGTCTGGGCGATGATGACCACCGCCTTCCTGCTGGTGCTCGCGGCGCCCGTGCTCGTCGGCGGCATGTACATGATCCTCACTGACCGAACGGCGCAGACCGCGTTCTTCGTCAACCAGTTGGGCGGCAGCTCGTACCTGTACGAGGACCTGTTCTGGTTCTTCGGCCACCCCGAGGTGTACATCCTGGCGCTGCCTGGCTTCGGGATCGTGTCGGAGATCATCCCGGTCTTCACGCGGAAGCCGCTGTTCGGCTACAAGGTGGCGGCGGCGGGCATGTTCGGCGTGGCGATCCTGTCGTTCTTCGTCTGGCAGCACCACCTGTTCGACTCCGGCATGGACCCGGACATGCGGCCGCTGTTCATGCTGACCACGGAGCTGATCTCGATCCCGACCGGGTTCATCTACCTGGTCGCGATGGGGACGTTCTGGAAGGCGAAGATCCGGCTGACCGTGCCCATGCTGTTCGCCATCGCGCTGTACATCAACTTCCTGTTCGGCGGCATCTCGGGCGTGTTCCTGTCCGACGTGCCCGCGGACACCACGGCGCACGGCAGCTTCTTCGTGATGGCGCACTTCCACTACACGATCATGGGCGGCCTGATCTTCGCGTTCTTCGGCGCCATCTACTACTGGCTGCCGAAGATCATGGGCATCAAGCTGAACGAGACGCTGGGCAAGATCCACTTCTGGACGATGTTCATCGCCTTCAACTCCACGTTCATGCCGCTGTTCGCGGTCGGCATGCTGGGGCAGCCGCGAAGGGTGTTCGAGTACGCGCGCAACCTGGAGACGCTGAACGACTGGGTGTCGATCTCGGCGTTCTGCCTCGGCGGCTCGCTGCTCATCTTCATCTTCAACTTCGTGATGTCCACTGTGGTCTGGCGCGAGCGCGCGCCGCAGAACCCGTGGCAGTCGCGCGGCCTGGAATGGCAGGTGCCCTCCCCGCCGCCGCCTGAGAACTTCAAGTACATCCCCGTGGTGCTGGCCGGCCCGTACGAGTACGGCGACCCGGACGCCCTCCCCGTGGCGGACCTGAACCCGCCGGCCGGGGTGATCGCCGGGGCGCTGGCAGGGGTCGGCGCCGGCGCCGACAGCGCCACCACGAGCACCGGATCGGAGGCGTAGCACATGTCGGAAACCACGGCGCCGGGCAGCAACGAGGCCGCGACCCGGGCGACCGAGGAGAGCGCCTTCTACCACGAGGCGGCGCTGAACGCGGCGTGGACGGGCAGCAGGCTGGCGATCGGCGGACTGTCTTTCCTGTTCGGGGCGTTCCTCTTCGCCTACTTCTACCTGGAATCCTCCAACGGCCACTCGAAGTGGCTGCCGTCGTCGACCACCCCGCCGCACGCGTGGTACGGGGCGGTGATCATGGCGCTCGTCGTGGTCAGCGCGCTGGTTCAGACGGTGGGCCTGCAGCAGATCAAGGCGGGCCGCAAGGGGCCCTGGTCGATGACCGCGGTCGTCGCCCTGGTCCTCGGTCTCGTCGCGGTGGCGCTGCAGATCGTCGAGCTGCTGACCCTGCCGTTCCAGCCCGGCCAGTCCGGCTTCGCCAGCGTCTTCGTCGGGTTCTACCCGGTCGCGCTGGTGACCTGGCTGGCGGCCATGATCTGGCTGGAGATCCTCGTGGTGCGGGCCCGCAGCATCCCGGCGATCTTCTTCGTCGAACAGCCGCCTACCTACTCTGATACGCAGACGGTGCAGCGGTTCCAGTCGGCGCTGAGTGCTTTCACCACCGTGTGGAATTACCTCGCCATCGTTACCTTCATATTCTGGCTGCTGTTCTACGTGCGCTAAGGCTGGAGGCCCGACGTGTCAACACCTCTCGCGGACGGTCCCGCGATGTACTTCGGCGGATCGATCATGACGTTCGCGCTGCCCTACGGGGCGTTCATCGTGATCGCGACCGCGCTGTACTTCCTATTCCGCGCGAAGCACCACAACCCGAGGCTCAGGTACATGGCTCCTGAGACGGTCACCTCGGTCCTGACCAGGGAGCCTGGCCCGGTCCCTGCCCCCGCGGCCGCGCCCAAGGCCACCGCCGCCACTCCGGGAATCGAGGTTCCCGGCGAGACCGTCGTCCCCGAGGACGCGCCCCCGGACGTCGCGGTATCCGAGGCTAAGGCCGAAGGGGAAGTGATCGACTCGGAGACAGAAGGCAAAGAAGGCAAAGAGGGTACGGAGTGACCGCTGTGCCGAGCGCGCTACCAGCGACGGCGGCGGGCCACCTCGGCCCGCCGCCAGCCGCGGCGCAGGAGCCCGGGGCCGGCAGCCGTCGTGACGGTAACGGCGCCCGCGGCGGGCGTCGCCCCCTGGCGATCGCCCGGGCGCTCGTCGCGCTGACCAAGCCGCGGATCATCGAGTTGCTGCTGGTCACCACGGTGCCGACGATGCTGCTCGCGCAGCGGGGCCTGCCCTCGCTGAAGCTGGTCGTCGTCACCCTGATCGGCGGCACGCTCGCGGCGGGCAGCGCCAACACCATCAACTGCTACATCGACCGCGACATCGACGCCGTCATGAAGCGCACGTCCCGGCGTCCGCTGGTCAACAAGCAGGGGGTAATAACGCCGGCCGCGGCCCTCGTCTGGGGGATCGCGCTCGGCGCCGCCGCCACCGCGCTGCTCGGCCTGATGGCCAACTGGCTGGCGGCGTCGCTCGCCGACGCGGCGATCCTGTTCTACGTGTTCGTCTACACGCTGCTGCTCAAGCGCCGCAGCCCGTCCAACATCGTGATCGGCGGGGCGGCCGGCTGCTTTCCCGTGCTCGTCGGCTGGGCCGCGGTCAAGGGCACCGTAGCCGTGCCCGCGATCGTCCTGTTCGCGGTGATCTTCCTGTGGACGCCGCCGCACTTCTGGGCGCTGGCGATGAAGTTCCGCAAGGACTACGCGGCGGCCGGGGTGCCGATGCTCCCCGTCGTCGCCGCCCCGGCGGAGGTCACGCGGAAGATCGTGTGGTACTCCTACGCGATGGTCGCGGCCACGCTCGCGCTGGTTCCGTACGCCGGCTGGATCTACGGCGCCGCGGCGGCCGCCCTCGGCGGCTGGTTCCTCGTCGAGGCACACCGCCTGCACGCCCAGGTGGTCCGTGCGACAGGCGCGGGCGCCTCCGAGCGCCCGGTCCCCATGCGCCTGTTCCACCTGTCGATCGGCTACCTGACGCTCCTGTTCGTCGCGGTAGCCATCACGGCCCTCCTCCCCTGGGGCCGCTGGTAAAGGCGTCATCCCGAACGTACGCGTGGTGCCTCTAAACCCGTCACGCCACAATCCGGCATGCCCGCATGGTCGCTCCCTGGTTGGCCCACCACTGGTCACACCAGCCGCTCCTGTTCACTTTGTACCCGGTATGACAAATTTCCAGACTGAGTGACCGGTCACATGTTGTCACAACCGGTACAAAGTGATCCTAGGTATCAGAATTGGTGAAAGCCATGAGGATTGCGGGACCGGTGAGGCCGCAGAGGACCGCGTTGGGCGCCACGGAGTCCGCCAGCCCGCCACGATTCCGATGACCGCCGCCTCGCCCGGCTCGGCTACCCCGCCGGGAAGGACGCTGCGGCGTTACTAGCCGGACGCCGCGGGCAGGCGGACCACCGCGCGCAGGCCCGGGGGATGGGCCGCCGGGTCGGCCGGCTCCAGGCGGGCCGTGCCGCCGTAGGCCTGGGCCGTCGCGCGGACGATGGCCAGGCCGAGGCCCGCACCGCCGCCCTCGTCACCCTCCCGGCTGCGCGCGTCGTCGAGGCGGGCGAACCGGTCGAAGGCACGTTCCAGGCGGTCGGCGGGGATGCCAGGGCCGTCGTCGGTCACGGCGAGCACGCCCCACGCGCCCTCGCGGCACACCGTTACCGTCACCCGCGACTTGGCATAGCGCACGGCATTGTCGAGCAGGTTGACAAGCAGCCGGTCCAGGGCGTCGCGTTCCCCGGCCACCACGCACGGCCCCGTCAGGCCCGCGACAACCGGGACCCGGGCGGCTGTGTACCGCGCGGCGACCGATTCGGCCAGCTCCGGCAGGTCGACCGCGCCGCCGCGCCGCGCGGTTCCCGTGCCCGCGGTGCCGGCCCGCTCGTCCAGGCGGGCGAGCAGCAGCAGATCCTCGGCCAGGCGAGCCAGCCGCAGCACGTCGGCGTGCACGTCCCGTGCCGTGGACGGCCAGTCCTGCCCCGACGGATGGTCGAGCGCCACCTCGAGCTGGGCCCGGATCGACGCGATCGGGCTGCGCAGCTCGTGCGCGGTGTCGGCGACCAGGGCCCGCTGCCGTTGCTGCGCGGCGGCCAGCCGGGACAGCATGTCGTTGAGCGTCACCGCAAGCGACCGCACTTCGTCTCTGGCCTCGGGCACCGGCAGGTCGGACGGCACCCCGGTGCCGGCCACCCGCGCCGCGCCGCGGCGCAGCAGGGCGATCGGCCGCAGCGTCGACCCCACCGCCAGCCAGATGGCCCCGGTGAACAGCACGAACAGCAGCGGCGTCCCGAAAGCCAGCGCCTTCGCCACCACCGACAGGCTGCCGGTGACCGAGCTGTACGGCACCGCGGCGACGACGAGCTGGCCGTCCGCGGCGCGCATCGCGGTCACCCGCAGCAGCGACGGCATCCCGTACGCCGGCCCGTTGAGCAGCACCACCCCGCCGGTGTGCGCGCTCGCCGCCGCCTGCGCCGGGGTGAGCAGCGGCACCAGGCGGTCGGTATCAGGCGAGACGTCGGTGATCTGGCCGCCGGGGTCGAGCACCTGGATCGTGACGTCCGGAGCGACCGGCACCGGGGACGGCAGCCGGCTGGCGTTGATCAGCGCCACGACCCCGGCCGCGCCCTGCTTGGCCGTGTCGTCGACCGACCGGGTCAGCGAGATCCGCAGCGCGGTGAACAGCAGCAGGTCGGCCGCCGCGATCGCGACGAGCAGACCCAGGGCCGCGGTCATCGTGACGCGCGCCCGCAGCCCGCGCCGCCGCCACCACCGAGCCAGCCACCGGGCACCCCACCAGCCAAGCATCGGCGCTCAGCCGCCGTCCGCCGCCAGTAGGTACCCGGCGCCGCGCACGGTGCGCACGGCCTGCCGTCCGAACGGCGCGTCGATCTTGCGCCGCAGGTAGCCGACGTACACCTCGACGACGTTGAGGTCGGCGATCTCGTCCGGGTCGTCCCAGACGTGCGCGAGCAGTTCGGCCTTCGGCACCACCTGCCCGGCCCGCCGCAGCAGGTACTCGAGCAGCGAGAACTCGCGCGCCGTCAGCTCGATGACCGCCTCGGCCCGGCGGACGAGCCGCGCGGCGGGATCGAGCGACAGGTCGCCCGCCCGCAGCACCGCCGGCCGCGGCGCCGTGCCGCGGCGCAGCAGCGCGCGCAGCCGGGCGGCGAGCACCACGTAGGAGAAGGGCTTGGTGAGGTAGTCGTCCGCGCCGAGGTCGAGCCCGTCGGCCTGGTCGTACTCGCCGTCCTTGGCGGACAGGATCAGCACGGGCACCCAGTTTTCCTCGGCCCGCAGCCGGGCGCAGACGTTGTACCCGGACAGGCCCGGCAGCATGATGTCAAGCACCACGCCGTCGTAGCCGCCCTCGCGGGCCATGTGCAGGCCGGTGACCCCGTCGAACGCGAGGTCCACGACGAACCCCGACGCCTCGAGGCCGCGCTTGACCGCGGCGGCCAGCCGCCGCTCGTCCTCTACGACAAGCACCCGCACGGGTACAGTGTCGCTTAACCGCGGGTATGCGCGAACCTCGCTCTCAGCTTTCTCACAGCGGGCCGCAGGCACAGTGATCGTGTAACGCCGCAGTGGCATGGAACGGGTGAGCACAATGCGAGTGAAACTGTCGAGGCGGAGCAGGTGGGCGGTCCCCGCCGCCGCCGTCGCGGTGACCGGAGGCGTGATCGCGGGCCTGCAGATCCCGCCCGCGCAGGCATCCCTGGTGCTGCCTGCCCGCAGCGCGGCGCAACTGCTCGCGGACATCAACCAGGACCAGAAGCTGCCGCCACTGACCGGCACCGTCGTGGAGACGACCTCGCTCGGGCTGCCGCAGCTGCCGCAGGCCAGCAACCCGACGTCGCTGTCGTCGCTGCTCACCGGGTCGCACACGGTCAAGGTCTACTATCAGAACGCGCAGCACTACCGGCTGTCGCTGCAGCAGCCGATGAGCGAGACCGACGTCATCAGGTCCGGGAACACGATGTGGCTCTGGGAGAGCACGGGCAACTCCGTCACGCAGTTCAGCGCACCATCGGGAGCGCCCAAGCACGCCAGGCCGGCGCTGCCCGCCGGGTCGGTGCTCACCCCCCAGCAGGCGGCGAACGAGCTCCTGCAGGCGGTCGGCAAGACCACGACGGTCGGCGTGCAGACCAGCGTCGACATCGCCGGCGAGCCGGCCTACCAGCTGTCGCTCGCGCCGAAGGACCACCGGTCGCTGATCGGCCGGGTGCTGATCGCGATCGACGCCAAGTACGGCATGCCGCTGCGCGTGCAGGTCTTCGCCAAGGGCGCGACGTCCCCGGCGTTCCAGGTCGGCTACACCGACCTGTCGTTCACCGCCCCGGCCGCGGCGAACTACCAGTTCACCCCGCCGCCGGGCGCGTCGGTCGACAAGGTGAACGTGGCCGGGGAGTCTCCGCAAAAGCAGGACATCACCGGCTTCGGCACCTACGGCTCGGACTGGCTCACCGTGGCTTCGGTGCCGCAGCAAGATCTCCTATCATCACTCGGAACGGGCACGGGCGGCTCCACAGCGCCAGCCGCTCCGTCGTCCGGGCCGGGCGGGCTCGGCGGTGACAGCCAGGCAGTGGTCGGCGCGCTGCTGGGGGCGGGCAAGCAGGTGTCCGGCTCCTGGGGGAGCGGCACGCTGCTCCAGACCAGCCTGTTCTCGATGCTGACGACCGGCGGCGAGGTGTACATCGGCGCGGTCGAGCCGAGCGTGCTGTACGCAGCGGTGGGGCACACGTCCGGATGACCGCGACGACCGGGGCCGCGGAGCTGGCGATCTCCAGCGATGGCCTGACCAAGCGGTTCCGCGGCCAGCTGGCGGTCGACCACGTGGACCTGGCGGTCCCGCAGGGGTCGGTGTACGGCTTCCTCGGCCCGAACGGCTCGGGCAAGACCACCACGATCCGGATGCTGCTCGGCCTGGCCTACCCGAGCAGCGGCTCCGCGCGGCTGCTCGGCGTGCCGATGCCGGACGGCGCCGTCGCTGTGCTCTCGCGGGTGGGGTCGCTGGTGGAAGGCCCCGCGTTCTACCCGTACCTGTCCGGCTGGGACAACCTGGCCAGGTACGACGCGGCCGACCGGTCGGCGCCGCCCGGCCCCGCGGCGCGGATCGGTGCGGCGCTCGACCGGGTGGGGCTGACCGCGGCGGCGCGGAAGAAGTACCGGAACTACTCGCTCGGCATGAAGCAGCGGCTGGCGATCGCGGCGGGCCTGCTGCGCCCGCGCGAGCTGATCATCCTGGACGAGCCGACCAACGGGCTCGACCCGCAGGGCACCCGCGAGGTCCGGGCGCTGGTCCGGCAGATCGCCGCGGACGGGATCACCGTGTTCGTGTCCTCGCACCTGCTGGCCGAGGTCGAGCAGGTGTGCTCGCATGTCGGCGTGATGCGCGCGGGCAAGCTGGTCTTCCAGGGCTCGCTGCCCGAGCTGCGCCGTACCGGGTCGCCCCGCATCGTGGTGCGGACGGCGGACGTGGCCGTCGCGGGCAAGGTGTTCGCCAAGCTGGGCCTCGCCGACCCGGCGCCGGGCGAGGACGTGATCACCGCCGAGCTCGGCGCCGCCGAGCCGGAGCTCATCTGCGCCGAGCTCGTGCACGCCGGCGTCGGGGTCCGCGGGCTTTCCGTCGAATCCCCGAGCCTGGAAGACCTCTTCGTCGGCCTCACCGGGGAGGGCTTCGATGTCGACCATTGATCAGGCGGACCTCGCTACCGGAGCGACAGGCGCTGGGGAGCCAGCCGCTTACGTTCGGGGAAACCTGAGATTCATCCGCAACGAGATGCGGCTCGTCTTCTTCCGGCGGCGCAACCTGCTGCTGCTCGCCGTCGTGGTGCTCTTTCCCCTGCTGATCGGGATCGGGCTGAAGCTCGCGGCGCCGCAGTCCCACGGCGGGGAAGGCGGCGGGGGAGGGCCGGCTAGCGGGGGCGCGGCCTTCTTCAACCAGCTCGCGGGCAACGGCGTGTTCCTCACGTTCATCGCGCTGTCGCTGCTGCTGATCCTGGTGCTGCCAGTGGTGATCGCGGTGGTCTCAGGGGATTCCGTGGCAGGCGAGGCCGGCTACGGCACGCTGCGCTACCTGCTCGCGGTACCCGCCGGGCGGACCCGGCTGCTGGCCGTGAAGTACCTGACGATCCTGACGTGGGGGGTGGTCGCCACGTTCATCGTCTCGGCGGTCGCCCTGCTCGCCGGGGTCATCCTGTTCCCGATCGGGCCGGTCACGCTGCTGTCGGGGACGACCGTGTCGCTGGCCGCCGGGCTGGTGCGGGTGCTGTTCGTGACGCTGTACGTGTGCGCGGCGATGGCCGCGCTCGGCGCGATCGGCCTGGCGATCTCCACGTTCACCGAGCACGCGATCGGCGCCATCGCGGCCATCATGATCCTCGTCGTGGCCAGCGAGGTCGTCGACCAGATCCCGCAGTTCGCGACGGTCGCGCCGTACCTGCCGACGCACTGGTGGAACAGCTTCGACTCGCTGCTGCGCACCCCGCTTGACACCACGGCGCTGTGGCACGGGCTGTTGTCGTTCGTGGTTTACGCGGTGGTGTTCTGCGCGATCGCGTGGGCGCGGTTCACCTCAAGCGACGTCACCAGCTGAAATCCTCCTCCCAGAACTCGGTGACGCCGCGCGGCTTCTGCAGAGCTTCGTCGGCATCGCGGTCGCGCAGTTCGACGCGGCGGATCTTGCCTGAGATCGTCTTCGGCAGGTCGGCGAACTCGATCCTGCGGATCCGCTTGTAGGGCGCCACCCGCTGCCGGCAGAAGGCCATGATGTCCCGCGCCAGATCGGGGCCGGGCGTGGCGCCGGCGGCGAGCAGGATATAGGCCTTGGGCACCGCCAGCCTGACCGGGTCGGGCGAGGGCACGACCGCCGCCTCGGCGACCGCCTCGTGCTCGATCAGCACGCTCTCCAGCTCGAACGGCGAGATCCGGTAGTCGGATGCCTTGAACACGTCGTCGGTCCGCCCGACGTAGGTGATGTAGCCGTCATCATCGGAGGTGGCCACGTCACCGGTGTGGTAGTAGCCGCCGCGCATCGCCTCGGCGTCCCGGTCGGCGTCCCCGAGGTACCCGGTCATCAGCCCGAGCGGCCGCTCGCTGAGGTCCAGGCAGATCTCGCCGTCCCTGCCCGGCTGGCCGGTCAGCGGGTCGACCAGCGCGACCGGGTAGCCGGGCAGCGGCCGGCCCATGGATCCGGGCTTGACCGGCTGGCCGGGGGAGTTGCCGATCTGCGCGGTCGTCTCGGTCTGCCCGAAGCCGTCCCGCACGGTGATCCCCCAGGCCTTGCGGACCTGCTCGATCACTTCCGGGTTCAGCGGCTCGCCGGCCGCCACGCACTCTCGCAGGCTGCTCACGTTGGCGGCCGACAGATCGGCCTGGATGAGCATGCGCCAGACGGTTGGCGGCGCGCAGAACGTGGTGACGCCGCAGTCGCCGAGCGCCTTGAGCAAGCCGGCCGCGCTGAACCGGGACTGGTTGAGGATGAGGATCGTGGCCTGCGCGTTCCACGGGGCGAAAAGGTTCGACCAGGCGTGCTTGGCCCAGCCGGGAGACGAGATGTTCAGGTGCACGTCGCCCGGCTCGATGCCGATCCAGTACATCGTGGACAGGTGACCCGCCGGGTAGCTGGCGTGCGTGTGCCCGACGAGCTTGGGCTGCGAGGTCGTGCCCGACGTGAAGTAGAGCAGCAGCGGGTCGGCCGCCCTCGTCACCCCGTCGGGGGCGAAGTCCTCCGGCGCGTCGCGCGCGCTGGCGTAGGACTGCCAGCCGGCGGCTGTGTTATCAGCTACGGGGTTATCAGCCCCGGGGCCGCCCACGATCACCCGGGTCCAGTCGCCGGGAAGGGCGGCGAACTTCGGCACCTGCGCGGCCTCGGCCACCACGTGCCTGACCTCGCCGCGGGAGATCCGGTCGGCCAGGTCGGCGGGCTGCAGCAGCGCCGACGCCGGGATGACCACCGCGCCGAGCTTGATCGCCGCGAGCATGATCTCCCACAACGGCACCACGTTGCCGAGCATCAGCAGCACCCGGTCACCGCGGCGGACGCCGAGATCGCGCAGCCAGTTCGCCACCTGACTGGAACGCGCCGCCATCTGCGCGTAGCTCACCGACTCGTCGGAGCCGTCGTCGCCGACGACGCGCAGCGCGGTCCGGTCGCCGTGTTCGGCGGCGACGACGTCGAACCAGTCGAGCGCCCAGTTGAACTCGCCGAGGCTGGGCCAGGTGAACGATCCGCGGGCGCTGTCGTAGTCGTCGCGGTGGCGCAGCAGGAGGTCACGCGCCGCGCGGAAGGCGGCGCTCGAAGCGACATTACTCACCGGTTAATAATCTCAGGCCCTGGCGATCCGGCAAAGAGCGGACTGGCGAAGGTCATAGTCTTCTGAGAAGCTAACCGGACAACGCTTACAACTAGGCATGGCACACTGCGACCATGGACAGCTGGGACGATCGCTACGGATCTGCGCCCGCCCGCGCGGCGGCGCGCCACGTGTCGCACGCGGTCGCGGAGCGGGAGCGCGGCAAGCAGCGGCTGAACGCCGTGACGGCCACGGTGGGCTTCGCCAGCGTGATCGCGGCCGGCGCGGTGGCCGCGGTGCTGCCGGGCTCGACCCACACGACGGGGACAACCTCGGGCAGTTCGTCGGTGAGCACGGGCACGGGCGGTTCGTCGTCCACTGGCGGCACGTCAAGCACCGGCTCGAACTCAGCGTCCTCGAACGCTTCGAACAGCTCGAACAGCTCGAACTCCGCGAACAACCCGTCCAGCTCTTCGAACAACTCCGCTGGCTCCTCGAGCAGTTCCGGCAACAACCTGCAGGCGCCGAGCTACGCCCCGGTGCAGTCGAACGGCGGCGGCCAGGCGACCTCCGGCGGTACGTCCGGCTGGTGACCCGGCCATGACCCAGCCCCCCGCCGGGACGGCTCCGCAGCAGGAGCCGACGGCGTTCGCGGCGTGGCGCGCGCTCGGCATGCTTATCCAGCTCGTGGTCACCGACCCCGGACAGCTCGCCGCCGCCCGTGACCTGCTCACCGAGGACCTCACCGAACTCGACCTGACGTGCAGCAGGTTCCGGCCCGACTCGGAGCTCGTCGCGCTCGGGGACGCGGCCCGCGCGGCGACCGGGCCGGTGACCGTGACGGTCAGCCCGCTGCTCGCGGAGGCCATCGCGGTCGCGCTGCACGCGGCCAGCCTGACCGATGGCGACGTGGACCCGACGGTCGGCGGGGTGCTTTCCGCGCTCGGCTACGACCGGGACTTCGCCCAGGTCCCGGCGAACGGTGCGGCGCTGCCCGGCGGAGGCGCCAGGGGCGCCCGGGTCGGGGTCCGGGTGATCCCCGGCTGGCGCTCGGTCCGGCTCGACCTCGCCACCCGCCGGCTGACCGTGCCGGCCGGCATCCAGCTTGACCTGGGTGCGACGGTGAAGGGCTGGGCAGCGGACCGTTCCGCGGCGCGGATCGCGGGGAAGCTCGGCTGCGGGGTGCTCGTGAGCCTGGGCGGCGACACCTCGGTGGCCGGCCAGCCGCCCGAGGGCGGCTGGCGGATCCGTGTCCAGGACCTGACCGGCCTGCCCGACCAGCCGCCGGAGGGGCCGAGCACCGTGGTGGCCATCAGGGACGGCGGCCTCGCCACCTCGTCTACCACCGCCCGCCGCTGGCAGCGCGGCGGCGACGTGCTGCACCACATTCTGGACCCGCGCACGGGAATGCCCGCCGCGCCCGTCTGGCGCACGGTCTCGGTCGCCGCCGCGAGCTGCGCCGACGCCAACACGGCAGCGACGGCGGCGATCATCAGGGGCCGTCAGGCTCCCGCCTGGCTGGCCGGCCTGAACCTGCCGGCCCGCCTGGTCGAGCCCGACGGCACCGTGCACACCGTCGCGGGCTGGCCTCCGGACCCGGAGTAATTGCCTTTCTTACTCCTCTTACTCCTCGAGCAGCCAGTCCAGTGCCGCGGCGGCCGTCCACGACTGGTTGAGGCTGCCGAGGGGAGCGCCGGTCATCGGCTGGTAGTACTCGGCGTACGTCTCGTCGCCAAGCTGCTCGAGCGAGGTCGCCCGCAGCCGCGCGGCGACCGCGTTCTGACCGGACCGGTGCAGTGCCCAGGTGAGCAGCCAGGTGAACACCGGCCATACCGGCCCGCGCCAGTAGCACTCCGGGTTGAACGCCAGGGAGCACGGTGACGTCGACGGGGGCAGCGGCCACTTCAGGTCCGGATGGCCTGCCCACCGCGGCCCGGTCAGCAGCGAGACCAGACGGTCCCGCATGTAGCGCGGCATGCCTCCGGCGATCAGCGGGGCGAAGCCGGCGATCGTCTCCGTCCTGAGCCACTCACCGGTCCGGAGGTCAACGTCGGCGGCCAGGCCCGACGCCTCGTCGACGTGGCAGAAAACAGCCGCCCGGGCCTGGGCGGCGTAGTCCTTGAGCTCGGCTGCGTCGTCGGGTTTTCGCAGCCGGGTGGCGAGCCCGGCGAGGATGTCGGACGCGGCCGCGTAGATGGCGGTGAACAGCACGTCGCCGACCTGAAAGCTGCCGGACTCGCGCATCAGCCCGGCGTCGTACCCGGCCTGCTTGGCCTCCTCGACCAGCCACAGGTACCGGTCGTATTCACCGTCGGTCGGCCGCTGCGCGGCGCTCGCCACGTGCGCCTTGTCGCGGCGGATGTAGGCGGGCAGATCCGGGCCGACCGAGACGTTGGCGTAGGGGATGTCCCACCGGGGCGAGTTGTCCGTGCCGCTCTCCCAGCCGTGGAACAAGGTCAGCAACCCGGTCGACTTGTCCGCCCGGTCGCGGGCCAGAAACCGGTGCCAGGCGAGGAGCTTCGGGTACAAATGCGCCGCCCAGCCCTGGGTGATCTCGTTCTCGCGGCCGCCGGCTGCCGCGGCGACCGCGAGGATCCTGTCGACCGCGATCGCGTGCACCGGCGGGTCGGTGATGCCGCTCGTCGCGGGAGACGCCGGGGCGTCCTCGTTGCACTGGGCGCACTGCCACTGCGCCGGGCCGGGGCAGTACCCGTCCGCGGAGGGGTCGAAGACGATGTGCGGCACCATCCCGTTGCGCCACTGGCCGGCGAAGAGCGAATCGAGTTCGAGGCGGGCGCGGGGCAGGTCGACGGTTGCGAGGCCGATCGCGTTGAACGCGGCGTCCCAGCTCCACTGGTGCGGGTAGAGGGATGGCGCGGCCTTGGTGATGAGGCCGTTGCTGTTATCGCGCAAAATATAGGCCGCGCGGGCGGCGAGCATGAGTGAGCCAGACATTTATGTTACAACCAAGTTTCCAAACATGACGGTTATGTTAACTACCGGGACAGCATGGATCTTCCGACAGCACACGCGTGCCCCCGCCGCGTTACCAAACTGGAAGTTACCCGCACCAGGCGGCCCGCGCCATGGGAGCAAAGGTCCCGGAGGCACACCATTGGTGAGGCCGGGGGATAGCAGCCGTTGCGGTCGGTCAGCCAGTTCAGAGCCAGCTCATACCCAGTGTCTATGCTGCCCTGTGTTTTATGACCCATGCTTAGAGACGTGAGCGGAATCAACTCTTCTACCGCGCTGTGGTACACGAGCCGCGCCACCGGCGTGGTGGCGCTGCTGCTGATGACCGCGGTGGTGCTCCTCGGCCTGCTGGTGACCAGGCAGGGCCGGCTGCCCGGCCTGCCACGGTTCGCCGTCACGGGGCTGCACAGGAACCTGTCGCTGATCGCCGTCGTGTTCGTGGCGCTGCACGTGCTGACCGCGGTCGCGGACAGCTACGTGCATATCCCGCTCACCGCCGCGGTCATCCCGCTGGCTTCGCCGTACGAGCGGCTGTGGCTGGGCCTGGGCGCGGTCAGCCTGGATCTCACGATCGCGGTGGTCGTGACCAGCCTGCTGCGCAGGCACCTGAGCCGCCGGCTGTGGCGCGGCGTGCACCTGCTCGCGTACGCGAGCTGGCCGGTCGCCTGGCTGCACAGCATCACCTCCAGCCCCGATTTGCGGCACGGCGCGCTGTTCCTGCTGGCGGTGGCCTGCGCTCTCGTGGTGGTCCTCGCGGTGCTCTGGCGGCTGGCCGCGGCCAGCCGCGACGTGCCCCGCGCCGAGCGAGTCGGGCACCTGATGTCCGCGCTGCACCATCCCATGTCCGCGCTGCACCACCATCGGGCGCCAAACGCGCCGCAGAGCCGGGCACCGGAGAGGGCCAGCCGTCTATGACCACGGCCACCCACGGGGCGCCCGCCGAAGACACCGCTACCAGCCTGCCGCGGCTGCTGCCGCGGAGCGGCCAGCACCCGGAGGACTGGCACGCGCACATGGCGCGGCATGGCCGGCTGCCGTACCGCGACCGCCCCGGCGACCTGATCCTCGACCTGAGCGCGGCCGGCCTCACCGGACGCGGCGGTGCCGCGTTCCCCGCGCACCGCAAGCTGTCGGCCGTCCTCGACGCCGCGGATAAGCGGCGCCGGCCCCCGGTCGTCATCGCGAACGGGGCGGAAAGCGAGCCGGCCAGCGACAAGGACGCCACGCTGCTGTGGCTCGCCCCGCACCTGGTGCTCGACGGCCTCCAGCTGGCGGCCGAGGCGGTCGGCGCCGAGGCGGCCATCCTGTACACGCACACCGACCGGCGCAACGACGTGGGCAGGCGGCTCGGGCAGGCCATCGCGGAGCGCGTCGCCGTCGGCGCCGACCGGGTACCGGTGCAGCTCGCGGAGGCCCCGCCGCGATTCCTGTCCGGGCAGGAGACCGCGCTGGTCAGCCACCTGGCCGGCGGTCCCGCGATCCCGACCTTCTTGCCGCCACGGATCACCGAGCGCGGGCTGGCCGGCGCCCCGACCCTCGTGCAGAACGCCGAGACCCTGGCCCACATGGCGCTCATCGCGCGACACGGGCCGCGGTGGTTCCGCCAGGTGGGCACCACGGCCGAGCCCGGCTCCATGCTGTGCACGATCCGCCGCGCCGACGGCACGCCGCGGGTCGCGGAGGTCCCCCTCGGCATGCCGCTGAGAAGCCTGATCGGCGACATGGGACCCGATCGGGCGGTGCTGATCGGCGGCTATCACGGCACCTGGGTGCCGGCCGCCGACGCGATGCGGCTCACGCTCGACAACGCCTCGCTCGCCGCGGTTGGCGCGCGGGTCGGCGCCGGGATCCTGATCACCCCGCCGCCGGACCGGTGCGCGCTGACCGAGACCGCCGCGGCCGTTCGCTATCTCGCTCTCGAGTCCGCCGGTCAGTGCGGGCCCTGCCTGAACGGGCTGCCGCGGATCGCCGCCGCCGTCACCGAGATCGCGGTCGGCAGGCAGCGCCGCCAGACGCAGGCGGACTTGGAGCGGTGGGCCGGGCTGGTCACCGGGCGCGGCGCGTGCCACCACCCGGACGGCACGGCGCGGTTCGTGCGCAGCGCGCTGATCACGTTCGCCGCGGAGATCGAGCTGCACCGGCGGGGCCGGTGCAGCGGCACAAGCAGGAAGGCGTTCCTGCCGATCCCGCGTGATTCCGCACGCACGGAAGAGGACTGGATGTGAGCGAGAAACTGCTGGTGAACCCGATCGAGTGCGCGGGTCACGGGGCGTGCGCCGAGCTGCTGCCCGAGATGATCGCCATGGACGAATGGGGCTACCCGATCGTCGACGGACGTCCCATCCCGCCGGCGCTCGAGCGCGACGCCCGCGCCGCGGTGAGCGCGTGCCCCACGCTGGCGCTGCGCCTGCTGCGCTCCTAACCGGCTCCGCCGTCTCCGCTAGGGCCGCTCCCCGCTTGGAGCGGCCCTTCGCATGCCATGCTTGACGGCTCCAACTGAGTGTGCCTATCTTATGAGAGTAACTTCCATTTAAGGGAGACAGCCGAAAGGCGGTGACTCTCATGACTGACTCGTCCCGCCGCTGGTGGGCGATGGCGGCGATCTCGGTGAGCGTGCTGGTCGTGAGCCTCGACCTGACCGTGCTCAGCCTGGCGCTGCCAACCATCGCCGCGACGATGCACGCCTCAACCGGCGACCTGCAGTGGATCACCGACGCCTACGCCCTGGTGATCGCCGCGCTCATCCTCCCCGCCGGGCTGCTCGGCGACCGGTACGGCCGGAAGAAGGTGCTGCTCGCCGCGCTCGTGGTGTTCGTCGCCAGTTCGGTGTGGTGCGCCTACTCGGTCAGCGTGGGTGAGCTGATCGCCGCGCGGGCCGTGCTCGGTATCGGCGCCGCCGCTGTCTTCCCGATGGCGATCTCGGTGCTCCCGGTGATGTTCGCCGAGGAGGAACGGCAGAAGGCGATCGCCGTGATGGCCGCGGCCCTCTTCCTCAGCTACCCGATCGGCCCGATCGTCGGCGGCTTCCTGCTCGACCACTTCTGGTGGGGTTCGGTCTTCCTGATCAACGTGCCGATCGTGGCGATCGCGCTCGTCGCCGTGACGTTCCTGCTGCCCGAGTCGCGGGCCGCGAAGCGGCCAAGCCTGGACTTCCCCGGCATCGTGATCTCGAGCGCCGGCCTTACCGCCCTCACGTACGGGTTCATCAGGGCGGGCCAGAGCGGCTGGACCGACAGCCTCGCACTGGCCACGATTTTCGCGGGCGTGGCGGTCCTCGCCAGCTTCGTCTGGTGGGAGCGGCTCGCTGCCCGGGGGAGCGGCAGCCAGGCCCTTGTCGACCTGTCGCTGTTCCGGGTGGCCAGCTTCCGGTGGGGCACCCTGCTGATGACGTTCGTGTCGTTCGCCATGTTCGGCCTGTTCTTCACCGCGCCGCAGTACTTCCAGGACGTCCGCGGCGCGACACCGCTCGGCAGCGGGGTGCGGCTGCTGCCGCTGATCGGCGGCATGCTCGTCGGCATGATCGCGGGCAGCAGGCTCACCGGCGCGACCAAGCGGCCCGACGGCAGCCGTGGCGAGCCGCGGGTCAGCGCCAAGCTCGCCGCCACGGCCGGCTTCCTGGTGATGGCCGCCGGGCTGGCGATCGGCGCCTGCA
>Ga0187812_1000101_pt1 | contig 29978 bp, 29 predicted proteins | sample NC_S_2_FD_130582 | JGI IMG/M metagenome (GOLD analysis project Ga0187812, IMG submission 130582) | Wetland sediment microbial communities from Neuse River Estuary, North Carolina, USA - ASW-S_2 | ecosystem: Environmental > Aquatic > Freshwater > Wetlands > Sediment | place: USA: North Carolina...
TTAATTTTTTCCATCTGCGCCGCGCCAATTGCCGCGTTAACATTTGTCATGCGATAGTTATATGCAACGGCATCATGAACATATTCCCACTTGTGAGGTACCTTTCCCGTAGTGGTAATATGCCTTGCCTTCTTTGCAAATTCTTCATCATCTGTCAGGATCATTCCGCCGCCGCCGGTTGTTATGGTTTTATTACCGTTGTAGCTGATTATACCCGCCAGCCCGAAAGTCCCGGTATGTTTTCCTTTATAAAAAGATCCCAGGGACTCTGCGGAATCTTCAATAACCGGCACATTGTACATGTTCGCTGTTTCGACTATCTCATCAATTTTGCAAGGGTGCCCGAATGTATGCATTGGCAGTATTGCCGAGACCTTTCTTCCGCTGGTCTTATTAATGCAAAATCCGTATTTTACTTCGCAGTTAAGTTTTAAAAAATCTTTTAGTCTTTCTGCAGACATTCCCATGGTTTTTAAATCTACGTCAATAAAAACAGGTATCGCTCCTGCGTGCGATATTGCGTTTGCGGTCGCTACAAATGTTAAAGGCTGTGTTATTACTTCGTCCCCTCTCTCAACTCCGCCTGTCTGTAATGCAATTTGAAGAGCCGCTGTACCGTTAACCACCGCAACCGCATTTTTAGCGCCTGTATATTGTGCTGTCATTTCTTCGAATTTTGTTACGTACTTCCCGACGTATGATACAAAAGTAGAGTCAATGCAATCATTTAAATATTCTTTTTCATTGCCGGTAAAGACCGGCGCATGAAGCGGAATAGTTTCTAAATTCTGATATAATACCTTAACAAATTCAATAAACTTATCAAACATTATATAATTCCGGCTTGTATATATTAATGTTTTTCTTAATAAATTCTATTGTTTCTTGCAGACCTGCTTTTAAATTATAGCTGGGAACCCAGTTGGTAAACTCCTTTATCTTGCTGTTATTGCACATTAGCCTTTCCACCTCGCTGCTTTCAGGTCTCACACGCTGCTTTTCTGTTTCTATTTCTATCTTTTTACCTAATAATTCCGCGATTACTCCCACTAGGCTGCCAACGCTAATTTCTCCATTCATGCCGATGTTTGTGATTTCTCCGAAAAGTCTTCCGGATTTAAATATTTCTAAAAATCCTTTACACGTATCCTTTACAAAAGTCAAATCACGCGTAGGCGTAAGATTACCCAGCTTCAATTTTTCTTTGCCAGTTAAGATTTGGGTAATTACTGTGGGAATTACAGCTCGTGCTGATTGTCTTGGTCCGTATGTGTTAAATGGTCTTACTATTTTAACAGGCAGGTTGAATGAACGGTAATAACTTATTGCTAATTGATCTGCCGCTATCTTTGACGCAGAATATGGAGACTGCCCTACCATCGGATGTTTTTCATCGATAGGTACATATTGCGCTGTGCCGTATGTTTCGCTGGTCGATGTTATCAGAATATTTTCGATATTTAATTCTTTTGATGCTTGCAGTATATTATACGTACCTTCAATATTTGTCCTTATATAAGCTAGCGGGGAAACATACGAATAGGGAATTCCAATTAAAGCGGCAAGATGAAATATAGAAGCGCATCCTTTAACCGCGCTATAAACTGAATCATAATCTCTAACATCCCCTGTAATTATTTCAATATTTTTCCTGACTTCAGACGTTTCAAGCCATCCCCAATTATTTTTAGAATTATAATGTACAAATGCTTTTACATCAAATCCCTCTTTAACTAATAATTCTGTTAAATGCGAACCGATAAAACCGCCGGCACCTGTTACAAGTATTTTATTCATTTATAAATAAATCTTTTTCTATATTTCAATACTAAATTTAAAGTAAAATAATTTTCATTATATACAGCTCTTTATTCTCGGTAAATGGTTACAAATTTTTGTGTAGTCCCATTCATCTTTTTCACACATAACTTCGTAAATCGTTGATCAATAATCTTAAATTATTTTCCCCTATTTACTCGTTACTCGTCACTCGTTACTATTTCCCCTCTTTTTATGCTTTGTAGATTTTTTTATTGGGAAAATCAATGCTGGGAAACGTGTTCCTCGTATCCACAATCAATTTAGAATTTTTAATTATAAATTCTGAATTCTCCTTGTAATATGTGTGGTCGGTACTCAGCAATACCATGTCATATCCGGATAAATTTTCCTTTGTCAGTTCAACAGAGCGCATATCGTATTTATATTTCCTGGTCGGCGGAAGCTTAGGAACATAAGGATCATTATAATCTACTTCCGCTCCTTTTTCCTGAAGTATTTCTATCAGCTTCAGTGTCGGCGACTCCCTCATATCGTCAATGTCTTTTTTATACGATGCGCCCAGGATTAATACCTTTGCGCCGTTTAATGATTTCTTGTGTTCATTCAATACTTCCATTACCCTATTTACAACGTAAAAAGGCATGTAAGTATTTATCTCGCCTGCAAGCTCAATGAAGCGTGTGCTTATATCATATTCATGCGCCTTCCATGTTAAGTAGAAAGGATCAATCGGTATGCAGTGCCCGCCTAATCCCGGTCCCGGATAGAAAGCTTGGAACCCGAAAGGCTTAGTCTTTGCCGCCTCGATAACTTCCCATACATCTATTCCCATTCTGTCTAGTACCATCTTGAGCTCATTTACCAAAGCTATGTTTACCGAACGGTAAATATTCTCGAGCAGCTTTGTTGCTTCTGCCGCTCTTGGTGATGATACCGGTACGGTCTTAACTATTACATGATCATACAAAGTCTTTGTAACTTTAAGACATTCCGGGGTAACTCCGCCTATTACCTTAGGAATAGTTGCCGTAGAAAAATTAGGATTATTTGGATCTTCTCTCTCCGGGCTGAAAGCTAAATAAAAATCCTTTCCTGCTTCAAAAGATTTTAATTTTCTCTCGTTATCATTTTCTTTTTCCAATTGACTATTGACGATTGACCGTTGACTGTTTTTTCCTGGTTTTTCCAATTGACCATTGACTAATGACCATTGACTATTTGCCGCCTGCTCAAACATTGGAAGCAATATTTCTTCCGTCGTTCCCGGGTAAGTCGAAGATTCAAGAACAACAAGCTGTCCTTTACGCAAGTACTGTGCTACTATTTTACCGGAGTTTATTATAAAGCTTAGGTCCGGCTCGCGGTGTTCATTCAACGGGGTCGGGACACATATAATTATACAATCGCAAGTTGCGAGAAGTGAAAAATCAGAAGTAGCTTTAAACTGTTTATTATCTACTGACTTCTTGATTCTATCTTCTTTAATATGCTTTATATAGGTCTTGCCTGAATTTAGTATTGGTATTTTCTTTTCATCAATATCAAACCCGATAACATTGAATTTTTTTTCAGCAAATTCCAATGCTAACGGCAGCCCGACATAACCCAGCCCGATAACCCCGACAATGGCTGACCTGTTTTCTATTTTTTCTAATAAAGTCATTTTTTTGAATTATGAATTTTGAATTATGAATTATGAATTATGGATATTGAAATTAATTATATCTTTCCTGTGTTGTTTTTACTATAGAGGTTAATATTTTAATAATTTCTTCTGTATTATTTTTATAGGATGGATAGTCAAACTCCACAAGTTTACTCTCATCTAAGAGTTTAAGCCAATATAAAGTTTCTCTAGCCTCTTTACTCGCAATTGATAGCTTCGTAATAAAATCTTTTTTACTTTGAGCGGCGGTTGATTCGAATACATTGGCGCCGATACTTGTTCCGCATCTGACAAGCTGCTTAGAAAGTACAAACTCCTTTTTCGCTATTAATATTTTATATAATTCGATTATTTGTAAAGAAAAATTAAATGATTTATCTAATATGACATTATCCTTTTTCAAACCAATCCACAAATTAAAAATTCAAAATTCATAATTCATAATTACTTCAAGCACAGCTTCGCCCCGTCACTCACATGGCAAAATAAAAAATCTATAAATACCTATCTTAAAAAATGCAAACGAATAAATTACTATCGAAAATCGAATTGAAAAACATCAAAATCAAACCCTGGTACATCCGAGCAAAAAAAATCGAATTTCAGTGGAATAATTGGAGAACGCTAAAATTCGTAAATAAAATATCAAAATAATTATAAAGCACTTTCAAAGTAACCAAAACAAATAAGCATAACACTTTTGTTGCAAATATAATCAAGTATTCTCATCAATAAATTAAGCCAAAGTTAATTTTTATTGCAAAAGTTTTAAAACTTCATATTAATAGTACCCAAAAAAATCATCAATTGGGAAACTTATAATTTTTTTTATTTATTTTTTATAGCTTCAAGAGCTAAATTGGTAACGGCAATAAGGTGTAAGCTATTTGTGCTAATTACATATCTTAATCAGGTTCATTTGATAAAACATTAATTACAATCAAAATTACTTAGTTAAATGTAGCTAAAAAAAAACAAAAAAACATCAGTAGATTTACTGAATTTTTTATAGGTAAAATCGGTAGACTAAAAGTTGTAACATCAATTGTATCCATAAAACGTCTTTTCTTTATTCTATATATGCCTGCATATTATCTATGCCGTTTCTTCTACTTTTCCGCTGCAGCTTAGTCTATTTTTCTTCCACTTCTGCTAGGCTCCTAACAAGCATCTGACAAGCCTCTGCCCCGCATCTTTTTCCGCTGTCAATTCTCATTACCGGTTTGCGTATACCTGCGCTTTCTTACTGTAAAAAGCCTCTTCAAAAATACAAAATTCATTTTTATTCTCTTGGAAATAACATTATTAAAATTTACTTTTATTTTGTTCTAAATAACATTTTTTATTGTGAATATTTTTATATAGCGGTAAAAAAAGTTCCGGATAAATTTTTAAATCATTCTTTGTATGAAAGGGACTTAAATGAAAAAATTATATGTTCTATTTTTCTTAGCGTTATTAATTGCCGGCTGTTCGGATCCTGTTAAAATTGATTTAAACACTTACACACGCCAGATAAAGCCTCTGACTGCTGTCGAAGAAAATGTAATAAACAGGTGGAACTCAGTCTCCGGTAAAAGCTTTGTAAACGATTCATATATGTACCAGGCTCTCGACGAATACATTATTGATAATTACTCTAAGTTTGTCGATGGTTTGAAAAGCATAAAACCTCAGACCAATGAAATAAAATCCCTAAACGATCTTTATATTAGTGCAGCTGAAAAACAATTAAGCGGTTATCAGATGATGAAGACAGGTCTTGAAAAGCATGATCCGAAAATTATGAATGATGCTTACAAGCTCCTCACTGACGGTAGATCAATTGAAAATGACTGGTCCACAAAATTAGAGCAGCTTCTTAAGCAGCATTGATTTTTTTATACATCATGTAGTTAATGAAGATAATTCCCGCGTCTCATGGAATTATCTTCATTTCCCATTTTTCCCTAGTTACTCTTTCCACTTTGTCACTCTGTCACTTTGTTGCTATTTCCCTCTTCTCCTTTTTCCCTCTTAGCCTATTTACCTTTTTTTCTTCCTTTGTTACCATTCCCTTCTTTCCCTCTTAACCTTTTTACCTTTTTTCCTTTGTTTCCTTGTCACTTTGTGACTATTCCCTTCTTTCCCTTTTCGCCTCTTGACCTCTTAACCTATTTTCCTCTGTTTATTCTAGTTACCATACCGTCCTTTCACACAGTGCTCGTTTTCTCGATATAATATTTTTTATAATTTGCTTATATTTGTATTCACTAAAAAATAATCTTACTAAATTAGCTTATATATGGTAGATGATTCATTGAATGAACGGGAAAAAAATATACTGCGGTATATAATACAGCAGTTTATTTCTACGGCATCGCCCGTAGGCTCCCGTAATATTGCAAGGAAATACCAGCTTGGTTTTTCACCGGCTACGGTAAGGAACATTATGTCCGACCTGGAAGATTCCGGCTACATTGATCATCCGCATACTTCCGCCGGACGGGTTCCTACGGATAAAGGCTACCGCTTCTATGTAGACTCGCTTATGGATTTACAGGAGCTTCGTAATATTGAAAAAGGCTTGATCAATAAAGAGCTTGAGGGAACTATACCGGAAACAGAAGAACTGCTGAACATCACTTCTTCCCTTTTAAGCAGGATCACAAAACAGCTTGCGTGCGTTACCTATCCTAAAATCGAGAGCGGCAGACTTGAAAAGATACAGATTGTAAGCCTAACTTCAACTAGAATTCTGGTTGTGTTAACAATAACCTCGGGTTTTGCCAAAACTATTACGCTTGAGTTTACTTCCGACATTAAAGAGTCGCAGATTGCTTCCGTGCAGCAGCTGCTTAATGAAAGGCTGAGCGGCTTACCTCTGACGGAAATAAGAGCTACATTCAATGAAAGATTTAAAGATGTCGAAGAGGATCAGAACCATATAATTAGAGTATTTATTGATTCGGCGGATAAAATATTCAGCGACGTTAAACAAACAGAGCGGATAGTAATAACAGGGACAAAAAATATCATTAAACAACCAGAGTTTGATGATCCTCAAAAGTTCCAGGGCGTAATTGAATTAATCGAAGATAAGGATATTATTATTCACATCATGGAAAAATCATCCGAAGCTGCTTCGAATCAAGTTCAAATTTCTATCGGTAAAGAAAATATGCACCGCGAACTTTCGGAATACAGCTTTATCAGCAAAGAATATAAAATTGGAGATGTCTCCGGCAGGCTTGGTATTATTGGTCCAAAGCGAATGGAGTATTCCAAGGTTATTGCTATGGTTAATTATATGGCAAATATTCTTTCCGAAGTCTTAAAAAATAATACTACGAAATAAGGAGATACAAAATGAAAAAGGAAAAAAATAATGACAAACAAAATGGTAAAGGAATGACTGAAGAATCTCAAAAGGAAAATAATATTAAAAGCGAAGAGCCTCTAAATGAAGCTGCTTCTCAGGAAGTAAACGAAAATATTGAAGAAGTAAATAAAGAAAAAATTGATCGGCTTGAAAAAGAAGTGCGGGAGTATCAAGATAAGCTTCTTCGCAAAGCCGCTGAGTTTGAAAATTACAAAAGAAGAACCGAAAATGAACACATAAATCTAATTAAGTATGCCGCAGAAAGTTTTATTGTTAAGCTGCTTCCTACTATTGATGACTTTGAACGATCACTTCAGCATATTGAAAACGCGAAGGATATTACTGCTCTTAAAGAAGGTATTAAGCTCATTTATGATAAGCTTATCAAGGTTATCAGCGACCAGGGTGTAAAGAAAATAGACTCAGTAGGCAAACCGTTTGATGTCCATTTCCATGAAGCTTTAATGCAGCGCAAAGCAGAAAATGTCGCGCCTCATACTGTTCTTGATGAAGTTGAAAAAGGATATATGTATAAAGACAGGGTTATACGCCATGCAAAAGTTATTGTAAGCGAAGATAACCGGGATGAAGTTCCAAATAACGGAGAAGACAAGACGGATACAAAAAATTTAAGCAAGGAAGAATAAGGTTAATGACAAAACGTGATTATTATGAAGTCCTGGGAGTTGAGAAAAATGCTTCTAAAGATGAGCTGAAAAAAGCATACCGCAAGCTTGCGATGCAGTATCACCCTGACCGAAACCCTGATAATAAGGAAGCGGAAGATAAATTTAAAGAAGCCGCCGAAGCCTATGAAATATTAAGCGATGATGATAAAAAGGCTCGCTATGACCGCTTCGGTCATGAGGGAGTAAAAACCAACGGCTTCGGCTCTCAAGGCTTTTCCGACGTCAACGATATATTCTCGCATTTCTCTGATATCTTCGGAGGCGCTTCAATATTTGATGACTTCTTCGGCGGCACTCAGCAAAGAGGCAGAGGAAGAAGACGCAGCACAGGTACTCCGGGTTCAGATTTAAGAGTAACCTTAAAATTAACTTTGGAAGAAATCGCTTCCGGAGTGAATAAGAAAATTAAAATAAAAAAGCAGGTCAGATGCTCTAACTGCAATGGAAGCGGAGCTGAAGCAGGGACTTCCAATAAAACTTGTCCGGTGTGTAATGGCGCCGGAGAAGTAAAACAAGTATCCAGGTCTGTCTTCGGTCAATTCGTAAACATTGCCGCATGCAGCAATTGTAACGGAGAAGGAACTGTAATTGATGTGCCGTGCAAAAAGTGTATGGGTGACGGCAGAGTTAACGATGATGTTACCGTGTCTATCAATGTTCCTGCCGGCGTTCACGAAGGAAGCTACATGACGATGCGCGGTGAAGGAAACTCTGGTAAACGCGGAGGTCAGCCTGGCGATATTATTGTTATCTTCCAGGAAATTCCTCATGAGTATTTTACACGCGATGGAGATGACATAGTTTACGATTTGTTTATCAGCTATCCGAACGCTGTTTTAGGCGTTGATGTTGAGGTGCCTACGTTAAACGGCAAAGCAAGATTAAAAATTGATCCGGGCACTACTCACGGCAAGCTTTTGAAGATGAGAGACAAAGGAATAAGGCATCTTAATCATTCAGGTTCCGGCGACCAGCTTGTAAGGGTTAATATTGATATTCCGAAAAAATTAAATTCAAAAGAAAAAGAATTGCTCAAAGAGCTGTCTGAACTGCCAAGCTTCAAGAAAGCAGGTCATGCTGACGAAAAGAATTTCTTTAAGAAATTTTCTTTTTAAGAATATTACGGATATTTTTTCTTGCCGAACTTGATTTTGCTTCTTATATTCTCTTAAGAAAAAAAAACTTTCGGGTTAAAGAAAATAATGTTCAAAAAATTTTCTGAAAAAATAGGCTTCACCCAAACAGAAATTAAAGTTATTCTTTTCCTGCTTGTTGTTTTATTAATCGGCGGCGGCATAAAATTATTTATTTCATCAAAAGAAAATTACGTATATAAAAATTTTGATTACTCAAGTCAGGATAGCCTTTTTACTGCCTCCGGCAGCGATGATAATGCTGATAGCGGCGGCAGTAATGCCTCAGTTAATAAATTAACAAAGGAAAATATTTTAGGCATTAAAAAAGACGACTTTAATCAACGGGCGCCAAAATCTGTACCGCCGGAAAGAAGTATAAATCTTAATAATGCAAATGCTGATGAGCTTGCTTCTATACCGGGCGTAGGAAAAGTTACAGCGCAAAATATTATTAAGGCTAGAAATCAAAAAGGGAGATTTAACCGTTTGGAAGAATTGCTTGAAGTAAAGCGTATTGGTTCTAAAACTTTCGACAAAATAAAAAGGTATCTATACATTGACTAACTTTGAAAACCAGGCGGGATTCACCGTTACAAATTCAAAACTTCAACTTGTTGAGCTTAATTATAACGGCGATCAGTTTGTGCTGGAAAATGTTGACGAAATATATTTTGATGAAACAATCAATTTTGAAAAGGATAAAGAAACAAAAATTATTGCGATGCTTCAAAGCGCGTATAATGAATTAATAATAAGGAAACCTCTTAATAGCAAATCGGTTTCGTTTGCGCTGCCGGTTGATCTATTCAGCGTAATGCAGGTTCCTTACGAAAACTCTTTGCTTCACCAGGATTTAATAACCGAATTCAAGTGGGAATTTTCTGTCCTCTACCCTTTCGTTTCGCCTAAGGATTTAGCCGTTCAATATTTTGAAGTTGAAAAAAACAGCCTTCTAAGTTTTAATTCTGTAATAGCCATCGCGCTCAACAGGAAATACCTGCAAATAATTCATAACTTTTGTACAGAAAATAATCTAAAGCTTAAGTTTGTTGATATTATTCATCTCGCATCTGACCGCGCGCTGTCATTAAGCAAGCCCGAAGTGTTGAGAGGCTTGGCGCTTAGCCTGTACTTAAATAATAAAAATCTTTCAATAATTTTTTCGTTAAACGGTAAGCCGGTTTATTTTAAAATAATTCCATTGCCCGACGCAAGCGAAATCCCGGTTACATTAATGAATGAAATTAATAATAACGAATCGATCTCGTTAAACAAGTATTCTATAAACTCCGCTTATGTTTCCGGCGACGAAATTACAGATTCATTGGTAGAAACTTTGAGCAACGTTTTAGGAATTGATTTTATACACTTCAACCCTTTTGAAAATATTGCTCCCAACCCGAAGTTGTTTGAGAATAAATTTTACTCTGAAAAATTCAATTCCTTTTCATCAGCCGCAGGCATTGCTTACAGGATCGGCTGATGGTTAATCGGAAAAATAAAAAATTATTTTCATAAAATATTTTTTGCATAGAAAGAATTCTAAATGCGGATGAGAATTATTTCCGGGAAGTTTAAAGGAAGGCTGATCAATGTTCCGCAATCAAAATTAATCAGACCAACTACCGACCGGGTGCGCGAGACCTTGTTTAATTTATTAAACAACATAATTGATTTTGAGGGATTAAAAGTTTTAGACATCTATGCCGGTTCAGGCTCTTTAGGGCTGGAATGCTTAAGCAGGGGCGCCGGATTTATTCACTTTATCGAAAAGAACTACGTTATATTCAAAAACCTTGAAGCAAATATAAAATTGCTTAACGCGGAAGATTCATGCAAGATATTTAAGACAGAAGCTCTGGCTATCGCTTCGCTTAAAAGAGATTTTCAATACGATTTAATACTTGCCGATCCGCCGTTTTTCAAGGATGATATTTATGCCGTTGTACAAAACCTTTTAATGAATAATTTTCTAACCGACCAGGGATTTATTATCATTGAGCGTTCAAAGCAGACAAAAGAAAAAGACAAACTGAATTTTCAAACCGAGCCTTACAAAATTATCGGCGATACATGTCTTTATAAGATCGCCAATTGAAAAACCCGGTTATCTTTACTAATGTCACACTGAAAAATAATTATTTGTTGTTTAAAGAAAATTTTTCTTAGATTACTTATAGACTAAAATAAATTTACATGAGAAAAGTTTTATACCCTGGTACATTCGACCCCGTAACGAACGGGCATATTGATATTATCAGAAGAGCTCGTGAATTATTCGACGGCGTTGTTGTTACTGTAGCTATCAATCCAGGCAAGACTCCATTATTTACTGTGGAAGAACGAATTGAAATGCTTAAGGAAAGCTTAAAGGATTTTGATAACGTTACTGTTGATTCATTTGATGGATTGGTCGTTGAGCATGCGCATGAAGTCGGTGCGGTAGGAATAATTAGAGGTCTTCGCGCTGTTAGCGATTTTGAGTACGAATTTCAAATGGCATTAATGAATAGGAAACTGGCGTCAAATATTACAACTGTATTTTTAATGCCTCACGAAAAATATACTTATTTAAATTCTTCAATAATCAGAAACCTCGCAAGCTTGCACAGTGACGTGGAAGATTTCGTTCCTCCTTTTGTTAACAATGAGCTGAAGAAAAAATTTACCAAATGACTATTCTACTTTGTGCGGATACCTAAATATTTATTTAATTAAGAGCTATCAATTATGAAAAATCTAATAAGAGTTTTGGCTGTAGTAGTTATTATATTTTTAATTTTTTTCATCTACATCTATTCGGGAAGTTATAATATAAGCGCCACAGTTCCGCATAATAAGCTGACAAGATGGGTTATCGGAATAACAACCGACAATTCAATAAAACACCACTCGAAAGATATTCAGGTGCCTAACTTGAATGATAATGCTATGATAAAATTGGGAGCTGAACATTATAAAGAAATGTGCGTTGACTGCCACGGCGCGCCTGGAATACATCAAGATGAAATAGCCAAAGGACTTTACCCAAAGCCGCCTATGCTTGCAAAGACAGTTCACGAATGGACTCCTGCTGAATTATTCTGGATGACGAAAAATGGAATTAAGATGACTGGCATGCCTGCATGGGGTCCAACTCATACTGACGATAAAATATGGGCGCTTGTTGCTTTCATGGAAAAGCTTCCCGCTATGACACCGGAACAATTTAATAAACTTGTAAAAGATATTAAGCCCGATAACGACTAAAATCTTTTAGTTTGATCTTAGTGAGTTAATGATTTTTATTGCATAAATATTCATCTATGTAAATTATTTTCTTAGAATGACCGCTAATTCCTACTGCATCACTTTATCTAATATTTGAATTTATTAATTTTGTTATTAATAATGAATGTGCGATTCAATTCATTCTTTAAAAAATTATTAACAAAAAATTGTAATTGATTCACTAAAAAATAAGCGAGGTAAAACAACTTGAGTAATTATTCCGAATTAGTTTCTTCTGTTGAAGAAAGCAAGACAATGGCAATTTCGTCTTTAATTAAAAAGCTTAAAGCTGAAGGGAAAAATGTCTTAAGTTTCAGCGCCGGCGAACCGGATTTTCCTACTCCAAGCTACATAAAAAATGCTGCTATTAAAGCGATAAATGAAAATTTTACAAAATACACCGCTAATGAAGGATACCCGCTGCTCATAAAAGCAATAGTTGAAAAATTTGCGAAGGAAAATAATTTAGATTTTAAGCCTGAAAATATTTTAGTTTCAGACGGAGCAAAACATTCAATCTATAATATTCTAATGGCATTGTGTAATCCGGGAGACGAAGTAATTTTTCAATCGCCATACTGGGTAAGTTATCCAGAAATGGTAAAGCTTGCGCAGGCTAATTCTGTAATTATTGACGCTGGAGTTGAGCAAGATTATAAAATTACGCCTATTCAATTGGAAAAAGCAATCAGTCCGAAAACTAAAGCAATAATTTTTAATACACCTTCAAATCCTACCGGCGCGGTTTACAGCAAGAAAGAAATTTTAGCTCTTGCGGAAGTTTTGAGGGATAAAAATATTTATATAATCTCGGATGAGATATATGAGAAAATTCTATTTGACGGCGAAGCGCATTTTAGTATCGGAAGTGTCGATCATTTAAAAGACAAGACTATTACGGTTAACGGAGTAAGCAAGGCTTTTGCTATGACAGGCTGGAGGGTTGGATATGCCGGTGGTAACGCTGATATAATACGTCTCGCTAGAAATTTACAAAGCCATTCTACTTCAAATGCTTCATCAATTTCGCAAGCAGCAACTTATGCAGCACTAAGCGAGTCCAACGGAGAAATCGCCGAAATGGTAAAGAAGTTTAAGGAACGACGTGACTTTATTTATGAGTCGTTGAATAAAATTAAGGGAATAAAATGTCCGCTTCCCAAAGGAGCATTTTACGTTTTTTATGATGTAAGCTATTATTACGGGAAAAACATTAACGGTTACAAAATTACGGATTCAAATTCTTTATGTAATTATTTATTGAATGAGCAGTTCGTCGGATTGGTACCTGGCTTTGCTTTCGGCAACGACAACTGCGTTAGAATGTCCTACGCTTGTTCGCTTGAAGAATTAAATGATGGTGTTGCAAGAATTACCAAAGCTCTTAACGCGCTTTCCTAAATTAATTGAGGCTGCTATAATTTTAGCAGCCTCAATTTCATTTCTTATTTTTAAAAATTATTCTTTAATAAAAAGCTGAAGTGCTTTGTATACCTGCTCTACAGGCATAGCCTCTCCAGTCCAAAGCTCAAAGGCTTTTGCAGCCTGATAAACAAGCATCTTTAAACCGTCTAAAGCTACAGCGCCTTGAGATGAGGCAAGTTTAAGTAGATTTGTTTGCAGCGGATTATAAACCATGTCAAAGACAATTTGTTCTTTCGTAAAGGAATCCGCAAGCGTTGTTATTGAATCATCAACATCAGGAAACATTCCGACCGAAGTGGCATTGACGATTAATTTTGAATCTCTAAAAACGTCGACTAAGTCCGGAGGAAAAAGTTCCTTGGTCTTAAAAGAATCATATTTCATCTTATCGATAAAATAATATTTTAAAGAGTCCGCTCGTTGTTCCGTCCGGTTAACCAAATAAATTTTGGAGGGTTTGAAATATCTAATCAAAGAATAAATAACAGCTCTCGCTGCGCCGCCAGCTCCTATCACACTGATTGCATTTCCGCTAATATCGTCTTTGTATGGAGTAAGAGTTTCCATAATGCCGTTCACATCTGTATTGTAGCCTACAAACTTTCCAAGTTCATTTACAACCGTATTTACAGCGCCTATAATTGATGCTTCTTCCGATATATTATTCATGAATTGGAAAATATTTTCTTTATGCGGTACGGTAATGTTAAAACCTTTTATTCCTAGCGCGAGCATTCCTTTTAAAGCATTTTTTAAATTTGCCGGAGGAATATCAAAAGGAAGATATATATAATCGAGATTCATCAGTTCAATCGCCACATTCTGAATATACGGCGAATAAGAATGCTTTAACGGGTGCCCTACTAAGCCAAGTATTTTTGTATTTAAGTGAAACGAATTTTTCATTAAAAATAAATTATTAATAATTGAAGAAGGTTTAAGAGACTATACCGGATAAATTATCGATCATTCAAAAAAAATATCAAATTTCACCAAGAAGTTTCTTAAAAAGCTTTGATGATTTTATTTCCGGGTATTCCCTCGCGAATTCTAACTTAATTGAAGGATCTATTTTAAAAGCTTCTTTTAAGCAGTCAACTGCTTCTTGAGTTTTGCTAAGTATAAAATTAATTTTCGCCTTGCCGTAATATGAAGATGCGTCTGAAGGGTTGATAAGTATACAGTGATTAAATGCATCCGCGGCTTCAAGCCAGTTGCCCATCTCCAGTAAAGTTTCAGCAAGGTTAAACCATATTTCATAATTTTCAGGTTCAATCTGTAGAGCTGTTTTATAACTGTCAGCTGCTTCTTGAATTTTGCCGAGTGAATATTCGAGGTCAGCCTTTGCATACCAGGCTTCAACGTTATCCTTAGATAATGATATAGCTTTGTTAAAATCTTTCAATGCAAGATGGAACTTGCCTGTGGAGTCATAGCAAAATCCCCGTGCCAGGTACGCTTCGTAGTACTGATCATTAATTTTTATAGCTTCCGAATAATATTTTACGGCGTTAACAAGGTCGCCGAGTTCTTCGTAAATATTAGCAATGTTAAACGAAGCCGCTTCATCGTACCTATCTATTTCAAAGGCTTTCTTAAAACATTCTATCGCAATTTGAAATCTGCCGAGATCAGCCAAAGCGTTTCCTTTATTAAACCATGCGCTTGCAAATTTATCATTAATAGCAAGAGCCAGATCGTAGCTGTCAATAGCCTTTTCAAGCTTATTCATTTTTACAAGCACTATACCGCGGTTATACCAGCCGCTTGAGCTATAAGGTTCAATCTCTAAATATTTATCATAAGATTCCAAAGCTTCATTTAGCTTTAAAAGATTTTCAAGGCAAAATCCTATTTCATAATAAGCTTCTGCGTATTCATCGTCTATCTCAATGGTTTTTTTGAAATAGCTTATTGCGTCTTCATATTTTTCCTGCCGCTCAAGCAAAAGCCCAAGGCTGAAACAAGCGTCTTCATTGTTCGGATCTAAAAGTAAAACAGAAAGCAGAGATTCTTTAGCTTCGTCAAACAGTCCAAGGTTTTCTTCCGCAGAAGCTTTATCAATCAATGCCTCAGAGTCTCCAGGGTTTAATGACAGCGCTTTTTCAAAACATTTAACGGACTCTTCAAAGTTATATGAATAGCTTAGCAAGACACCTTTCTTAAGCCAGTATTCGGCATTATATGGGAATGTATCCAGAACTAAATTGATGAAGTACAGTCCGTCGGAGAATTTTTCATTTTCTATACAAAGCTGAATTGTTTCTTCTATAGATTCTATGTTGCTGTAAATGCCGTTATTTTCAATAATGGCTTTACACTTTGATATTTCTTCGTTAATATTTTTAGTTTGTTCGGAAAATTCTTCTTCACTAAAATCAGAATCAAAAAAGGACATTAAGTCTCCAAAGGATTGAAAATTTTTGGATGAATCTAAGCTTATAAAATTATAAAATCAAGATAGCGCCAACATGTTGGCTAAACAATTTTTTTAATCTTGATTAATTCCGCAAAAAAAATATAATAAGTTTTAGGACAAAGTTATTAATTTCCCAAAATCGCAGTAACTTTTTCCGCCGCATCTTTTAAGCTTCCGGCAACTTCGAAATTCATACCTGAATTGTTAAGAAGTTCCTGCGCTTCCACGGCATTTGTTCCTTCAAGTCTAACCACAACAGGAATAGTTACATTTATTTCTTTCGTAGCGTCAATTACGCCTTGTGCAACTCTGTCACATCTAACAATTCCGCCGAAAATATTAATTAAAATTGCCTTAACATTCGGATCCGAAAGAATAATTTTAAATCCATTTGCAACAGTACTTTTATTTGCGCCGCCTCCAACATCAAGGAAATTAGCAGGCTCACCGCCGGCTAATTTTATAATATCCATAGTTGCCATTGCAAGACCGGCGCCGTTAACCATACAGCCGACGTTTCCATCAAGCTTAATATAATTTAGATTATATTTTGAGGCTTCAATCTCAAGCGGATCCTCTTCATCAAGATCGCGGTAACCAGCGATATCAGGATGACGGAAAATTGCATTATCATCAAAATTCATTTTAGCGTCAAGAGCGATAACCTCACCTTCTTTTGTTAGTACAAGAGGATTTATTTCCGCAAGAGAGCAGTCGCTGGCAACATAGGCTTTATATAAGCCAAGTAAAAACTTTACTGCATTTTTATGCTGCTGTCCTGTCAATCCTAAAGCGTAAGCAAGGTTTCGTGCCTGGAATTGCTGAAGTCCAAGCTCAGGATCAACTGTTTCTTTAATAATTTTTTCTGGAGATTCAGCGGCAACTTTTTCAATTTCAACACCGCCTTCGGTTGATACCATCACAACATTTTTTGATATAGCGCGGTCAAGAGTTATGCCTACATAAAATTCTTTCTCAATGTTTACCCCTTGCTCGATTAAAAGTCTCTTTACTATTTTTCCTTCCGCACCGGTTTGATGAGTTATTAATCTCATACCTAAAATTTCATTTGACAAAGAGCCGACTTCATCAATGCTTTTTGCCACTTTAACACCGCCGCCCTTCCCTCTTCCGCCGGCATGTATCTGGGCTTTAACTACCCAAAGACTACCTCCTAAATCATTTTGAGCAATATTAACTGCTTCCTCAGAAGAAAAAGCTACTTTTCCGCTTGGAACCGCTACATTAAATTTTCTTAAAATTTCTTTCGCCTGATATTCATGAATTTTCATCTAACTTACCCTAAATATTTTTGCTTAATTTTTTTTTGAAATGTATTAAAATTTATTGCGAAACTTAAAGCTTTTGTCTCACAGAATCAATTTAAAGAGCTTCAAATTTATTTTGTTACTTATAATTTTTATTATAATTTAAATACATTAATAAAGTTGAAAAGTATTTTCGTATAAAATTTGGAGCGCCAAATGGCTATTTTAAAAGCGTGCAGAACAATACCTGAGCTTTTTTTATTTTTAACCGAAAGGTTCGGCGGAATTACTGATAAGTTCGTTATAAAAAGAAAAGTAGAAAATAAATATGCCGGCATAAACTATAAAGAATTCAGGGAGCAGACCGAGAACTTTGCTTATGGCTTGCTTGCTTTAGGAATAAAACGAAAAGACAATATTGCTATTATTTCTGAAAACCGACCGGAATGGGTTTATGCCGATATGGCAATTTTAGGCATCGGCGCTGTGGATGTACCATTGTATCCTTCTTTAACCTCCGAATCAATAGAGTTCATTTTAAATAATTCGGAATCTAAAGCGATCATCGTTTCAAACAAATTCCAGCTGAATAAAATTTTAAAGATTAAAGACAACTGCCGCCACTTAAAATTTATTATAATCTTAAACGAAAAAGATATTGTTCACGATAATAAACAGATTCATACTTTTCCCGATATTCAGGAAATGGGCGTAATATTTAAAGCTGACAATCCCGGTTTATTTGAAGAAAATATAAGACAAGTAAGAGAGAACGATCTTTGCACAATAATTTATACTTCAGGAACAACCGGCGAACCCAAAGGCGTAATGCTTACGCACAAAAATATTTTATCGAATGTAAACTCTGCGCTAATTGCTTATCCAATAACTGAAAAAGATGTTTTTCTTTCATTCCTTCCGCTCTGTCACATATTTGAAAGGATGGCTGGTTATTACACGGCGTTTGCTTCGGGATGCACGGTTGTTTACGCTGAAAGCATCGAGTCAGTCGCACAAAATTTAGTCGAAGTTCAACCTACAATAATGACTACAGTCCCACGCTTATTTGAAAGAATCTATTCCAAGATTATTAAAAACATTGACAGCCAGCCGGCGTCTAAACAAAAAATATTTTATTGGGCTGTTGAAACCGGCAAGCAATATTCTGTAGCGAAACGAAACGGCAGCGTTCCATTAACTTTATTAGTAGGGCATCGACTTGCCGAAAGATTAGTCTTTAAGAAATTGCAGGAAAAGATGGGCGGTAAAATGAGATTCTTTATTTCAGGCGGTGCTCCATTATCACGCGAACTAGGAGAATTCTTTGAAGCAATTGGTGTCTTCATTCTTGAAGGTTATGGTCTTACTGAATCCGCGCCTGTACTTGCGGCTAACAAAGTTGATGATTTTAAATTCGGAACAGTCGGCAAGATATTCCCCGGAGTTGAAATTAAAATTGCAAGCGATGGAGAAATCCTTGCCCGCGGTCCAAACATAATGCTTGGATATTATAAGAATAAAAAAGAAACTGAAGAAGTAATAAAAGACGGCTGGCTTCATACAGGCGACATCGGCGTATTTGATGCTGAAGGTTTCCTAATTATAACCGACCGGAAAAAACATCTTTTTAAAACTTCAACCGGCAAATATATTGCTCCTACTCCGATTGAAAATCTGTTTCTCGCTTCCAAATATATTGACCAGTTCGTGCTGGTTGGCGACCGGCGAATGTTTTTAAGCGCTCTTATCGTTCCGGATTTTGAGTCCATCAAAGAATATGCAGACTCAAATAATATTCCTTATGAAAAAGTTGAAGAATTAGTAAAGCGAAAAGAAATCTACGACCTTATTGAAAAAGATATGGGCAAGATCCAAAAAAAACTCGCTAATTTTGAACGCGTCAGAAAGTTTGCGCTTCTTGAAAAACCTTTCGCACTTGAAGAAGGAGAAATTACTCCAAGCCTAAAAATCCGCCGTAAAATAGTTGAAGAAAGATATAGTCATCTAATTGATGAAATGTATAGTAACTGATAAGAATTTCTTCTTCACCATAAAGGAAAGTTTTCATGTTTGAATATCAAAATAATAATTTATTTTTTGCTCAGGTTACGGGGCTGATGGAGCAGCTTTGTGAAAAAGAACTAATTGAACTTGGAGCGAAAAATACCAAGATTACATATCGCGGAATTTATTTTAATGCAGATGCCAAATCGCTTTACAAAATTAATTATACTTCAAGATTAATAACCCGTGTGCTTGCTCCTTTAAAAACTTTTCCGTGTTATAACACAAACGCGTTAAAACTAATGGCGGAAAAAATTCCCTGGGAAAAAATATTTTCCGTAGATAAAACTTTTGCCATTTCTGCTTCAGTCTCAAAAAGTAAAATAAATAATTCGCTTTATGCATCACTCTGTTTGAAGGACGGCATAGCCGATTATTTTAGAGAGAAGACCGGTAAACGACCAGACGTAGAAAAAGAAAATCCGGATGTGCGTTTTAATCTTCATATTGAAAAAGACACTGCTACAATCAGTCTTGATACTTCAGGCGAATCACTTCATAAAAGAGGCTACCGTCTGCTCGCGGGCGAAGCTCCGATGCAGGAAACTCTTGCCGCTGCTCTAATTCAAATAAGTAATTGGAACGGAGTGAATAAACTTACAGATTGCATGTGCGGCTCCGGAACAATCCTGTGCGAGGCTTTAATGAGTTATTGCAAAATACCCGCACAAAAACTTCGACGGAAATTTGGGTTCATTAATATGCCTGATTTCAATAAAGATATCTGGGAAGATGTTAAAGAAGAATGCGACAAAATGATTCGCCCCTTACCGAAAGGATTAATCTCCGGCAGCGATAAAAATCCGGAAGCAATAAAAGTAGCAAAAGCAAACTTATCACGGCTTCCCTTTTCAGACGCTGTGGATTTATCATGCATGCCTTTTCAGCAAATTAATAATTTTGAGAACGGTGTATTGATCACCAATCCGCCTTATGGAATGCGCCTCGGCAAACTTGAAGAAGTACAAGTACTGTACAAAGAACTTGGAGATTTTCTCAAAACAAAATGCCCGGGGACTTCTGCCTTTATTTTTACAGGGAATCCTGAATTGCGGAAATCAATAGGTCTTAGGACAAGTAGAAGAATTCCCCTTACCAACGGTAAACTTGAAGGTGTGCTTCTACAAATCGATAGTTACGAAGGAAGTAAAAAGAAAAAATACCGCGCAGATAATTTAGCTGAACAATAACTTTTAATTTCCTTAAATTTGTGTAATATTTTTTTCTTAACTAATCCGGTAAAAATGCTAATCATAAAGTCTCAGCTGCTTAATAAATATCCTGAAATTATTTTTGGATTTAGTACGAAACTTGGAGCCAAAAGAAAAGGACCATACTTTTTTAATATGTCAAATTCTGTCGGCGACAAAGAAGAAATCGTCGAAGAAAATAGAAAACTGTTTTTTAATTCGCTTGGCTTAAACGAAGGAAATGTTACTATTCAACGACAGGTGCATAAAGACAATATTACTTTTGTAGCCGCTGGCGGAAACTGCGGAGAAAGCGACGCAATGATTACCAATAAAAAAAATATCGGACTGGCAATAAGCACCGCCGATTGCGCCGCTATTTTTCTTTACGATAATAAGAATAAAGTTATTGCCGGAGTTCATTCCGGCTGGCGCGGAACAGAGAAACAAATTTTACTTAAAGCTCTTCAAAAGCTTAAGAGTGATTTTAACTCATCTGCCGAAAATCTAATTGCTTATATTGCCCCTGCAATATCGCAAAAGAATTATGAAGTTGGTAAGGAAGTAGCAGATATGTTTGATAATAAATACGTTCTTCATCACGAAGAAAAATTTTTTCTTGACGTATCTCAGGTTAATTATGATATTTTGGTTAGTTTTGGACTTAGTAAAAATAATATTCAAAAGTCAAAACTTTGCAGCTTCAAATTAAAACATTTACTGCATTCGTACAGGAGAGATGGCTTAAATTCAGGCAGAGCGCTGGGCGTAATTGCAATGAAAGAATAATTAGTTATTTTTAATAAAAAGGATTTTTTAGTGGAAAATATAATTAGGATTAAGAAAGCAACATTTTATGCATATCATGGGGTTCTTTCCGAAGAGCAAAGTGTTGGCGGAAAGTTTGAAGCAGACGTTGATATTTATACCAATTTTTCAAATGCCGCGGAGCATGATAGTCTAAAAGAAACTGTTAATTATGATAAAGTTTATAAATTCGTCTATCAGCTTGCGCTTGAGCAAAAATATTATTTGATTGAGACACTCGCAGCAAAAATCGCTGATGAACTTTTGAAAAAATTCCCGTTGATAAATAAAGTGGCTGTACGCATCAGGAAAAATAACCCTCCACTCGGAGGAGTTGTTGATTGCGTTGAAGTTGAGGTTATAAAATCTAAAGAAGATTTATGAATTAATATTTAAAGAGAAATTAAAATTACAAATAATGTATATATAGCGATTGGCTCTAATAGAGGCGATAAAATTAGCTTTTTGAGAAAAGCAGTGAACGAGTTAATTGATGATCGGAATTGCCGCGTTGAGATTGCTTCTTCAATTTATGAGACATTGCCCTACGGGGTTAAAGAACAGGATAATTTTTATAATGCCGTTATAAAAATATCAACCTCATACGGTCTGCAAGAACTTTTTCTACGGTTAAAAGAAATTGAGAAGCATCTCGGCAGAACCGGCGAAGCAAAATGGGGACCGAGAGAAATTGATCTCGATCTTCTTTTTTTTGACGACACAATATATTCAGACGAAAGGATTTCTGTTCCCCATAAAGAAATCGGGAAGCGCGACTTTGTTTTGGTTCCGCTTTGCGAAATTGCACCCAATTTAAATCATCCTGCTTTAAATCAAAAAATTTCTGATATTTGTATTGATGAAAATGAAAGAACTATAATCAGGAAAATTGAGGATAAGATTTTTTAACTTCTAAGAGAAATAAATTGAGCGAAAATACGGAAATAAAATATATAGCAATTGAAGGTGTTATCGGCGCAGGCAAAACCTCTCTTGCGAGAAAATTAAAAGAGAAATTGAATGCTGAGCTTGTTGTAGAACAGTTCGACGCAAATCCATTTCTTGAAAATTTTTATTCTGACCGCAAAAGATACGCCTTTCAAACTCAAATGTTTTTTTTAATAAACAGGTTTACTCAGCAGCAGCAGCTTAACCAGGAAAATCTTTTTACCGATTATATTGTTTGCGACTATGTATTCGATAAGGATAGAATCTTTGCTTATTTAAATTTGAGCGGAGAAGAGTTAAAGCTTTATGAGAGTATATTCCCTTTGTTGTCAAGAAATTTAAGAAAGCCTGACCTGGTTGTTTTTCTTCAGTCCAGTGTTGAACGCTTGATGTTCAATATTAAAAAAAGGAATAGAAAAGTCGAGAGAAACTTAACGCTTAATTATATCGAAGAATTAAGTGAAGCTTATACGCATTTTTTCTTTAGATATAACAGTACGCCGCTGCTGATTGTTAATTCGACTGAAATAGATTTTGTGAATAGTGAAAATGATTTTGAAGAATTGTTTAAACAAATTTTTAGAGAAGATAGAGGCTTAACGGAATACTTTAAGCCCGAATCGAGAAGGATTATAGGATAATGATAGAGCTATTGTTCTGGGGATTTATGATTTACGTTATTTTTAAGGGAGTGGGACTTTTTCTTAGATTTTTTATACCATCAGTCAGAGACCAGTCAGACCCGTCACCAAAACAAAATAACGCAAAAAAAAATTACGAATCGAAATATAAAGATGTTCAAGAAGTTGAATACACCGAGATAAAGTCAGATCCAGATAATAAAAAAGACTAAGCCAAAACCGGATGGCAAACGAAAACATTTTTTCAAAATTGGTATACAGAACTACGGAAAAACTTTTTGCTGTTCCGGAAAATCAAAGCAAGGATATAAACTATCCTAAAAAAATTATTATAATCCGCCAGCATAATCAGCTTGGAGATCTGCTTGCCGGAGTTTCTCTTTTCAGAGCGATAAAAGAAACATTTCCTAAATGTGAAATTACCCTGGTGGTAAGCCCCGATAATTATTTGGGTATTACCAAAAATAAATTTATCGATAATTACTTTGTCTTTGACAAAAGAAAAATTTTCAATCCCGTCTATTTTGATACAGCTTTAAAGCTGTTCCGTAAAAGTTATGATGTTGTTATTGTGCCCGTTACTGTTTCGGTTTCTTTTACTAGCAACTTGCTGTCAAGAATTGTAAATGCAAAAATTCGTATTGGGCCTAATTCACTTGACGGCATTATAAATAAAAGCAAATTCCTTTTCGATAGAAGAGTAGATATTGATTGGCGCCGCTTTCCCGACTCTAATGTTGCTGAAAGAATTCTTGATATCGTAAAGCCGTTTGGTATAAGCACGAATAATTACCGCGCAGAAATTTCTTTTGATAATGATGATTTAACAATTGCAGATGATTTTGCAAAACAGTTGAATTATAGTCACAGTCAATTATTGATCGGGATTCACCCGGGCGCGGGCAAAGTTCCAAACCGGTGGTCACTCATAAAATTTGTTTCTTTGATAAAAAAACTCAACGATAATTTTCCATGTATTTTTTACTTGACCGGAAGCAATGCTGACAAAGAAGAGATAAATTACATAGAGCAAAACTCTCCCGTCAAAATAGGAACATTCCTGGATAAAACGATCCCGCAGGTTGCGGCTTTAATATCAAAATCAAATTTATTTATTACTAATGATACCGGCATTATGCACGTTGCCGGGGCTACAGACACGCCTCAGATATCAATCTTTGGTCCTACGAATCCCTATAACTGGGCGCCAATTGGAAGTAACAAAATATTTATAAGGAAATCAGAACTGATTGACGAAATCACAGTCGATGATATTTATGCGCTTTGTAATCAATTGCTTTCTAATAAAGTGAGGAGCATTGATAATGCAATATAAATACCTTGCTGCAATTGACATTGGTACAAATTCCTTTCACATGATAATTGTAAAGCTGCTTGAGGATGGAGCGTTTAGAATTATTGATAGAGAGAGAGAAGTTATACGGCTCGGCTCGCTGACGGGAAATAATTTAAGTCAAATTAATGAGGACGAAATTTTAAGAGCTATAAAAATTCTAAATAAATTTAAAAAGGTAGCTGCCTTTTACGGCGCTACAATTAAAGCGGCTGCTACAAGCGCTGTACGTGAAGCGAACAATAAAAAAGAGTTTGTAGAAAGAGTTTTTAGCGAAACAGGAATTAAAATTGAAATAATTTCCGGTAACGACGAAGCAAGATTAATTTATCTTGGAATATCTAAAGCTTTGCCGGTTGGAAATAAGAAATTCCTCTGTATTGATATTGGAGGAGGAAGCACGGAATTTATTTTAGCCGATAAAGGCAATATCATATATGCCGAAAGTGTTAAAGTAGGAGCTGTAAGATTAAGCAAAAAATATTTCGACAATTATATTCTGACAGAAAAATCTGTTAAGGAATGTTCCGATTTTGTTGAACAGCAAATTTTATCCAATAAAAATATTCGCCTTGAAGAAACATTTGACATGGCTATTGGTTCTTCCGGGACAATCGAATCGGTCGCTGCTATGGTTTCCAGCATAAAGAAAAATACTCAAGTCAAATCATTTAATAATTTTTCATACTCTAAGAAGGATTTGTATAGAACCGTGGAAAATATTTTGGAGAAAAAAACCTCACAAGAAAGGCTTACCATTAAAGGGCTTGAGGCAAAACGCGCGGATATAATTCCCGCAGGTGTTATAATACTTAAAAAAATATTTGAGCTTTTCCGTATTGAAGAAATTATCATATCTGAATTTGCGCTGCGAGAAGGAATTATTTTCGATTTCATTTATAAGAACGACCTGCCGGCAGCCGATTTTTTTTCATAAAAATATTTTTAACTCTTTAAATATTTGGTATAAAGTTATAATTTTGTCGCAGCATTAAATTTATTTAAATAATTATTACTTATATATTCTCAAAGAGGGATCAAATGGAACGAAGAGAATTTCTAAAGAGAAGTGCCGCTGCTGCATTTGCAGTTGGCGCATCGTCTGCACTTGGTAATTTTTCCAACCTGCTTGCGCGTAATTATATTTCAGCAAAAAGCTCTTATGACCTTGTTGCCGTTAAAGGCGGAGAACCTGAAATTATGTTCGACAAGGCTATTGCCTCGCTTGGCGGGATGAACCACTTCGTGAAGAAAGGACAGACTGTTGTTGTAAAGCCTAATATCGGCTGGGACGTTTCGCCTGAAAGAGCGGGTAATACTAATCCTAAATTAGTTGAAAGAATCATTCAGCATTGTTTTAATTCCGGCGCTAAAAATGTCTATGTCTTCGACCATACTTGCGATAACTGGACCCGATGCTATTCCGACAGCGGAATCGAACGTGTGGTAAAAGATTCCGGCGGGAAAATAGTTTCCGGCGAGAGCGAAAGTTATTATCAAGAAGTCTCGTTCAAAGGCGGAAAAGTAATGAACACCGCTAAAGTTCATGAGCTTATTCTTAGCGCCGACGTTTTTATTAATGTGCCGATCTTGAAACATCATAGTTCTTCAAAGATTACTGCCGCGATGAAAAACTTAATGGGAGTAGTTTGGGACAGAGGTTATTGGCATCAAAATAATCTTCACCAATGTATTGCGGACTTTTCATTATATAGAAAACCGGATTTGAACATTGTCGATGCATATTATGTTATGAAAAGAAATGGACCTCGCGGTGTCTCTAAGGATGATTTAGTTTTATTAAAGTCACAGATTATTTCAACTGATATCGTTGCTGCTGATTCCGCTGCGGCAAAGCTATTCGGCGTTGATCCCGGGGATATTCCTTATATAAAGTTAGCTGATGAAATGAAGGTCGGCTCAAAAGATTTAAGTAAGCTGAAAATAAACCGCATCATAATGTAAAATTATGAAGCTTGTTTTTTTAAAAAAGATAAGAGTAATAATTTCACTTACTTTTTTTGTTTCAATTTCAATTTTGTTTTTAGATTATGGAAATATACTCTCGCCGAAATTCACAAATTATTTTACATTCCTCCAGTTCATACCGTCAATATTAAAATTCATTGGCTTATTCGGAATAAGCGCTTCAGGATTTATTATTGTTATCATTCTCACCCTAACTGCCGGAAGAGTTTATTGTTCCACAATCTGCCCGCTGGGAACACTACAGGATCTATTTTCATTTATTCAGAAAAGAATTAATAAAAAAAATTATTTCACCAAATCGAAGTCTTATAAAATTCTAAGATATTCTTTACTTGGCTTGGTTATAATTTCTTTTTTAGCAGGCGGTTTATCCTTCATTAATTTGCTGGATCCATACAGCAACTTCGGAAGAATAATAACGATGATATTGAAACCTGCTTTGATTTCGCTTCATAATTTTACCTCATCAGTCCTAATAAAAAATAAAATATATTTATTAACCCCGGTTGAAATATATGGAGTCAAATCATATTTGCTTCTCTTCCCTATCGCATTCTTATCATTGGTTGCTTATATGTCTCTGAAGAAAGGAAGGCTGTATTGCAATACGGTTTGTCCGGTTGGAACACTGCTCGGACTTTTGTCTAAATATTCGCTTTTTAAAATTGAAATAGTAAAAGAGAACTGCATTAGCTGCAAGCTTTGTGAACGCGTTTGCAAAGGAGGCTGCATAGACCGGACAGACAAAGCAGCTGATTTTGAACGCTGTGTATGCTGTTATAATTGCCTTACCGTTTGCCCGACAAACGGAATAAGTTTAAAGTTTCGGTTTAATCAAACCGAAACTAATCAAGTAAAAGAAACCGACTATAATAAAAGAAAGTTTATTGTGAATATTTTTTCTTTTTTAATAGGACTAAGCGGATTTTCTTTTGCACAGAGAAAAATAGTCAGCAAGCTGCCAAGCAAGGTTTTAATAAATAAAAAATTCCCGGTTTCGCCTCCCGGTTCATTAAGCCTTGAACATTTTACCGAACGCTGCACAGCGTGTCAATTGTGCGTTAGCTCTTGTCCTTCGCAAGTAATTCAGCCGTCATTTCTTGAATATGGATTCTTAGGAATGATGCAGCCAAGAATGGATTATAATGTAAGCTTCTGCAATTATGATTGTATTATCTGCGGTCAAGTTTGTCCGAGCGGCGCCATCTTGCCTATCAAATTAGAAAAGAAAAAATTAACTCAATTAGGAAAGACAAAATTCATAAAAGAAAACTGTATTGTCTATACAGAAAAAACCGATTGCGGCGCGTGCTGGGAACACTGCCCTACAAAAGCTGTCAACATGGTTCCTTACACAAACAATCTTCTTATTCCCGAAGTCAGTGAAGAGTATTGCATCGGCTGCGGTGCATGCGAATTCTCATGCCCGGTTAAACCTTACAAAGCAATTTATGTTGAAGGAAATCCCGTGCACTTAGCTGCAAAGAAAAAAGTTGTGAAAAAAATCGAAGAGAAAGTGGATTACAAACAAGATTTTCCTTTTTAACTAAAATTGAAATCAAAGACTCTTTTTTTGTCGTTGCTTTCAATTGCAAGCTCAATAATTCTCATATAAGCTAAAGCGTCTTCCGGTTTAACGGCAAGTTCCTTTTTATTAATAATCGCGTCGTAAATATTTTCAAAATAGTCCTGGTAACAACCTGCCTGCGTCTCTATCTTCCCTTTAAAGTTAGAACCATCAGAGTTTGTATCAAGGACACCCCACAGTTCTTCATTTTCCTTTCCCCAATTTAATCCCGGGCTATACCCTGAAAGCTTTAAAGTATCTTCTTGCGGGTCCAGACCATTCTTAATAAAAGAACCCTCCGTCCCGAAAAGCCCAAATCTTATATAAGACTGCTTGTACAAAAAGCCGCTGTTCAAAACAACTTTTAATTTTCCGTAATTAAGTATCAGTTCAAAATTATCAATGATCTTTCCGCCTTCTCTTTGAGTCCTCAAATCTGCAAAAATTGTTTTAGGCAGTCCAAACAACACAAGCGCCTGGTCTATTAAGTGCGGACCTATATCATATAATACTCCGGTACCAAATTCTTCTTCTTCTTTCCACGTATTCGGTTTAATAAAATTTCTAAAGCGGTCAAAGTGTGAACGGTATTCTACTAAATATCCTAACCGTTTTTCTTCAACTATTTTTTTCACGGTAAGAAAGTCGCCGTCCCATCTTCTGTTTTGAAACGGGCTTAAAACTAAATTGGATTTTTTAGCAATGGTAATTAGCTCCTCGGTTTCTTTGGAAGTGCATGTAAATGGTTTTTCTATTATTACATTTTTCCCAGCCATCAGGGCTTTTTTCCCTAGCTCATAATGGGTTGAATTAGGAGTCGTAATTATTACTAATTCAATTTCGTTATCGTTTAAAATATCTTCAATATTTTTTACAACATTTACATAAGGATAAAATCGTTTCGATCTTTCAGTATGTCTCTCCAGTACTTTTACCAATTCAAATTTTGGATCGGCATTTATAAAAGGCGCGTGAAAATATTCGCCCGACATTCCGAATCCCACAATTGCGGTTTTAATAATATGCATACTTTTTCCTTTTAGAATTATTAAGAGTATTTATCACTTTCTTCAAAAGAATATTTTTTAATCGCCGATCTTTAGCGAAGTCATTGAAATTGAGCCTAATTCTGCTTTGTCGTTGAAGAAAGATATTTGTTCATTTTCACTCTTCAAACTTAACACGTAAAGCAAAGGTAAAAAATGTTCCGGCGTCGGAACGGCAAGCTGAATTTCTTTGCTCAAGTTTTTATATGAGATTAATTGTTCATGGTCATTATTTAAAATTAGCTGTTTAAACTTTTCATTTGCTTCAAGCGCCCAATCAAATTCTTCTGTGTTATTCCAATTGATAAGTCTTAAGTTGTGCACCATATTTCCGCTTCCAATTATAAGCACTCCTCTTTTTCTAAATAACGAAAGCTCTTTGGCAAGCTCATAATGCATAGATGGCGGTTTACGGTAATCAAGGCTCATCTCAATTACCGGGACATCCGCCGACGGATATAAATGTTTAACTACGCTCCAGCAGCCGTGATCAAGCCCCCAATTAAAATCCGGTTCAACTTTTGTCTTGGTTACAATCTCACGCGTTTCTTCAGCAAGCTCCGGACTGCCATACGCGGGATATTCTACTTCAAACAACTCTTTCGGAAAGCCGTAGAAATCATGAATTGTTTTAGGCTTCTCAACTGCCGTTACAAACGTTCCGTTAGTTTCCCAATGCGCCGAGATGCAAAGAATAGCCTTTGGCTTTGGAATTGTTTGCCCAATCTTTACCCAGCCTTCAACGAATTCATTTTGAATTATTGCATTCATCGGGTTGCCGTGCCCGACAAATAGTAACGGCATAATTTTATCGGAATCTTTTTGCACCGGTAAGTTTTTCATTTCATTTTACTCCAAACTGTATTGCTAAATTTAACTTTTAAAATGGATAATATGAACGTAAAAAACTTTAGCTATTGTAGGATATAAAAAGAGCCGCAGACAGCGGCTCTTTTTTTTATGTTTGATCAAATCGTAAAGACTTTTGTTTTTATTTAAGCAGTACCATCTTCTTTATCGAAGTAAAATTACCGGCTCCCGCATACTGGATAAATTTTAACTGATAGAAGTAAACTCCGCTTGAAAGGTTGCTCCCATCAAAATTAACTGTATATCTTCCTTGGGATTTATATCCGTTTACAAGTGTTTTTACTTCTCTTCCAAGTTCATCAAATACGTCTACTGTAACAAATCCGTCTTTCGGGATTTGATAAGTAATGATAGTTGTCGGATTGAATGGATTAGGGTAGTTCTGATAAAGGCTGTAATTTACCGGCAGATTTGTCCTAACGGATTTCACAGAAGTCATCTCCGATAATGACCGTTTCCAAACACCCATACCGATAGTACCCGCAA
>Ga0187812_1000102_pt1 | contig 29851 bp, 25 predicted proteins | sample NC_S_2_FD_130582 | JGI IMG/M metagenome (GOLD analysis project Ga0187812, IMG submission 130582) | Wetland sediment microbial communities from Neuse River Estuary, North Carolina, USA - ASW-S_2 | ecosystem: Environmental > Aquatic > Freshwater > Wetlands > Sediment | place: USA: North Carolina...
ACGACGATGGTGTAGTCGGGGTCCGACTTCGCCTCGTCAATGTGGGCGCGGAGGGCCTGCACCTCGACCGCCGGGATGTCCGGGGCGATGACCAGGGTCTTCGGCGTCATGTTGCGGCTCGCCAGGGTCATCTGCACCTGGCGCAGCTTGTCGCGGTACAGGATGGTGCGCAGGCAGCGCTGCAGGATGGAGCGCCCGTGGACCTCGTAGCCGCTCTTCTTGCGGGCGAACTGGAGGGCGTAGGAGCCCTCGAACGGGTCCTGGTTGAGGGCGATTTTGCCCTCCGCCTCCATCCTGTCCTTGACCTCCTGCGGCACGTCGGGGTCCTCAAGGTAGACCTGCTTCTGCGTCTCGGGCGGCTTGTAGTAGATTTCCGGCCCCGCCGAGATGGTGCGCCGCTCCTCGGCGATTTCAACCTGCTCCGGGGGCAGGACCTGGATTTTGGCGAAGCCGTCGTACTTCGGGTTCACGATGTGGCTGAACAGCTCCAGCTGCTTTTTCTTCTTTTCGCGGACCTCCTTCAATTCCTCCAGCAGCTGCTTCTTGCGCTCCAACAAGCGGAGCAGGCGGCGCATCTCCATGAGCTCCTGCTGCTTCTTGAGGCCCTCCGCCGTGTTGAGCACCTCGCTGACGCTGGGCAGCTGGCCGGCGCCCACCGGGGGCGCGCCCCCTCCGCCGCCGAAGCCGCCGCCTCCCCCGCCGCCGGCCGGCGCCCCGCCGAGCGGCTCGCCTTCCCCGCCAGCGACCCCTTCGGCCCCCTCGGGGCCCATCGGCGCCCCTTCGGCCCCGGGCGCCGCGGGCGCGTCCGCCCCGCCGGGCTCGGGCGCGTCGCCGGGGGCGGCGGCACCGGGCACGGGCTGGGCAATCTTGACGTTCAGGGGGTAGGTGTCGTCGCCGTCCACGCGCTTGATGATTTTGCCCGTCTTGCGGTCGATGATGGAGCCGAACTTGCGCAGGAAGTTCTTCGCCAGCTTCGTGACCGCCGCCTTCTTCATCGCGACGGCGCGGCCCGCCTTCACAACGTCCTCATCGGGGTCGAAGCCGATGCCCGCCCTCTCCAGGCTGGCGATGAGGCGGGCGGACTCCTTGATGAGGTGCGACCTCTTGGAGGGCTCCATCCAGTCCATCACCCTGTCCACGGGGCCTTCCGCCATCTTGTCCTCGGCCTCGTTGAGCGGCTCGGGGCCGTCCCCCTTCTTGCCCCGGTCCATCTCGGCCAGCGCCATCTCGCAGGGCTCGACCTCGTCCTCGTCCTCCTCGATGAAGAGGAACGCCTCGCCGATGGTCCAGTACTCGCGGGTCATGTCGATGAGCGTGGGGAACATCTTCGTGCGGTTGACCAGCCCCTGGAACCAGTCGAAGACGTAGTCGGCGAACTCCTCGTCGGAGCACTTCGGCTTCTCCAGAATCATCTTGGAGAGCGGGATTTCGGTGTGCATGTCGATGGCGCGGGCGACGATGGGGTCGCGGTCGTAGGCCAGGCGGTAGTAGCGGAGCTCCTCGGGCCGGGAGGCCGGGAGCATGAGGGCGTCGACGGGGAACTCGAAGCTGTAGTACCCGATGTTGTCGGAATCGGCGATGTTCGCCGGGCCGAGGTCGGACTGGCCGAGGAAGTTCGCCTGCTTCGCCATCGAGGCGACGGTCGGGTACTGGACGGTGATGGCCGGGGCCTGCCCGCGGCGGTTCGGGGGCGCCTCGGTGATTGTGTCCCCTTCGATGAGCGTGTAGCGGCCCGCCGACGCGAACTGGCGGCCCGCCGGCGGCGTGGCCGAGCGGACGGGGCTGGGCTCCTTCCTGACCGTCAGGTTGGCGCCGCGCTCCCGCTTGCCGCCGGCCTTTTTGGCGTTTGCCATGTTTAGCCTTCAACAGAGGGGCGGGAAGTCCCCTTTTCGCCGCCGCCCCTAACCGCTTTCTTCCCGGATTGTTGGGACTTTTTCTGGGCTTCCTTCTCCCGGATTTCGTCCCCGGCTCCGAGCAGGACTTCGGTCAGGTCGACCTCGGGCTCCGCCGTTTCGGGGTGGGCTTCCTCGGGCCAGAGGGTCTTCTTCCGCTTCGGCCTCTGCATGCCCTGCACGTCGTCCTGGAGCACGGCCTTCTTGCGGCGCTTCGCCGTCCCGAGCTTGCGCTTTGCGGCGACGAGGACGCGCTCCAGCCGGGCGGTGCGCTCGACCTTCGCCTCGGCCAGGCCGCGGAGCTCCTCGACGATTTCGCCGAGGCGGCGGGCCAGCCGCTCGCCGATTGGCCGCTCCGAGTCGTCCAGGCTGTTCACAAGCCTGTTCAGCCAGAGCAGGGATGCGCGGCACGCCTCGTGCGCCTTCGCCGAGTAGCCCATTTGGCCGTAGGCGTGGGCCGCGGCGCGCCTCATCAGCGTGCGGCGGCGCGAAACCTCGGCTTCGCTGGCGTCCGCCAGCGGGGCCATGAAGTCGAACTCCGGCCCCGCCGGGGAGGCGGCCCGCCTGAACCCGACCCGGGCGGCCACGCTGGAAAACGGCGCCGCGGCGGGGGCCCGCGAGGCCGCGCTGGCCGCCTGCGGGGGCGCCGGGGGCGGCGGGGCCGCCGCCACGCCCTTGCCGCCCTTCAGGGATGGTGTTGCGAACTTTATCATTGGGACTGTGCCGCGAACAGGAAGTCGCCCGGGACCTCGGTCCGGGCACAACGCCTTATAGTACCGAATGTCGGGGTGCCGCCCTTGAGGTAACAGACGGAAACGTCGTGCTCCCCCATCCCCTCACCCAATGCTTCGGAAAGACGGGCTTTTTCGGCCGGCCTGAGCTCCCGCAGGGCGGGGACGGGGAACATGACCCCCTGCAACGGGGTTGGGCGCGCATTAGGCGGCCCAGGGGCGGCTCCCGGCCCCGGCGGGGGCATGGGGGCGGGCAGCGGGATTTCGCCCCCCAGGGGCGCTTCCAGGGCTTCCAGGATTGGGCGCACCACCAGGGCGTCCCGCGGGACGGCCCCCAGGAAGCCGAACGGCGGGCACTTCGGGTCGCGGTCCCCCGGCCCGAGGCCGCTGCGGGCCTCCCATGCCAGGAAGCCCTCCATGGCCGCCTCGTCGTCGTCCGGGACGTGGTCGGCGCCCCAGTATTCGTGCAGCTGGAGGGCGACCACCAGGGCGCCCAGCGCGGCCTCGCGCCCCTCCGCCTTGAACACCAGGTCCACGGCGTTCTGGGCGCGGGCGTGCAGGTTCCCCCGGCACCAGCGCAGCGCACTGGCCCGGCGGGCCTCGTCCCCGCTCGTGACCGAGGCGAGCAGCGGCTTGACGCTCTCCGCCATGCCGTCGGGGACGTACCGCTCCAGCCCCTTGATTTTCGTCCACGCCATGGGCGCGTGGTCCTTGTCGCCGGTGACGTGGTGCGCCACGTCCCACGAGCCGCCGTACTCGATGCTGCACTCCGCCGGGACCGGCCAGCCCTGGAGGGCGTGCAGCCGCCGCAGCTTCATCAGGCGGGTGATGCGCGGCAGCACGTAGGGCACGTATTCGTTCTTGACGATGAAGTCCACCTCGTCGTGGATGGTGGCCGAAAGCCGGAAGACGGCCTGGACCAGGGGCTCGCGCTCGGTGGCGAACTGGCAAATCTTGTTGAGGGAGATGCGCATGAAATCGCCCGCCAGCCCCTGCAGCGGGGTGTTGACCGCCACGCGCTGGACCTTGCTGATGAACCGCTTCCAATCGATGAAGTTCTTGACGCCCGTGTCCTCGTTCGCCCAGAACTCCTGCGCCGCGGCGGCCCACTTCCCGGCCTTCTCCTTGTCGCCCGCCATGTCCGCCTCTTCCTCGTTGTCCTTGTAGCGGCGGTACTGCTTGTAGTTCTCCTCCTCGGCGGGCAGCGGCTTGCGGATGCCCATCCCCTCCATGGCGGACACGAAGTTGATGACGCGGCCCATGGCCGTGGTGCACTGCATCGCCTTAATCCAGTTCGGGCTCTCGTGCGGGGCGCCGCCGCCCTTGATTCCCTCCAGCCCCTTGTGCAGGCAGGCGTAGACGCGGTGGTGGCGGCCCGTGCCGTCGTAGCGCCCGTCGGGGTCCCACTGGACCCTGTCGCCGTGGTGGTAGACCGCCTCCGCGCTCCACTTCGGCTCGTGCGACGGCGCCGGCCCCTCGCGGGCCTCCTGCTTCTTCCGCTCGCAGTACTGGAAGAAGACCGGCACGCCCTCCCAGTACTTCTTCACCATCTCCCTGGCCTGTTCGATGGTGGCGTTCGGGTCCTCCTTCTTCAGGTTCTCGAAAATGGTGTACTCGGTCCCGCCGTAGAGCAGGGCGAAGTTCAGGATTTTGGCGAGGCCGCGCAGGTATTTCTTGCGCTCCTTCGACGTGCCGGGGTCGTTGAACTCGGGGAAGACGTTCGACGCCGTCAGGGCGTGGAAGTCCCCCTCGCCCTCCAGGAACTCCTTGACGAACTTGGGCTCGCGGGAGCAGTTGGCGGCCTCCCGCATCTCGATGTTGCTGTAGTCCACCGCGAAGAACGTCCAGCCCGGCGGGGCGACGAACAGGCAGCGCAGGTTCAGGACCTCGTTGGCGTCCAGGCGCCCGTCCTCGACGAGGACGCCGAACTTTTCGGCGCACGTCGTGCACGACGGCACGAGGCAGATGGCGTAGCCGAGGTAGTTCCCGATGTGGTTCTTGACGATGTCGGGGGCGATTTTGTCGCCCCGGCGGCAGGACTTGTGGAGCTCGTGCGGCTCGTGCGGCTCGACCTGGTCCTCGGGCACGGAGTCCGGCCTGAGGATGCGCCCCGTGACGAACCAGTTGTCGGACGGCTTCTTGATGCCCTGCGGGTTCAGCCCGAAGCCGCCGTCCACGTCGAACTCCCCGCCCTGCGCGGCGAGGCGGCCCCCGGCCACGACGTTCTGGCGGAAGTACACGCGGGCGGTGTGGTCCACCGGGTCGTAGCGGAGGTTCTCCGGGTGGAGGGCGACGTACTCCTTGTAGTTCGCGTACTCCGTCAGGAACGGGTCGCCCGGGTAGAGCTTCGCCAGCGAGTCCAGGGCGTCGGCGTCCACGGAGGGCCGCCCGCCCTCGGTCTTCTTGACCTGGCGCATCTGGCGGATGTCGTAGAGCAGCCGCCCGATTTGCGGGTTCGAGTTCACGTTGAACAGCGTGTCGCCGACGAGGTTGCCCTCGTCGTCCCGCTTGACGGGCCAGCCGTCGTTTTCGGCGATGTCCCGCAGGCGGGCCTCGATGACGCGCAGCTTGCCCTGGTGCCACTTGACCGTCTGGGCGTGGCGCTCGGGGTCGATGAGGAACCTCTGCCGCTCAATCCAGGCGATGGAGTCCACCAGGCGGTGGTCAATCTTGTGGATGAGGTGCCGCGAGCGCGCCGGGAGGATGGTCCTCTCCCACAGCAGCCAGGTGCAGGTCGCGTCGGCGGCGGCGTACCACAGGGCGATGTGGGTCGGCACCCAGTTGAACGGGGCGTAGGTGACCCGCATCGTCTCCTTGCCCGTGCCGGAGTCCCGGCACCGGGCGTTGACCTTGATGAGCTCCTCCAGGTGGATTTGCCCCATGCCGAGCAGGTGCTCGGAGAGCGCCTTCAGGCCGCCGGCGTCGGACAGGAAGGTCTTGCCCTTCTTCTGGTCGTCCATGTCCGCCTTGGGGTCGTTGTCGTACTGGAGGACCTGCACGTCCTCGAAGTGCGGGAACGGGCGCAGCGCCATGCCGAGGCAGATTTTCAGGATTTCGCGGTCGAACTTGGCGTTGTAGAAGACGAGGTGCGCCACGTCGAACAGCGGCTGCAGGATGCGGGCGACATCTTCGCGGCTGATGCAGCGGCCCTGTTCGTGGTGGATGGGCACGTAGATGCCCTCGCCGCCGTGGCTGGCGAGGCAGAGCCCGGCGATTTCCGCCTTGACCTCGTAGACCAGCCGCCCGTCGTTGAGGATGTCCACGACGATGCGGTTGTCGAGGCCGACGGTCTCGCAGTCCGCGGCGACGACCGGGACCAGGTTGCCCTCGGGGTCGAGCCGCCAGCGGCTCCTGTCTGCGAGCACGGCGTCCACCCACGCCTGGAGCGCCTCGGGCGTGTCGATGAGCCGGATGTCCGTGCGGGCCATCCAGGGCTTCTTCAGCTTCTCGATGTCGATTTCGAGGAGGTGCGCCTTGAAGACGGTGCGGAGGGAGCGGTCGGGCTTGGGCTTCGGGGCCTTCGGGGCCTTCGGTTTCTTGACGATGTCCTTCTTCCCGATGTTGTGCAGCTTGACGTGCGGCGCCTTCGAGGCCTCCTTCTCGGCGATTTCGGCGGCGGCGAGCGCCAGCTGCGCGGCGGGCGCCGCATCTGCCGCGGCTCCCGGGGAAACCGCATTTTCAACCGGTGGCGCCGGGTGCGCCTTGGCCCACGCGGCCATGTAGACCAGGATGGGGCCGATGCTGGAGAGGGGCTTGAGCACCGGGTGCATCGGGGGCACGACCCAGACCTTTTCATTTTCCCCGGGGAACTGCCTCTCCCATTCCTCGAAGGGCTTGGCCTCCTTGCCGAGCATCCACCCGAGGCAGCCCTTGTCGTTGTAGAAGACGACGAGCCTCTCGGTGTCCGTCTTTTCCACGCGCAGGTCCGGGCGCACAATCACGCCCAGCACCTCGCCGCCGCCCGGCGGGACCCACGCCGCCAGGCGGGCGCGGACCTCGGGGTGCTTCGCGGCGAGGTCGGGCGAGGCCCCGACGGCGGCGAGCATGCTGCGGGCGAACTGTTCGGCGTGCGTCATTCCAACCCGTGTTCCTTGGCGATTTTCGCGATGCCTTCGGGGCCGAGCACGGCCAGGAGCGGGACGGGGTCCCCCTCCTGCTTCCCCTCGAAATAGTACCGCAGGTATTCGAGCGCCAGGCCCACGTCCGGGCGGGCCCGGATGTCCGCCGCCGCGAAGCGGATGTAGGCGGGCTTCGCCTGGGCGAAGGTGAGCTCCCGCGCCTCGCCCTCGTCGTCCTCGTCGAGGGCCACGTCGCCCATCGGGGGCAGGTCGAAGAACTTCTCAAGCCAGGCGAGCGCCTTCGCCCGGCTGGTGTCGCGGTGCTTCGCCACCAGGGCGACCGCGTCGTAAAACTGCCCGCAGCCGAAGCAGTAGGCGTCGTTGTCGTAGACCTTGAAGCTGGGGGTCGAGTCGGAGCCGTGGAACGGGCAGCGGACGAAGGTGTTCTTCAGGCACCGCTGGCCGGTGATTTCCTCGGCGATGCGGAGGAAGTCCTGCTGGCGGATGCGCTCCCACCGCGCCGGGTTGATGCCCATGGCGCCGCCGGAGGCGAAAAGCTCGGCGGCCTGGGAGCGTGCGAAGTCAACGTCGTCACTGTGGCGCAAGGGACCCGGCACTGTCCACACCCATTCCACAGATAGTACCAGGCGCGGCGGCCGGGGCCGGGGGCCTTCTTTTGGGCGGCGCCGGGGGCCGGGCGGCCCGCAGGCGGTCGTTGCGGCGGTTCTTCGACGCCAGGCGGCCGGTCGCGAAGTCCTCCCCGCGCAGGAAGCAGTCCCTGAGCAGGTCGAGCGTTTCCCGGTAGCGTTCGAGGGTGCGCCCGCTGAGCCCGAGCGACGCCTTGGCCTCCCGCAGGCTGCCGTTCGAGATGGCCTCGATGAACGGCAGGATTTCGGGGGCCGACCTCCGGACGTAGTCCTTGAACTGGGCGACGAAGATGGCCTGGATGCGGGCCCTTTCGTCGTCGAGGTGCGGCTTCGCGGCGGACAGGGCGATGCGGTGCAGGAAGTCCTCACCGATTTCGCCCGACCGGAACGCGGTCGGCCCGCCGTCCTGCCCGGGCTGCTCCGCGGTGATGCTCAGGTTGTACTTGCAGTAGACGGGGTTCTTCTTCTGCTTGTGCAGCAGGGTGCAGAAGCGGTTGTTCATGCACAGGGCCAGGTAGTTGTGGAAGCGCTTCGCGTTCGCCCCGTGCTGCTTTTCGGGGTCGAAGCAGGAGATGACATCGGTCTTGCCCTCCAGGCGGTGCTTGCTCTTCTCGGGCAGGTAGTGCAGGTAGAGGAGCAGGTCGTGCTCCATGTCGAGCAGGGCGTCGTCCACCACCTGGCGGTGCAGCTTCTTCATGAGGAAGCGCCGGACGCTCAGCGGCTCGCGTTCGTAGAACTCGGCGAAGTTCTTGGGCACGACAAAGCCGTCGCAGCCGACGTAGTGGCCGTCGGGGCTGACTGTGTAGGGCTCGGGCTTCCTGGGTGGCTTCAAAGGGACCGTTGACTCGACTGTAATGTCCATGGGCTCCTGGGCAACGCCTGATTGGATTGCGGATATTACTATGGGAGTGTCAAAACTGAACTCAAATCTTTTTCGGGGGCCTTCGGGGCGGCCTAGAGGCTGCGGCGCTCGGGGCCGCTGTAGGAGTGCCCCCGGTCGACCAGGACGGTGATGCCCTTGTCAATCGAGGCGAGGATTTTGTTCGCTTCCTGGGTCTTCTCGTCGAGCCCGGACAGGTTGGCCTGCATCTGCGGGAAGTGGGTCGTCGCCAGCTGGTTGATTTGCTCCATGGCGGTCTTGGAGGCCTTCCGGGATTCCTTGAACTCCACGATGAAGTTGATGGACTGCCGCCACAGCCAGACGGCGAGGGCTATGACGGTGCCCCACCCGACCATGTGGATGTGGTCGCTCGCCCACTCGAACGGCGTCGGACCTGCGTCAATGAGCATGGGATGCCTCTGCTAGGGGCTGCAAAAGTCGGGTTTCCGCCTAGCGGCGGCGGCGCCCGGACAGCCTTTTGTTCCACGGGTTGGTCACCACCTCGGCCCCCGGGACGACCGTGTTCCGCTTGATGCGGGCCTGCCGCTCCATGATGTGCAGGTCCCGCATGGACACCCCCGAGATGTCCGGGATGATGAGGGGCTGCGGGTTGGCGGCCATCTCCTGGACCAGGAAGCTCGCGCCCGTCGGGTCGAGCAGGATGCGCTTGTGCTCGTCCAGGTACAGCTGGACGAGGTAGGCCACGACGGCGGCGGCGTCCACCATGTCGTCGTGGGCGCCCTTCTCCATGGGGGCCGCCACCTTCAGCGTGTACTTGTTTATCATCTCCGCCTCGACCATGCCGATTTCGGCGGCGAACTTCGGCACGTCCGGGAAGCGGACGCGGTTGTTGTCAATCTGCCCCTTCAGGGCGAAGAACATCTGGGAGTTGATGCGGGGGGTGATGTGCAGCAGCTCCATGTTCAGGATGCCCTGCATCTTGAGGTACTGGACGAGCTGGCGCCCCCCGTGCTGGTCGGTCGCCCCGGCGTAGCAGGGCAGGATGCGGTTCAGGAAGAGCAGCCACAGGACGATGTCCTGGAGGGGCAGCTCGGGGTACTTGACGTATTTCTCGCCCCTCTCCATGCCCTTCTCGTCCACCTCGCCGATGGGGTTGGCGGCGACGCCGGGCCCCTCGAACTTCTCCCCGACCATCATGCGGTCGATGTAGTCGTAGACGAGCTCGATGCCCACCCCGCGCCGGAACTGGAGGTGCCCGATGGCGAGGGCGGTGGCGTCGTTCTTCATCCCGAGGTCGAGCCCCCAGAAGTACTCGCGCCCGATGGACTGCTGGTCGAAGCCGATTTGGTTCGCCCGGTCCTTGTCCACGCAGGGCTGGAAGACGGCCTGGCGGACGTACGACTCGGCGCTGTCCAGGAACTTCCCGCCGAACTCCGCCTTGAACGTCAGCGGGTTCTCCTTGTACTCGTTGTGGAGCTTCGTGCTCGTGATGCGGGGGTTCATGATGGACGTGCAGATGTTCAGGGCGAACTTGCCCGGGCTGCCGTCCGCCGGCCTGGGGCCGTCGTCCATGGCCTGCCGCCAGAGGTCGTACGCCTTGCCGACCTTCTTCCAGGGGCTGGAGATGATGAGAATCATGTCCTCGTTCTTCCCCTGCGGGTTGACGAAGTTGGAGGTGGCGGGCGTGGCGGCCCCGTAGACCTCCTCCGACGTGGCCCCCTTCTTCGACGCGAAATGGGCGAACTCGTCGAGCGCCAGGAAGCGGGACGACGGGCCGCGGACGGCCCCGGTCGTGCAGGGCAGGCTGACCACCTTGATGGTGGGCACAACGTCGCGGCGGTCGCGGTCGGCCTCGGAGACGAAGGCCATCTCGGAGTTCGTGTTGACGCGGATGTAGGGCGAGAAGAACGGCGTGTCGTTGACCGCCCCGCGGAGCGCGGTGTACAGGCGGGTGGCCCCCTTGTCGTCCTGGGCCAGGAAGGTGAAGTCGATGTCGGCGGTCTTGAGGTCGTAGTACTTCTGCGGGTTGTGGAGGCTGAGCAGTCGGTAGAGCTCGTAGGCCCCGATGGCGGCCACGAGCTGGCTCTTGCCGCCCCGGCGGCCGGCGAAGATGACCCCCTCGCGGAAGCCCCCCTTGGGGATGTCGCGCCAGTCGGCGATGTTGCACTTGCCCTCCTCGAAGGCCCAGTGCAGGAACTCCTCCTCGGTGTTGAACTCCAGGCTGAAGCTGTCCTTGAACTCGTCCCAAATCTTGATGGTGTGGTATTTCGGGATTTCGACGCGGTCGTCGAACGGGATGCCGTACATGCAGCGGACGATGACCCTCTGGACGGGGTAGAGCGCGGTGTCGAGGCCCTGCGGGGATTCGATGAAGGTCAGGGCGTCGAGCAGCTTGTTCTGCTCGTCCAGCCCCCTGGCCTCCACCGTCGCGGCGAGGGAGGACCCCCTCGCCTTCTTGGAAAAGCGGTCGTAGTCGGGCATGTTATGCGTTCACTTTTACTTCTCGGCGTTTTAATTCGCCGATAAGTTCTTCCGTTGAAAAACTGCTCAACACACCAAAATGTCGCCGATTCTCCAACTGTTCTTGTTTTGTGGCCCAGCGCACATTTCCGGGTTCGTAGTGTCCGTTAGTGTTTTTTCGGTCCAAGCTGTGTGCTGGACTGGGGCGGGGGCCAATTTCTGCAAAAAACTGTTCAAACGACTTGAACAAAAACTTGATGCCCCGACCACCATAAATTTTCCACGACTTGTGGGTGGGGTTTGTGCAGCGGGCTTTTGCCCCCCGGTACGCCGTGTTTTCCGGGGTCCCGTACATCCCATGCCTTAAGCCCCCTTTATGATGGTTGTGGATAAAACGCCGAACTCGTCCCCATGAAACAGGTGCCGGTCTCCCACAACCGCATTCGCATAATTTTGTCATTGATTTCCCCAATGTGGGCCTACTGCCCCATAATTGAGGTAGGAAGTTGAAAACTATCGAGGATACGGGGGTAGTTGCCTTGCTGACAGGGCCAGTAAGACCACTGTGCCAAAGCGCTGCTAATGCACAATCAGCCAAATGATGGCGATAACCAAGATGATTCCCAAGACGCGGACAAGCCCGGCGTTCGGTTGTGGGTTTTCCATGGTCGTTCTACCAGACCCAGTGCATGAACATTGCAAGGGCCGCAAGGATGATGTCGCCCGCGCCGAATACCACCGCAACTGCCCAAAACAACCCCGCCGCAAGCCCCTTGTTGTTGTCGTTGTCGGCCCGGTGCACATTCCAGGCCAACAGGGCCAGGATGACTGCCTCAAGCGAAAATGCGATTGCCCAAAACACGTCACACCCCCTATAGGTTGCCGAACCAGTTGCAGAGGTCGTCGATGAACCGCCAAACCAGCCCTCCGGCGACGACAAGGATGCAGACTACGATGGCAGTGACCTTCAAAGCATGAGATGGTGCGAGCATGTTATGCCTCCGATATACGCATCATACGGGGTGGTGCTTAATCCCCTTTGGTGCCCGTTACAAATTTGTACTTCAGGGTCATGCTGTCCGTGTCAATCGATTCGGCGCGGACGAAGACCTCGTAGGTGAAGTTGCCCGAGGCCGAACCCGAGTGCCACACGGACGCCTGCGCCCAGGCGTCGTTGATGGCGTCGCGGATGTCGGAGTCGTTCATCTCCTCCAGCAGGAACTTGACGCGGCCCCCGACCTCGCCGGCGTAGAATGGCCAGTTGTTGACCGAGTTCTCGACGCTGACGAGGTTGACCTCGCCCGTGCCCGGGACCCGGTCGAGCCCCACGGGGCGGCTCGTGACCTTGTACGCGGCGCAGAACGTCACGGCTATCTCGCCCACGACCTTCTTGAGGAAGTCCCCGAGCATCTCCTTCTGCCCGCCGGGGGTGGCCGCCTTTTTCCCGAAGCTGCCCGACATCGCCAGGTACCTGCCCGGCACGCCGGGGTAGTTGGCGTAGAACTCGTCGGAGAACATCGGCCCGCGGATGTCCCATTCCTTGCGGAGCGGGGCGCCCTCCAGGACCTGCGGCTTGCCGTCCCGGCCTATCCCGATTGCGCCGGGGTCGGTGGAGGTGTACTGGGGCGAGCCGGCCTCCTTCTCCCCCGCCTGCCTGTCGTAGTACTCCAAGTCCGGCTTCTGGGCGCCCTTGGCGGGACGGCGGTTGACTTCCGAGTCATAGACCCCCCCGAGTTCACCCTCTAAGCCCTCCCTCAAGTCCTTTTCGGCTCGACGGGCTTCGGGGCCACCCACGGTATCCTTGGCATCGGAGGTCTTCTCGACAATCGGCTCATGCGTCGGCTTCTCCTTCAAGCAACGCCTGCAGTAGCGGTCGGCAAAGGCCTTGTTCGCCCTCTCGGCGGGGGTCGACTGGTTTTCCGGCAGGTCGAGGCGCGCACCACAACGGATGCAGGTGCCCTTTGACGCGGCTTCCTTGTCCGTGCCCGCCTCCTTCTCATCCTTCTTCTTGTCCTTGGGGGTGCAGCGGTGCCGCTGCTTGTCCTGGATGCTGTCGAACTTGCGGCCACAGTGCTTGCAGGTCGTGCGGCCGGGGTCCGCTTCCTTCTCGGAGCCCGCCGACATCTCCATCTCGCGTTTTTTCTGCATGCGGAGGCGGTCCTCCAGCGGGGGGAGCTGGGCGGTGGGCGGGGCCACATCCATCAGTTCGGCGGGGTCGTGCTCGACATCCTTGGGGTGCGGAAGGGACAAGTCGCCCGCCTCCTTCTCCCCGGCCCCCACCTTTTCGGGGGCGAGGTCCACGTCCTGAATCATCGGCTTGTTGTCGGCGTTCGGGTAGTCGACGAGCTCGTGCTGGACCTCGGGGTAGAACTCGCGGAGCACCTGCCCCGGGAACCAGAAGTTGAAGCCCGCCCGCTTCGCCTCGGACGCCTTCTTGCCCTTGGCGATTTCGGCCTCCACGGCGGCCTGGGCGTCGCCCCTGGTCAGCCCCTCGGCCTCCAGGGCCTGGACCCGTGCCTCGTAGCCCGCGGGGTCGTTTGCGCCCGAGGCGGCCCGTTCCTCGTCGCGTTCGGCGTCAACCGCGTTTTCCGCGATTTCGTGCCAGTTGACCTCGAAGGGCCCGCCCCAGTCGCTGTCCGGCAGGTTGCGGGCGTTCTGGTCGGCGTAGTCCTTCGTTTCCTTGGCCTGTGCGGCAAAGAGCTTGCTGAACTGGTCGGCCAGCCGGTCGATGTCCGGCTGCCCGCCCTTGGCGGCCTTGAGCGCGGACCGCACGAGATTGCGCTTCGTGTTGTAGCTCTGCTCGGTGTTGTCAATCAGGAGCGCGATGTGCCAGGTCTCCCAGTTGTGCCACCCGTTGTGGTTCTGCGACGGCGTTGTCGGGCGGGCCGGGCCGGTCCTGCGGGGCACGGCGGCCTCTTTGCCGGCGAGCATCGCCGGGATGGCTTCTGCCACCTCACCGACGCCCTCTGCCAGACCTGCGGTCCCTCCACCACCACTTGGCAAGGTTGCACCGACGCCCTTCGTCGCCAGGTCCTTGACGGGGCCAGAGAAGAACTGCTGCTGCATCTCCGCCAGCGGCCCGGCGGTGATTGCGATTTCGTCCGAACCCTTCTTCACGGCGAGGTTCGGCAGCGTGTCGCCCTCGGCGGTCCGGGCGAGGTCCGGCGCCCCGGCGGCCCCCGTCGCGCCGCTGCCGCCGAAGTTGCCGTTGCTCATCCCCGACGTGATTGGCTCGGCCTGGTAGTCGCTTCCCGCGCCCTTCAGGTCGAGGCTCATCTGCGGGTCGTCGGCCTCAAGCTCGGACATGATGGCCCGTTGGTGCTCCTCGGGGAGGCGGCTGAACGGGATGCGCTTGCCGAGATGGCCGCCCGGTATGGCCTCCACATGCTGGTAGAAGCCCTGCGGGCTGGCGATGTCGTCGCCCATTGCGACGGCGGCGTACACGTCCGGGCCCGCATAGGTCTCCGGCAGGTCCTTGAACACGATGGTGTAGCGGTCGGCGGTCTCGCCGCCGTTGTCGTAGACCTCGACGTTCTTCGGCTCCGCAACGGGGCCGTCGGCGGGGTCGGCGAGGCCATGGGCCTTGAGCCACATGGCGTTGATGTTGATGACAATCTTGCCGCTGCCGGCCGGGGCCTCGATGGTTTCCGTTGCGGGTTCCGCCTCCGGCTCGGCCCCCTTGGCGGCTCCCTCCGCGACTTCCTTCTGCCGCTCGGCGATGGTCTCGTGCTTGTCCATCTCCTGGGCGGTCGAAATCTGCTCGCGGACGGCGTCTATGTTCGGGCGCTCGGTGTCGTTCGCCGGGCCGCCCAGCTGGATGTCGTCGAGCTTCGCCGGGGTCATCTTGTTCGGGACGACCTGGTCGTCGCTCCTCAGGTCGGATTCCTGCAGGTCGGCAACCTTGTTCGCCGGCCCGGCGGTGTCGTTGGTCTCGTGCTTGCCGCCGCTCACCGGGCCGCTGACGAGGCCCTCGGCCACGCTGTGGTCCGGGCGCTCCTCGTTCACGGGGTCGAAGGGCTCGGCGGCCAGGAGGTCGTCCAGCGTCGCAATGACGCGGTCAGCGGCCTGCTTGGCGGCGGCCTTCTTGTCGGAGCGGAACCCGCACTTGCACACGAACGGGTCCTCGTGGCGCTCCTTTGACGCCTGGCCCTTGCACCACGGGCAGGTCATCGTCATGCCGGCGGTCTTCCGCACGGGCTTGTCGATTTCCTCGCCGAGCCAGGCGGCGGTCAGCCTGTCGAGGTCAACGGAGGCGGTCTTCGCGGACTGCTCCCCCAGTTCGATGGGCTGCACGGGCTTGCTGTTTTCCGGGATGTCGGCCTTCGCCTTCCCGACGGGGTCCTTGCCCTCGGCATCCGTCTTGTAGGCCCCCGTGGCGGGCTCGGATTCGGGGATTTCAAGTTCGCAGGCCGTCTTGCCGGCCTCATGCGCGCGGTGGCATGTCGGGCAGCGGCGCCGCCCCATCTGGATTTCCTCCTCGGTCCAAGGCTCGCCCTTCGGGATGCGCTTCCCCCCGCGGCGGACCTCGATGTTCGAGGGGTACCCGTCGTGGCTGACGAGGCTGCGCTTCACTTCCTCGGGGTCCCGCTCCTGGTCGAAGACCCGGTTGACCCAGGTCCCGTCGATGTAGACATCGTACGGGATGGACGCGGCGGTCTTGTCGGCCCCGGAGTGGGCGTGCATGTCCTGGAGGTGCTTCTTCGCCTCCGCCTCGCTTCCGTGGGACGAGATGATGTGCCCGTCCTTGTGGTCCTTGATGACCCACGGGGCGGCCTCGCCCTTCGAGTTCTTGTGGCCGGGGACGTGCGCCACGTAGGCGACCTTCGCCACGGCGGCGGCCTTCGGGTTCGTCGTCCCGGACAGGTCCTTGGCCTCCCCCTTGGAAAGCTCGGGGCGACCGTCGCCTTCCTCGACCTTGACCTCGTCGCCCAGGCGGTCCATCGGCTGGAGGATGCCCGCCAGCAGGTCGTCGCTTTCGTCGGCGACGTGCGTGCGGCGGAACTTTGCGATTTTCGCCTCGTGGTCGGCCTGCGCCCGGCGGGCGCGGTCGGACACGAACTCCTCGGAGGATGCGTTGGTGCGCTGCGCGCCGTCGAGCTGGTGCTCCATGGCCCCGACAAGGTCGGCGTCGATACCGTCCGATGAGGCCATGTTTTCCTCGGGGCCGCGGGGCGGGTTCACAACCGTGCAGCCCGGCGGGCAGCCGCAGGGCTCGATTGTGGGGTCGGTGCACTCGGTGCAGTGGCAGTTGCCCTGCTCGTCGTGGTTCTCGACGGGGCAGCCGTGCTGGCAGTACTGGGTGCCCGAGGGCCATTCGCCCCCGTGCTTGGCCATCGGACCGGTCGGGCCGGGCATCGGACGGGAGCCTTCCATCGCATAGGTCGCATTGATGTGCGCCGCGACCTCGCCGGTGGTGTCCCGTGTGACATAGCCGCCGCTGAACTTCTTGGACACGGAGGCGCTCAGGTCCTTGCCGAAGTTCGGGTGGTTGCGACGGGCACGCACAGCGTCGGGATGCTCGTACTGCCCATTGATGTCCTTGGCGACCTTCGAGGAGGCTTCCTTCCCGTCATTCTCGCCGCCCCCGTCGTCGTCCTTCTTCGCGCCGGGGAGCTTGCCCTTGTTCTTGCAGAAGCCGCAGTCGCAGCCCGGCTTGTGGGCGCCGGCGGCCTTTGCGCCGCTGCCGATGCCCAAGATGTCTTTTTCCGCCTCCAGCCTGGCCAGCTCAGCCTTCTTGCAACGGCAGCCCTTGTGGGAGCATGCGCCCTTGCCGCCCCAGCCGTGGTCGGACATCTGGTGGCCGCACTCGCAGATTTTGTTCTCGGCGGAGGTCTTCGAGACCTCGGCGTCGGTCTTCACCTTGATTGCGCCATCCCCGCCCTTTTCGTTGGCCGGGTTGTCGGCGGTGTCGCCCTGTTTCACCTGATAGGGCTTAGTGCCGAAGATGATGCGCCCGCAGGACGGGCAATAGCGGTCACCCCCGCGAACCTTCGGGGTGACATCCGTCTTGCATTCGGTGCAGTACAAACTCTTCTCGGCGGTGTCGGCGGTCTTGTCGGCGGACGCCTCGTGTTCCTCGTCCTGCGGGAACCCGTGTTCCTCATTGAACTGGCGCACCACTTCGGGCGATGGCTCATCGCTCCTGTCCTCAAACGCTTCCGGGTAAAACGCCACTAGCTCGTCGATGGCACCCTGGTTGTCCGGGCGCGCATCCGCCACCAGCTCGCGGAGGTAGTCGTACCCGTGCTGGGTCAGGGGGTTTTCCAGGAACTTGCCGCATGCGTCGCAGTGCTCGGGCACGTCGGACTCGCCGCCGCCCTCGGCATATGGCCCCTTCGGGTACTCGTCGGAATCGAAGCTGTGTTCATCCTCGGGGTCGGCGGGGGCCTTCCCCTCGGCGGCGAGCCGCCGCTTGATTTCGTCGCCGCACTCCTTGCAGACCAACGCCGCCTGGTAGACGTACGCCTCCTGGCCGGGGTTGTACGCCTTCTTGGCGGCGGCGGTCCTGGGCTCGGCCGAAGCCGTGTATTCCTCGTCGCCCTCCCCGCCTTCCGCCGACACCCGCTCCACGGCGGCGTTGTATTCCGCCTCATCGGCATAGGTGGTGGAATTGACGAAGCCCTGCTCCGTCTCCTCAAGGACAACGCCGAAGGTCCCGACCAGCTCGGGAAACGCCTCGGTGTCCTCGGGGGAAACCTTGAAGAAGCCTACGTTGCCAAAATCCTCGTCTGCCGAGGCATTGTTCCATAGGTCGTAGAAATAGGGGACGTACAGGGGTTCGCCCTCGAACTTGCCTAGGTTGCTGATGCCGCCGGCGGGGTTCAGGCTATACTGGCCTTCCAGGGCCACCCGCTCCTCAACGGCCGACGCCTTCTTCTTCTTGCCGTCCTTCTTGTCCTTCTTCTCCTTCTCCTTGTCGTTCTTGTCCTTGGCGTCCTCGGCCATCGCCTTCGAGGCCGCCTCGCCGACCATGGCGGCGAGCGACTCGCCCATGGCGTCGTTCAGGTCGAGCTTGAGCTTGATTTTCATCGTGCCCGGGCCGTCGTCCTTGGCGGTCTTCTTGCCCTTTGGATTCTTGGGGCATTCCTTGTCCTGGCCCTGCACGGACCAATTAACCCCGCACCAGTCGCACTTCCCGTCCGCCCATGAGTGCTTGGCGGCGACCTTGGACGCGATGACACCCTCCTGCTCCCGCTTCTCGTGGCACTCGCAGTCGCAATGCACGCCGTCGACCACGCCCGGGCACCGCTTGTGGTCGACGTGCTCCATCGGGGTGCCGGCGCACCACTCCATCAGCTTGTGGCCCGACTGGGCGGTCTTGTTCCTGTTACGGATGGCGGCAAAATCAATCTTCTGCCCCGTGCCCTCGCACTGCGGGCAGTTCTCACGCTGTTGACCCGGACGGCAGGAGCAAGGCTCGCCGGTTTTTGGTTGGTATTCAACGGCCTTCGCCGCGTTCTTGTGCGCACGGGCGATGTGGTCCTCCAGGGCGTCCTCGTCCGGCTCGGTGTGCTTGTTCCTGCAGTGCGGGCAGGGTATCTGGCCGCTGGAAACCTTGTAGTCGCGGCGGCGCCGCAGCCCGGCGTCGGCGGCGCTCTTGGCCGCGTTGTCGTGGTCCGCTACAGCGGCGGGGGTCTCCCGCTTGTTCAGTATGGCGGCCTCGGCGGCCTCGGTGACGGCGTCGAGCACGTCGACCTCGCCCTCGGACAGGATGTCGGCGATGGCTTCGTTCGCCGACGTGGCGGTGAACGCAATCTTGAGCTTGCCGGCGGAGGCCCGCTTCCGCTTCGGCTTGTCGGCCCCGGTCGGGCGCTCCTGGGACGCCGGGATGTCGTCGGCGCTCTCCAGCTTCGGGTATTCGTGCATCGCCCCCTCGGCGACGCCGGGGAAGTTGATTTTCGGCGTGATGTTCGTCACGTCCAGCTCGGTGCCGTGGTTCACCGTGTCGGTGTCCTGCATGATGCTGTTGAAGGCGCTGGACAGGGCCGGGTCGAAGTAGGCCGCGAACACCAGGTGGCGCAATGCGTTCGCCAGCGCTTGGTCGTCCTTGGTGAACTTGAACATGACGTACTCGCGGGGCGTGGTCCACGACGGCAGGAAGAGCACGAGGCTGGCGAACTTCTTCGAGCCGGCCACGCGGAACAGCTTGTCCTTGATTTCCTGCATGTCGGCCTCGGAGTACTCGTCGAACTCCGAATCGCCGATTTTCGCCGCCATCAGGTCGGCCAGGTCCTCGGGCTGTATCTGCTTGACAAGGGCGCCGTACAGCAGGGCGACGGGGAAGCCCTCCTTGTCGTCGCACACGGACGGGGGCACGACCATGATGCGCCCGATGACGAGGTTCATGCGGAAGCCGTTGCGGAAAACCTCGAACGACTGCACCTGCCCGCTCTGGCGGGCGAGCCTATCGCCCTCCTTCACCGCGTCGACGCAGCGGGCCAGCAGCCCCTGGTTGAGGGTGAACATGTCGAAGCTCTTCGCGCTGACGGTCCCGGAGTGCATTGCCGTCTTCTGGATGTTGTCTGCCATCGGTGTGCTCGCCCCTTTGCCTATCGTGCCTTGTCGGCGGTCTGCCGCTCCGCTATCCTGCGCCATTCCGGCTCCCTGACCGCCATGTCGTCGCGCAGGTGGCGCATGATGCTCTGCACCATCGTCTCGTTGTCCCGGCCGAGGGCCTTCTGGCAGGCCCCCTTGACCGTGTCGATGAACTCCCCGAAGATGCGCACGAACTTCGGGCCGTCGAAGTTCAGGATGTCGCGCCGCTTGGCGAACTCGGTGGTGTTCAGGCTCCTGGAAATCATGTTCAGCGTCTTCATGCGGCCCTCGTAGTCCTTCTTGCAGTTTTCGAGGGCGAACTTGTCGTTGCGCAGGCCCGCCGAGACCCTCGCCTGCTCCGTCGCCACCAATGCCATTTCCAGGGTGATGAGGCGGCTGATTTCGTCCGGCGGGCAGTTCGGGTCCCTGGCCTTCTCCACGATTTCCGGGAGCACGGTCGGGAACCCGGCCGCGTCGGCGGGGGCCTTCGGCTCGTCGCCGGGCAGCTTCACGTCGTTGTCGCAGGCCGGGGCCATCCTCTGCACCCGGTCCGGGAACGCCTCGTCCGTCGTCGGGATGGGTTCCGAGGTGTCCACGTTCGTCGCCTTGCCGACGGCCACCCGGCCGTCATCCTGCGCGCTGATTTGGGTGTCCTGCGGCATTAGATTTCCCCCCCGCCGACTTGCCCGGCCTCGACATCCGGGTAGTCCCCGGTGAACTCGACCTCGGGCGGCTTTTGCGGCCCGGTGAGCTCGAACTCGTTCAGCAGCTCGTTGCCGTCCTTCGCCTTCCCGCCCGGCTTCCCGCTGTCGTAGGCCATGCGGTGCAGCGGCTCGGGGGCGGCCGCCGCCTGCAGGCCCCTGATGCCGAACTTGGCACGCAGGAAGTCCACGTCGGCGGAGGCGAACTTCGTCCCGGCCCTGAAGCTGTTGGCGTACTCGTGGAACGCCTTCGACACCTTGTGGTCCCCGATTCGGCGGGCGGCGCACTCGTCGAAAATCGCCTTGAGGCTCTTCCCGGCGGCGTGCATCGCCGAAATAGCGCCCGCGTCGAAGTCGTCGCCGGCGCCGCGCGCCCCGGCGGTCTTGGCGTGTTCGACGGCCCCGCGGGTGGGCGCCGCCGTACGCTCGTACCGGGGGCTGCCCGGTGCGGGGGCCCCGGCTCCGTCCGCGGTGCCGATTTCGACCGCGCGGGCCCGCTTGCGGGGGTTGCCCCCGAACTTGCTGTCCCCGAGGCCGAGCGTTTCGTCGCCCTCGACGGCGACATGGGCGCTCCCCAGCTTGCCGGGCTTGGCCCGCTCGTACGTGTCCGGGATTTGCTTCATGAAGGCGTTCGGCTGGAGGTAGTTCATCCCCAGCTCGCCGATGCGGCGGTTCAGGTGGTCGGTCGAGAACTGGCGGTTCCAGAGGTTGAGCTCGGCGCACTTGTCGAGCGCCGCCTGGATGCGGACCGGGTGCACCCCCTGCTTGAGCAGCGCGTCGATGGCGTCCATGACCGCCTTCTCGTTGGCGGAGTGGGCCAGGCCGTCCTTGTTGGCCTTCGCCTCGCCCATGCTCAGGGCGACCTCGTCCAGGATGTTGTCGTCGCCGAGCTTCTTGGCGATGATGGTGCGCTGGGCCTCGGCGGACGCGTGGACGTGCCGGGTGAACAAGCCGTCCTCGGACATGCGGATGGTCAGGTCGGAGAGGTCGTCGCCGCGCTTGCGGGCGTCCTTCATCTCGGCCTCGGCCACGCCGTCGTCCAGCATCTGGTCCAGAATCGAGGAATAATCTTTTGTCTTTGCCATGTGTCCCGCCTTCTAAACCGCTAGCTTGCAAAATGCCCAAACCTTCCGTGCTGCAAAAACCAGCGCCCACAAAACCATGCTCGGCACACCCAGTGCCGCGCCGTAGTCCACGGCCAGGTCGCCCGGGCTGTAGATGTTCTTCCCAAGCCAGATGTAGTCGCAGAGGAACCCCAGCCTGGTGCCCGGTCCGCCGCACACGTGCGTCCCGCTCAGGCGCAGGCCCTCCGGGCAGCCCGCGACCAGCACCGGCATGTACCCGCCATTCGCCGCATGGGCGATGAGGTTGCACAGCGTCCCCGCGAACACGGTGCAGCCCGCTATGAGGACGAGGTTCCGCAGGAGGGCGCCCATTTAGAAGTCCAGGCCCGCGAGGACATCGTGCAGGAAGTCCTCGGCGGCCTCCTTCGGGGCCGCCTCGATGTGCTCGCCGTTGTCCACCTCGTCGGAGGTCAGACGGGTGATGCCGCCCTTGTCGGAAACCTTCCAGAAGTCGCGGGTAGACGGGCATTCGTACAGGTTCCCGGCCACGCGCTGCAGCCCCAGCTCGTCAATCATCGCACTGGCCTGCTTGTCGGGCTTCGTGAAGTGGTTGGCCGACGGCGGGGCGTCATGCCGATGGCTGCCGACCCCGGCTGCGGCGTAGTGGTGGAATCTCTGGGTCATGGGGCAATCCCTCCGTCCTCAAGGGGTTTCATAAACCGTTTTTTTGTAATACCAATCCCTTTTGTGATGGGACGCCGCTTCAACGACCTGACCGGACGGCATTTCGGCAAGCTGGCGGTGATGCGCTTGTGCATCCCGTCCAGGCAGGGGCCGGGGCGCAGGTACCGGGCGTGGGTGGTCAGGTGCGAATGCGGGAGGGAGTTCCCCGCCCTAGGCGGCAACCTTGTCACGGGCAGGACGCAAAGCTGCGGAGACCATCGGAAAGACGCTACGAAACCCAAGGTAGGAGAGTAGCCAAGTGCCTTACCAAAACCTCATCTACAGCCCAACGATTGCGAACGCCGCGGGCGACGGCCCCTGGGTTGATGTCGGCGGGCACAACAGCTCCTGGACCATTTTCATCACGAGCTATTCCGGCACGGTCAGCGTCGAGGTCTCGAACGAAATCCCGACGCCGTACACTTACACCGCGCAAAACCCCTCCGAGCCGCGCCCGTCCTACCCCCCGTACGGGCCGCCGGCGACAATCACGTCCTACACCGCCGAGTCCCACGCCATCGCCACCACGGTCACCGTCACGCACCCCCCGGCGGCGGGCTCGTCGTTCGTTGACGGCGGCGTCCAGTACGGCTCTGGCCCGAGGCTAGGGGAGCAGTTCACGTTCAGCCCGTCGGGGCCGCCCGCCCAGGGGGCGTACAGCGTCAACCCGGCGACCGACGCGTATAGCTTCAACGCCGCCGACGTGGCCGCCGGGTACACCGTCCTGCTTTCCTACACCGTCACGACGCCGAAGGCCGGGCTGGTCCTCCCGGCGGGCTCGCTCACCGGCCCCTATGTCTGGACGGATTCGTCGGGCACCGTGGCCATGGTCACCGCCAAGTCGGACCTGAACGTGAAGTGGGTGAGGGTCCGCGACAGCTCCGTGGCGGCGCTCGCATTCCTGCACACAGGAGACTAGCCCGTGCCCAGCCAAAACCTGATTTTCAGCGTGGCGATTGCGGTGGGCGGCTACAGCCCGTGGGTCGATGTCGGCGCCCATCCGAACTCCTGGACCATCCACATCGTCAACCCGGGCACGTTCACCGTCGAGGTCTCGAACGAAATCCCGGTGCCGTACACCTACACGGCGCAGAACCCGAACAGCCCGAGGCCGTCGTACCCGCCGTACGGGCCGCCGGCGAACCCCGGATGGGTCCTACCGTCCGCCTACATCCTGACAAGCGCCGGCCACGCCCTCGTGATTTCCAAGGCGGACCTGGACGTGAAGTGGGTGAGGGTGCACCAGGCCGTGCCCGGCACGACGCTGGCGTTTTTGCACGTGGGGAAGTAAGATTATCGCGAGGAAGCCGGGAAGCCAAAACTCGCGATATGGGGTGCGCCCATGGCCCGCCGGCAGGCGCACCCTCCAGTTTCCTGCACAACAACACTCCCCTCTCGGGGAGCGGGTGACAAGGGGACCGGGGATAAGCCAGCAGGAAAAGCAGGGTACCCCGCCCATCAACCAAAGTCACAACCTAAGAGGCCTTACCCTTCGGGGTGGCCTCATGCCTAATCGAAGTCCTTATCCCGGCCCCGCCCACTCTGCCTTCTTTCGTACTCCTCAAGCATCTTCACGAACTCCGGCACGTTTTCCATGTACTTGTCGAACCACTCCGCCAGGATGCCGTCCGCGCTCGCATACCCGGCCCCGAGGATGACCTTGCGGAACCGCTCGCGCAGGGCCTCGCGGTCAGGGGGCGGGGACTGCGGGTTTGGGAAGGTCCACATCGAGGTCGGCGGGTATCCGCTGGGGGAAGTCCATGCGCATCGCCAGGTCCTCGAACGAATAGCGGTGCACGCAGAAACCGCAGTCGGCCCAGCGCCTGTTGAAGTCCGGCTCAAGCGGCCCCTTGCATTCCGGGCAAATGAGCATGGAGCCCATCGGCGCCCTTAGATGACGGTTGCGACCAGGCCGTAGTTGACGACCACGGGCCATTTTTCCGGGTTGATGAGCGCCCGCTTGACCTGCTTTCGGAGGTCCTTTGTCTCCTTGGCCGGGATGCCGGGGGCCGTCACCAGCAAACGGCGGCCAGCAGGGACATAGGCCCGCACCACCTGTACGTCGTAGTTCGTGACAACCAGATAGTCCGGGTCGGTAGACACCTTGGTCATGTAGTTGCGAAGAGCCGGAAGCTCAGCCTTGGGAATGCTCGGGGCCATCACAAACGTGATAGTGGAGTTCAGCATCTGGTCCAGAATCGTGCGGGGTTTGCTCATGGGGAGTCTCCTCACCCCATAGTACCAGGCTAGCGGTTCGCCCGGCTGGTGAAAACAGACCTGAAGTCGGGGTGGGTCACGTCGATGCGGAACATCCCCAGGATGTCGGGGTCGGTGCGGTAGGTGTGGCACATCTTCCCGAGCTTGCGCTTCGAAAAGCCCTGCCCGGACGCGGACGCCTTGTCTATCAGGCCGTGGATGAACGCCCCGAGGGCGATGCCCCGCGCGTCGTGGGCCTCGCTCAGCTGCTTGGCGGCCCGGCTCATCGCGCGGCGGATGTCGGGGCGGTGCAGGCCGAACGCGTCGGCGACCTGCTGAAACGACCGGGTCCTTTCGTACATGGCCACGGCCTTGGAGAGCCCGACCTGCTCGCCGCGGACGTTCGGGGGCAGGGCGCCCTCCAACCCGGCCTTTTCGAAGACGCCCCGCATGACATCCTCGGTCGGGGCCCCGAGCAGCATGAACGTGCCGATGCGCTTCACCGCCTGGCGGAGGCGGAAGCTGCACACGGTCTGCGTGGATTTGTGAATCAGGGCGAGCGTGTTCTGCGTCTTGGACAGGATGTAGTAGGAAAGCAGGAGCTCCTGGTCTTCCTTGGACAGGAAGCGCAGGGTCACGAGGAAGTCGGCGAACCGCTCCTGGATGAAGCTCAGGACATCGGTGTCCTGGAGGTCGTTGCAGGTCTCCAGGGATATGGTGGTTTGGCCTTCGAGCTGGTCTTCCTCGGTGAGCATCATCGAGCGGTGCCCGGTGATGCTCTCCATGTAGGGGCTGTTCTCCAAGTTGACAGGCTCCGAAAAATCTGCGAGACTGGTATCTGAGTGGGGGTGTGCCCGGACGGGCTACGGGGGGCGCACTCCCATATTATAATACTGCGCCCGGGAAAAAACAGGGGCTATTTTGCGGCGGTGGTCGTCTTTGCCGCCGCAGGCGGCGTGCTAGGCGCGGCGGGGGCCCTCAGGGCGGCGGCGACCGCCTTGACCTTGGCGGTGCCGTACTCGACGGCGGCGTAGATTTTGTGGACGATGTAGCCGGCGCCGATTACGGCGAGCCCGTCCACGATTTGCGACTGCATGGGGATGTTCATTTCGAGCTCCTTACCGATAAGTGTTCGGGTCCGTCAGGAAGCGGACAAAGCTGGCGACCAGGGCGACAACGATTATCGCGCCCACCACGATGAGGGCCACCTTGCCGTTGTGGGGCATCGCTTCCGCGGCAAGAACCGCCTGCATGGGGATGCTCATTCCTGTCTCCTAGAGGGGATTTTCAACATGCATCAGCCTCTAGTTCGTTTGGCGGTTGTCTGGCGGCGCATCAGGGAGTAGCAGACCCCGAAAATCCCGAGCCAAAACAGGATATAAGGCATAGGCCTTCCCCCATCGCCCCTTAGCGGGCGGTCACGACGGGCCTGCGGGCCGACGCGACGGCGGGCTTCTTCGGCTCGCCGGCCGGGTCGCGGTCGGTCACGAACCAGTCGCTGCCGGACGCCTCGTGCTCCGCCTCTTCCTCTTCGGCGTGCTCGGCGATTTCGGGCGGGACGGGCAGCCCGGCGCCCTCGGCCTCCTGGACGACCTCGTGCTCGCCCTCGGCGATGTCGGCGGGCTCGAACTCGACGCCGTCGGACGGCGGCGTCAGGGTGATGCCGAGGTTGTCGGCGGCGTTCTCCATGTCCTCCGCCAGGCCATCGAGCGCCTGGTAAACCTCGTTGTAGGCGGCCTCCAATTCCTGCGGGGCCTCCTCGGCGAGGCGGCGGAAGCGGGCGGCGTAGTTCCGCTTGGCCGCAATGCGGGCCTTGAGGGATGCCTCCGCGGGCAGCCCGCCCAGGTCGAGGTTGCGGTTCATGGCCGCAAGCGCCGAGGCCAAGTCGCTGAAACCCGATGCGAGCTGGGTGAACGCGGCATCGACCTCGTGCGGCTCGTCGGCCGCGATGCGGCGCAAGGTGGCGTATTTCGCCGTCTTCGCCGTCGCCGACGCGGCGGCACGCTTGGCCTCGGCACGCGCCTGGATGCGGGCGCGGAGCGCCTCGCGGGGTGAAAGCTTCACTGTCGCTTCGTTGCTCATGTCGTTCCCTCCGAACTACGCCCCGTGCCTGATGACCGGCACTTCCGGGTTCACCGTCCGGCGGGGTTGCTCCGGCGGCTTCTGCTCCAGCACGATGACCGAACTATCGGTCTTCCCCGTGTTGTCGTGGGGAATCCCGCCCGTGTCCCCCGGGATGGTCGCCAAATCGCTCGGGGCCGCCGCCGCCATGCGCAGGGAGGCCGCCACCGGGGCGGGTTTAAGTCCTTCAATTCTGTGTTGGGTAGACGGTTTTCTGCCCCGGATGTTGTCGATTACCCGCGCAAGCGGGTGCGTCTCGGCGAGCTCGGGGTGCTCCTCGGTGAAGTCCTGGAGGGTGTCCGCCAGCGCGGTCCGCGTGAGCTGGAAATAGGAAAGCGACTTGCCCGTCTCGGACATCCACAGGTCCCGGTAGTCGGACAGGTCCGCTTCGCGCCCGCCGGACCGCTGCGCCGCCTGGACCACGAAGTCGAGGAGCTTGAGGATGTTGTCGGCGAACGCCTCGCCCTCCCTGTCCTCCAGCCATTCCCCGTAGGCGGCCCGGAAGCGGGCGACATCCTCCCAAACGTCCCATTCGGACGACGGGTGCCCGGAGGCGAACTCCTCGGTTTCGAGGATGTTGTAGGTTTCCTCGGGCTGCCCCGGCTTCGGGCGCTCCATCGGGGTGGCGAGCCCGCGGCTGCTCCTCGGGGGCTCGCCCTCGGCGGGTTTCTTGCCCGAGTGGATTGTCGGGACGACATTCGTCAGGCGGATGATTTCCCGCTTGGCGCGGGTCTTCTCGAACTCGAACAGGTGGGAGAGAAACTTCGTGACCTGGCGGGCCTCCGCCTCGTTGTACTTTTCCCCCGTGCGCTTGCTCTCCCCCCTTGCGGACGACGGCCTGAACCTGGATAGCCCGCGGCGGAAAATCAGGGCATCGATGATGGTGGCGTGGATGGCCTCGTCGATGACCTCCTCGCTCGGCCTGATGCCCTTCGACCGCATGTAGTCGGCCAGCATCGGGCGGTAGATTTTCTGGAAGAACCTGGCCCAGTTCGCGTTCGGGTCCACGGCCAGGCCCTCGGCCCTGATGGCGTCCTTGACGTACTGGTCGAAGTCCCTGTTGAAGGCGTAGACGCGGAGGAGGCGGGCGATGCGGGCGAGCGGGGCGGGCAGGGGGTCCATCTCGGCCAGCTGCCGGGCGGTGACGTGGGTGCTCGATGTCGGCGTGGTCAGGCGGAACGACGGGCCCCGCGGGCCGGCCAGCTTGGCGGCGACGAAGAAGCGCCGCCCGTCCGCGGTTTCGATGGTTTCCCCCGTGGATACTCGGCGGGCAATCTTTTGGATGTCCTGGGTCGGTGCTGGGCGGACTGGGAGGGTGGGGACCGGTGTCATGCGCGGCGCTCCATGCTCGGGCTCTGGGCCTCGGTGGCGGGGCGCCGCCCGGCGGTTTGCCCGGAACCGGCTAGTCGAGCTTCGTGTCGTTGGGGTCGAAGGACTCGGACTTGTCCTCGTTGAGCACGTGGGTCACGACCTCGACGTAGTCCTCGTGGTCCTTGAACGCCTGCGGGCCCTGTTCCTTGCCGTTGTCGTCGGCGATGTCGGACTTCGACGCCGCCGTGACCTTGAGGCCCGCGGCGGATGCCAGCCGCTGGTACTCGGACGCGAACAGCGCGTCCATTGCTTCGCGGTCTTCCCGTGCGATTTGCTTTGCCATGTGCGTTTGCTCCCTTACCCGGAGGACAGGGGTAGCCCTCATATAGGGCGTCGGAAGTCGGAAAAGCCCCGGATTGCCGCTATGCCCCCTGGATGACGAGGAATTTGACGTTCGCGGACGACGAGGTCAGGAGCACGAGGCCGCTCGGCTGGGTGTAAATCGAGGCGGACGTGATGATGACCGCGGCGAACGCGCCCGCAGCCATGCTGTAGGTGATGTTCGCAAAGCGCCCGAATTGGTCCGGGGCGGACTGAATCCCGAACGTCTGGGCGCCCATGTCCGTGTTGTAGGCAATCAGCATGTCCTTGCCGGACGACACGAACGAGTTCCCGTTCACGCTGTCGGAGGCGGCGAAGGCCTTGTCCAGCTGCCCGGCGGTGACACCGGCGGGCGTCAGGATGTACGCTGCGGATAGACTGAGCGGTGTCTGTGCCATGTTTGCTCCCCCCTAAAGCGCTGGGTATTCGGGATTTTAGGTGATGGTGACCGTGAGGGTCGTGATGGGGATGACCGCCACGGGGTCCCCGGCGGCGTCGAAGCAGTACATCGTCAGGTCCTGGGTGGTCGCAAAGCCCCCCGGGACCGCGAACGACCCCTGGCCGCTCGGGCTGTTGACGACCCCGGTGTCGAACGACGCGGTGGGGTTTGTGATTCGGACCTTCGCCACCCCGGTCGTGCTCCAGGCCAGGGCGAACGGCGCGCCGGGCGCGAAGGGGCCCGCCGGCACGGTGGCCAATGTGGCGCTGGCGGGCAGGCCCTCGTCCCCCTCCGGGGAGTACGAGGCGACGAGCGCGAGCCCGCCGAGGGTCAGCGCCGGGGGAACCCAGGTCGGCACCAGGGCGACGCTGCACACGTCGAACGTGACCAGCTGGCCCCCGGTGACCGACGCCTGGAGGTTGAACCCGAACGACGGGCTGTTGAGCAATTCCGGGGTGAGGGCCAGGCCCCAAGTGTCCGTCGGGCTTCCGAACGTCACGCTGCCGTCCCCCTGCGGGAGCTGCCAGCCCGAATGGCTGGTCCCCGACAGCGGGGGGATGAGTTCCAGCAGGAGCGTCGCGCCGGCCGGGCCGGGGGACGACCCATAGAACTCCTTGCCGCTGACGATGACCTCGAAGCCCGTGACCGTGGCCCCCGCCGGGATGGCGGTGAGCCCGAAGTTCGCGGCCTGAAGGAACTCGGAATACCCGGGGCCGCCGAACACGGAAGCGGGCATCTCCATCATGACCCCGGTGTTTACGTTGTACGCCGCCGAGCCGAGGTTGATTGTCACCGTGTTCGCCCCCGCATTGATTGGGGTCGAGGCAAAAACCTGCAGGTAGACGTAGTGGCCCGCGCTCTCGAAGTACTGCACCGAGCCCACGAGCGTGTAGATGCTGCCGTTGTTCGAGTCGATGACGGTCGGCGCCGGCGAAGGGTTGTTCGAAAAGCCCTCCAGGACAACCAGGTTGATGTTCCCGGCCACCTGTGGGTTGCTGTACGCCTGCACCCTCGTCGGGGAAAAACCGGCGATGCCTTGTATCTGCGCCGGAGTCGGGACGCCGCCGCCAGCAAAGAAAAGCAGGAGCGCAACCCAGGGGCTGGCATACCCCGTCGCCGCCGTCGTCGCCGTGACGCTGCCGTTGACGGCCTTGCCGGAGATGTTTATGATGCCACTCGGGTTGTCGATGGCCGTCCAGCCGGGCCCGCTCGGGGCAAGCGACACCCCGTTGAACGCGGTGGCGACATAGATGCAATAGCAGCTCGCATGGGAGCCCGTGATGGTGACCGGCCCCGCCGCTACCCCTGAATTCGATACAGAAGCCTCGAACGCGCCGATGCCGGGCGTGCTCAACGACGGGGGCGGGGCCACGCTCGCATAGGTGCCCGGCACGTTGTAGGCGATGTTGCCCGGGTCCGCCCACGCGGTTTCGCTCGGCTGCGAGGCCGCCACGTTCGCGCCGAGCCCGGCGGTGTTCAGGGCGGTCAGCGTGCCGGCCGACGCGAACGGCGAGGTCAGGACGTGGAAGACGCCCTGCACGACGCCCTGGGTGTCGAAGGTCTGCGCCGCGTAGAGCAGGTAGCGGTTGTTGCCCGCGTCGAACGTGAACTCCGAGACGGTCAGCGGGTCCCCGTCGACGTAGAACTCCATGTCGGTGCGGGGGTCGAACGCGCCGAGGCCCGGGCTCGTGAACGGCCCCGCGAACGGGGCGCACGAAAGCACGAGGCGGTTCGGGAAGGGGCCGTTGGTC
>Ga0187812_1000104_pt1 | contig 29680 bp, 25 predicted proteins | sample NC_S_2_FD_130582 | JGI IMG/M metagenome (GOLD analysis project Ga0187812, IMG submission 130582) | Wetland sediment microbial communities from Neuse River Estuary, North Carolina, USA - ASW-S_2 | ecosystem: Environmental > Aquatic > Freshwater > Wetlands > Sediment | place: USA: North Carolina...
ACACTCCGGCTAACGCCGGGAAAAATATACGTTGAATTTTGGTACTTATTTTTTTCAATTACTATTGACTTTTAATACAGTACCTTAATCTAAAACTTGAATCCTATAATTTAGATATACATATAAAATTAGAGAAACCTTCATACCGCTCTTTTTTTATTTAACTGAACTGAATATTCCCCGTTAAATCTAAAAGCCTTTTTAATCAAAATTCCGCTTTTCTTATTTGAAATACTGCTATTTCAAATTACAAAAGCACTTTTCCTAATTGCAAAAGCCCTTTTATAAAAGATAAGAGCGCTTCTATTAATAACAGTTGGGCTTTCATTAATAACAAGTGCGCTATCATTAATAACAACTCCGCTCTTGTTATTTGTAAAAGCACTCTTACCATTTGGAAGTCTGCTCTTGTCAATTACAACTCCGCAATCATAATTCGGAATAGTGCTATTGAGAATCACGGCTGCAGAGTTGTAATTCTCCATACCGCTATTTTTTTCGGTTATTTTCCTTTTGTTAATAAGAAAACTTTCGCAAAAATATAAGATATCTTAAATCTTAATTAATCTGTAAGAGATTATATTTCTTGTTTATAATCTTTAAACTTAAAGCTACTTAGTTATTTTAATCATTCGACTTCGCAAAGAAACAGGGACATCTTTTAAGAGTATGACTCGAGTATCTCCTGAATTGGATAACATTCCAAGCTTTGAAGTGTCCAGGGTTACATCTATATCGTTCGTATCAAATGTCCACATAGCCCCGCTAAGTGGATCTACAATAAGCCATCCAATTAGCCCCCCAAATACTAAATTACCTCCAATATACCATCCGTTTGTTTGCGTATTAAGAATAATGGTCTTATCTGAAAACCCATCTTTAGTTATCTTAACCGAATATGTTTTGCCGCTAAAATAACCTTTCCTTTTTTTCAGTGAAACATTTGTAGGAGTTTTTCCTTCAAATATTTTTGTACCGGATTCATCAGAGATAGTTATGTTAGCTTGATCCGGTGTACTGCGAATATTTACAACTTCAGGAGCACTCCAGCCGAATATGGTTGCACATCCATTTATCAGAAAAGTTGAACTTAAAACGAAGACTAGAAGAAGAGAATAACCCAAGACCTTTTTCATGAATAACTCCTTGATTAATTTTTATTTCTTTGTAGTTATATTAATGTGAATTAACTACTTATCTACAATACAAAATTAGCATACTTTTTTATTTAAATTCCATTTTTAGATTAAAAAAAATTATTTTTAATTAGGGTGCTTACTTTAGAAAAAGTAGACATGAATCATTGAACAACAATTTTCTTTTGCTTATTTTTTTATTTGTAGATTGAACACAAATCTATTTTATAATTGCACGAAATAATTCAAACGAACTTATTTAAGGAGAAGGAATTGGAATACACACATCTTGGCAGAAGCGGATTAAAAGTAAGCAGAATATGTCTCGGCACAATGAACTTCGGATCATTTGCTTCGGATGAAGAAAGCTTTAAGATAATGGATAGAGCGCTGGAACTCGGCATTAATTTTTTTGACACGGCGAATATATACGGCGGCGAAAAAGGTCCGGGATATACGGAAGGATTAATCGGTCGCTGGCTTGAGCAAGGCGGAAGAAGAGACAAAATTGTGCTTGCCACGAAAGTACATAATAAAATGGGCGAAGGTGTTAACGATGTAAAATTATCAGCATACAATATCAAAAGATCATGCGAGGCAAGCTTGAAAAGATTGAAGACCGATCATATCGATCTTTATCAAATGCATCATATCGACCGCGAAACTCCGTGGGATGAAATCTGGCAGGCAATGGAGCAGCTTGTTAGAGAAGGGAAAATAACTTATGTAGGCAGCAGCAACTTTGCCGCATGGAATATTGTTGAAGCAAGCTACACCGCGAGAAAAAGAAATTTGCTTGGGCTTGTTTCGGAACAAAGTATTTACAGTCTTCGCAACCGCCAAATAGAGCTTGAAGTAATTCCCGCTTGCAAAGCAATGGGAGTAGGATTGATTCCCTGGAGCCCGATAGGCGGAGGAATTCTCGGCGGAGTGCTTGGAAAAATAAATGATACGCAAAGGCGCGGGCGTGAGGCTCTGCAAAAATCCGTTGAGAAGCTTCGCCCGCAAATAGAAGCTTATGAAAACTTGTGCAAGGAAATTAATCAACGCCCCGCGGATGTTGCGCTTGCATGGATGTTAAATAACCCGGTTGTTACATGCCCGATTGCGGGACCAAGAACAGTACAGCAGCTTGAAGAAAATGTTTTTGCATCAGCTATAAAATTACCTGAGGATGTTATGAATAAGCTTGATGAGATTTGGCCCGGTCCGGGTAATCAAGCTCCCGAAGCTTATGCGTGGTAAATAAAATAAAAAGGCAGCACAAATGAAGAAAGTATCTTCCGCATCCATCTTTGATTCTGCAAAGCTTAGTTATCATCCGCTTGATAAAAGCGGATGGAAAGATTTTGAAAAACTTTTTGGAGAAAGAGGAGCATGCGGAGGATGCTGGTGCATGGCGTGGAGATTAAAAAACTCCGACTTCCAAAAACAAAAAGGTGAAGACAACAAAAACTCTATAAGGAAAATTATTTATTCAAATGAAGAGCCGGGAATTCTTGCTTACTATGAAAACATGGCTGTCGGATGGTGCGCTGTAGCTCCGAGAGAAAAATATATTAGGCTTGAGAAATCAAAGGTCCTTCAAAGAATTGACGATAAGCCGGTCCGGTCGGTTTCATGTTTCTTCGTAGCAAAGGAATTTAGGCGAAAAGGTGTATCGACTGAATTATTAAAAGCTGCAATTGAATTTTGCAAATCGAAGGGAGCAAAAATTATTGAAGCGTACCCGGTTGTTCCTTATTCGGAAAATATTCCCGCATCATTTGCGTGGACGGGAATTCCATCTGCATTTGAAAAAGCGGGGTTCAAAGAAGCTTTGAGACGATCAAGAACGCGCCCGATAATGCGCTACTATATTTAAGCCATTAAAGCAACAGCAAAGTTTTATTTTTATTTCTTCCGTGAATAACTTTATTTTTCCTTCACCTTTACCTAATTTTGAAATGTGAAATTCACAAAAATAATTAAGTCAAATGAAAAATTTGAGATCAAGCTTTTTTAAAGCTTGCTATAACATAAATATAAGCAGCAGGAGTTTATAATGACTACAATTGTAGATGTAATCGGAAGAGAAATATTGGACTCAAGAGGAAATCCGACTCTTGAAGTGGAAGTTTTATTGGAAAGCGGAATAATAGGAAGAGCCGCGGTTCCAAGCGGAGCTTCAACAGGCGAGCATGAAGCGGTTGAATTAAGGGATGGGGACAAGAACCGTTACAACGGCAAAGGAGTTTTAAATGCGGTCGATAACGTAAATGAAAAAATAGCCGACGAAATAATCGACATGGACGCGTTAGATCAGGCAGGCTTAGACAAATTTTTAATTTCGCTTGACGGTACGCCAAACAAAGCCGCTCTTGGAGCAAATGCAATTCTCGGTGTTTCATTAGCCGCCGCAAAGGCAGTAGCAGAAACTCTTGAGATTCCATTGTACCGCTATATCGGCGGGGTTAACGCACGCACGCTTCCGGTTCCGATGATGAATATTCTTAACGGCGGAAAGCATGCTGATAACAATGTTGACTTCCAGGAATTTATGATTATGCCGGTCGGCGCTCCTAATTTTGCCGAAGCTCTTAGGATGGGAGCAGAAACATTTCATTCATTAAAGTCTGTGCTTAGCAAGAAAGGGTATAACACCGCTGTCGGTGATGAAGGCGGCTTTGCGCCAAACTTAAAATCAAACGAAGAAGCAATTGAAGTTATTCTTGAAGCAATTACAAAAGCCGGATATAAGGTCGGCGATGAAATTGCTTTAGCTTTGGACCCGGCATCGAGTGAAATGTTTCTGAAAGAAAAAAATGTTTACCAATTCTTTAAGTCCGATAAATCTGAAAAAACATCCGCGCAGATGGTTGATTATTATTCAAACTGGGTAAAACAATATCCGATAGTTTCAATCGAAGACGGCTTAGCCGAAGACGATTGGAGCGGCTGGAAGCTGATGACGGATAAATTAGGAAGTAAGATTCAATTAGTCGGCGATGATATTTTTGTAACCAATACGGAAAGACTTACGCAAGGAATTGAGCAGGGAGTTGCTAATTCAATTTTGATCAAGGTAAACCAAATAGGAACTTTGACCGAAACTTTAGATGCAATCGAGATGGCGAAGAAAGCCGGATACACAAATGTTATCAGCCATCGTTCCGGTGAAACTGAAGATACTACGATAGCAGATATTGCAGTTGCAACAAACGCAGGACAAATTAAAACCGGTTCGCTTTCAAGAACCGATAGAATTGCAAAGTATAATCAGCTTCTTAGAATTGAAGAAGAACTTGATGAAACCGCAATCTTTCCCGGGTTAGCCGCATTAAATTATTCTGCATAATATTAAAGCCCGGTTCTTTGAAGAGCCGGGCTTCCTTTTTTTTCAGCGTTACTTTGCTCTATATATTAATTTTAATTATTAAAAAAACCTCATGCCATACATAGGTGAACTAAGCGCATTATTTACTTCATTCCTTTGGTCGGTATCGTCATTTGCTTTTACCGCCGCTTCCGAAAGAATGAATTCTCTTCAGCTAAATGTAAATAGGCTTTTTATTGCGGCGGTATTTCTTTATGCAACAATTATTATCGGCGGAATGGGATTTTCAATTTCTTCCGCGCAAATATTTTATTTATCCGTCAGCGGAATTATAGGATTAGTTTTTGGCGATACCTTCTTGTTCAAGGCATTCCAGCATGTAGGCGCCAGGATCAGCATGCTGATGATGGCGCTTTCTCCGGCGATGAGCGCTTTGCTTGCATATTTTTTTCTTAAAGAATATTTATCGATCTGGGGAGTAACAGGAATAATAGTTACTATTATCGGAATTGCTCTTGTTGTTGCGGAAAGAAATGAAGTGCCGTCGGCAAAATATAAAATAAGCAAGATCGGTATATTCTATGGACTCCTTGGAGCGTTAGGGCAGGCAGGCGGTTTGGTGTTTGCAAAGTTTGCATTTGACATTGGGAATATAAACGGGTTCACGGCAACATTTGTAAGAATTATTGCCTCATTTGTTTTGATGCTTCCTCTTGCAGTTATTGCAAAGAGATTTCAAAATCCAATAAAGCTTTATGCTAAGGATTTAAAAGCCTTGTACTCAACAATAGCGGGAGCTTTTTTCGGACCGTATCTGGGAATTACATTTAGTTTGGTAGCCGTTGAATTCACAAAGGTTGGGATTGCATCTACACTGATGTCAATGATGCCGATTATTATGCTTCCGATCGTAAGATATTATTACAAGGAAAAATTAAACTGGCAGGCAATTGCCGGTGCAGTTATAGCGGTATCCGGTGTCGCAATTTTATTTTTAAGATGAAAATTTCTAATTATTTATAACAATGCTGTCTTTAGCGAATGTAATATAATTTGTAAGCTTTACTTTATTAACACCGTCATTGCCAACCTCGGTTCCGGTTCCGACAATAATTATTAATTGATTGGTTACAGAAGTAGTATAGGTTCCGCTTCCGGTTGTAGAAAGCCCCGCCGGAATAGACCATCCGGTAAAGGATTGGTTGCCGCCGCCAAGCTGGGTTGTTTCCAAATAATATTTTCTCGCCTGCGAACCGAAATTAGTTAATTCCGAGATAATAGAATTCCGGTTAGAGTCCTTAGAATATACATTTGAAACCACTACGCCGATCACAATAGCAACGCCGACTAGAATTAGCGTAAGCAAAATTAAAAGTAACTGCTGTTGTCCCATAGCATCCTGAATTTTTATGTTAAAATATGTTTAAAAATTTTCACAAACAACAATAAATTTTTACTTAGCCGTATGGCGGTAGGTTTAATTCTTTCTTTGTGCTTTTAGATTTTTCAGCTGCATATAAAAATTATAGCTTAATTGATTCTGCGGGTTAATAGATAGACTTTTTTCAACTGCATTAAGAGCGTCATCTAATTTATTATTATAATAATATGCTCCGGCTAAGTTGTACCATACTTGAGGGTCGGTCTGATTATATTGAATACATTGCCGCAGATAATTAAGTGCCAAAGGATAATTTCCTTTTTGCATTTCAATACTTCCCAACCATTTTGTAGTAAAGAAAGCGGGTTCAAAGGAATTTAATTTAAGCAGGTAAGGTAAAGCATCGTCGAATAACTTTGCGTTGATAAGAAGACTGCTTGCATATTTGTAGCTTTGACTGTAAAATGGATGCTGATCGATTATTGCATTCATTTCTTTTTCAAACAGGGTATATTTTTTTTTATTATAAAAATAATCGGCAAGATCACCGTGAGCTTTTTCCCACGAAATCTCATGAACTATTACTTCAACCGCAAGCGTATCGATAAAATCTTTTCTGTTGAAATCTTGGATTGAATAATTGTTTGTCCCCTTGGCAGCAAACGGGTAAGATCCGATAAGGATTTTAATTTGAATGTCCCCTATTGTAGAATCAAGCTTAGTGTACGGAAAATTCTTAGACAGGGTGCTGTCCTGCTCTTCTTCTGAAATATTGTTTTTTAATCCGCCGGGAAGATAATTAAGCTTATCCATTTCGTCGTAAAATGATTTTGCCAAGAGTTTATAACCATCAATGTTTGGGTGAAGATGGTCCACTATTAGATTATTGCCGACAATACCCTGCGGGCTTACAGAGTTAAATATTGAATATATGTCAACAACAGAGTAGTTAAATTTCTCACCAAGTTTTTTTATAATTTGATTAAAAGCTTCCGGCGCCCTGAAGCGAAGTTCATCTAAGTCTTTTGCTTCAACAAATAATTTCTTCGCTTGAATAATGTTTCCGGTTTTCAAGTCTTCCTTGGCTTCAAAGAAAACGGAATCCGCAGGCGGGAGATTTTTTTCTCTAACCGAAACAAACGGTGTAAGGTCTTTCAGATTGCTGGTTAAAGTTCCAATAATAACATGGATTTTATTGGCTTTAAGCATTGACAAAATATCGCTCATGTTTCCTTCAAACTGCTTTATGCCAAGATTATATAAATCAGAATTTAGTGGAATCAAAGATCGTCCTACCACTTGTTCCATCAGTGTCTCGTGGCTATGGTTCAAAGCGGACTTATTATGAAAAATGCCTACAACTTTCTCTATAACATTATTTATCAACTGAACCGTTCTAAATTGCTGGAGCCGGATGTAAAAATTCACCAGGCTGCCATATTTTCCTCCGGAAAATGACGACGCAGCCCCGAGAGCGCCGTAATATTCATTGTGACCGGTATAAATTAAAACCAGATCAGGATGCTGCTTAATTACGGCATTTGTAAAATCACGAATTGTGTAAGTGTTAATGGCAGAAATTCCGCAGTTTATTACCTCGATATTATTATTCGGGTAAAGCAGCTCAAGTCTGCGTTTAAGGTCATCTGGAAATGAAGCTGTCGCTATGTAAGGAAATCCCTGCACGCTGCTTTCACCAAGAACAAATACTCTAAAAGAATTCGGCTTCTTAACTTTATCAAAAGATCCCGAAGTAGGAATTGGAAAATGCTCAAGGTTTGAAAAATATTTTTGGGCAATTCCCGGATTCAATATTAGCCGATCGGAATGAGCTTTTGATTCAGGAATAAAAACATGGTATGCATTCCCATAGTTTATAATTCTTAGAAACAATTCCAGCAGAACAAAGAAAATTACTGGAATCAAAACAGCTACGGCATAAAACCATTTTGGAACGGTAGTACTCGGTACCTTTGAAGGCATTTCGTTTTTCAGCGGTGATCTTCTTTTTTGCGGCATAATATTTTAATTAATAATTTCTTAGGAAATAAATGGGCAGGAAATTTACTTTCTTTTACAAGTCTGTCTTTAGTAAATTTACCGCCTAAATAATGTTAACCGTTATAGACATTGCTTATAATAACTTGAGCGCAAATTTAATTTAACTCTATAAAATATCATATGAAAAAAAATTTTCTTTTTACGATTCTCTTACTATCAATTTTAATCTCAAGCTTTGCTTATTCTCAGGACAAGCTGGATTCGGTGGTTGCAAAAGCCGGAAACATCTCGATAACTGCACGGGAGTTCTTAGACCGGTATGAAATGACGCCGCTTTTTAGAAAGCAGATTACCCGAATAACTCCGTCACTTAAGCTTGAATTTTTATATTCATTAATTGCTGAAAAACTTTGGGCAGACCAAGCTGAACAGATGGGATATGATACCACCGCAGTTATGAAATTTGCGATGGACCAGTACGAAAATATGTTTGTCCGCGACGCTCTCTACCGGAAAGATATCAAAGATAAAGTAAAAGTAACCGATAAGGATCTTCTGCAAGGATTTGCAAGGAGCCAGACGACTCTAGAGGTTAACTATCTTCTCTCACAGGATAAAAAAGAAATTTATGATTTGTATAAAATGTTAAATGACGGTGTACCGTTTGATTCTGTGCTGGCATTAAGACCTGAAAGAAAAGATCAGGCAACACCAATTACCGTGGTTTATGGACAAATGAGCGAATCTTTGGAAGATACGCTTTTTAATTTACCTGCAGGTCATTATACTTCGCCTATACTCACTCCGGACGGTTATTATATTTTTAGATTAACAAACAAAATTCGTTCTTCTGAAAATGCCGCTACGGGACAGACCAACACAGTTGAAACGGTGAAGCAAACGGTTGAAGCTATAAAAGAAAGAAAACTTTATCAAGAATATTTTTATAATTTTTTCAAAGATAAAAAAGTTACTGCAAATGCGGTATTGCTTAGAAGTTTAACAGAGAAGCTATCAGATATATTTTCCAGGAGGAAATTTGATTTAAGGATTGAAGATAAAGATCCAATATTCATGGATGTGGAAGATGTTCAAACTTTGGAAAAAGAATTTGGTCCCGATTCCTTGGCAATGCCTATAATAGATTTTAAAGAAAATCCGATATCGTTGGATACTTATATAAGAAAATTAATTTTCAAAGGATTTAGTTCTTATAAAGCGGATGTTCCTACGATAGCTTCGCTGCTTAGCACCGTAACAAGATCTATGATTGAGCATGAATTACTTGCACAGCAAGGTTATAAAGAAAAGCTAAACTATCTTCCAAATGTTCAAAGAGATTTAACAATGTGGCGTCAAAATTATTTAACCCAGATGCTGCAAAATCAATTTATCGATTCAGCTAAAGTTTCTGATTCTACTGCTCATGAATATTATAATAAATATAATAAAGATCAGTATTATCCTGAGGAAGTTAACATTGTTGAAGTGCTGAATAATAATACCGATGTCATCGAAAAAGTTGTTGCTGAATTGAATAAGGGCGTAGACCTCCATAAGCTTGCGATGGAATATACTCAGCGCGAATGGACGAAAAAAAATAACGGTGAATTCGGTTACTTCCCGGTTACGAAGTACGGAAAGATTGGCGAAATTGCATCAACCATGAAAGTAGGAGAAATTTATGGACCTATAAAACTTCCCGAGGGTTATTCTATCTTTCAGTTGCTCGGAAAACGTCCTTCCAAGGTTGATACTGCAAAACCTTTTGGCGAAACCAAAGAGGAACTGAGTCATTATCTTGCTATGCAAAAAGAACACAAAGCGATGACAGATTATACGGTTTATCTTGCAAAGAAATTTGGTGTAAGCATAAATATGCCGTTGCTGGAATCAATCAAAGTAACCAACATAGAAGCATTCGGCTACCGTTATCTCGGTTTTGGCGGACGAATAACTGCCGTACCACTTATGGCGCCAAATGTTGATTGGGTTGACCCATATTTAAAGAGCTTAAATATTACTCCGTAATCTTTATAAAGAGGAAATTGAAATCATAGACGCTGATCATACAATATATTTTCAAAATGAATGCGGCATACTCAGATGTATATTTTAGGTATATCCGCATTTTATCATGACAGCGCCGCGTGTCTTGTTAAAGACGGCGAAATAATTTCTGCCGCTCAGGAAGAAAGATTTACACGTAAGAAACACGATTTTAATTTTCCTATAAATGCTATAAACTTTTGTTTGAATATCAGCGGGATAAATTCATCAGACTTAGAGCTTGTCGCTTTTTATGATAAACCATTTCTAAAGTTTGAAAGACTGCTAGAGACTTATATTACTTTTGCTCCCGTGGGTATAAAATCTTTTATAAAATCAATGCCGCTTTGGATTAAAGAAAAATTGTGGATGAAAGATTTAATACAAAAAAATTTATCCTACGGAGGAAAAATTATATTTCCTGAACATCACGAATCGCACGCGGCATCGGCATTTTTCCCTTCGCCGTTTCAAGAAGCGGCGATTTTAACAATGGATGGAGTTGGCGAGTGGACAACTACAAGCTATGGTACCGGAGTCGATAACAAAATTAATTTATTATCCGAGCTAAAATTTCCTCATTCGCTCGGACTTTTATATTCTGCCTTCACATATTACACCGGGTTTAAAGTTAATTCGGGAGAATATAAATTAATGGGATTGGCTCCGTATGGTGTACCTAAATATAAAGATATAATTTTAAAAGAATTAATTGATCTGAAAGACGACGGCTCTTTCAATATGAATATGAAATATTTTGATTATTGTGCCGGCTTAACAATGACAAATAGAAAATTCAATAAGTTGTTTGAAGGAGTACCGAGAAAACCTGAATCTAAGCTCACTCAAAAAGAAATGGACTTGGCATGTTCAATTCAGGAAGTTACCGAGGAAATTGTGTTAAAAATAGCGAAGCATGTTTACAATGAAACCGGAATGAAAAATCTATGCTTGGCAGGCGGAGTTGCTTTAAATTGTGTTGCTAATGGAAAATTGCTGAGGGAAGGACCGTTTGAAAAAATTTGGATTCAGCCTGCAGCCGGCGATGCCGGAGGAGCTATCGGCGCCGCTTTAATGGGTTGGTACGTTTATAATGATAAGCCAAGACTAGCCAATAACCGGGATGATTTTCAAAAAGGTTCTTTTTTAGGACCCGAATTTTCTGAAGAAGAAATTCAAAAGTTTCTTTCGAAAAATAATATTGCATATAAAAAAATAGCGGAAGACGAGTTGCCAAAGCTTACGGCTGATTTAATCGCTGATGCAAATGTGATAGGATGGTTTCAGGGTAAAATGGAGTTTGGTCCGCGGGCTTTAGGAGCCAGGTCTATTTTGGGTGATGCAAGGTCTCCCAAAATGCAATCGGTGATGAATTTAAAAATTAAATTTAGAGAAAGCTTTCGCCCGTTTGCTCCAGCTGTTTTATCAGACAAGGTTCAAGATTATTTCGAGACTTCAGAAGAAAGCCCTTATATGCTTTTAGTAGCAGAAGTAAAAAAAAGCCGGCGAAAAAAAACCGATAACGGTAAAAATCTTTTTGGGATAGAGAAATTAAATATTGTTAGATCCGATATTCCGGCTGTTACCCACGTTGATTATTCTGCCAGGATACAAACTGTCAGCAAAGAAACAAATCCTAAATTTTATGAATTGTTAAAAAAACTTGATGAGAAATACGGCTGCGCTGTTATCATAAATACTTCGTTTAATGTTAGAGGTGAGCCCATTGTTTGTACGCCAGAAGACGCTTTCAAATGTTTTATGCGGACTAACATGGACTATTTAATTATCGGAAATTTCCTGCTGGAGAAAAAAGAACAGAGACCGATTGAAGAATTATCTGATTGGAAGAAAGAGTTTGTGTTGGATTAATTAAATGATAATAGAAGAAATAAAACATATTAAGGAATCAGAGAGAGATCTTAGAAAATTTGGCTATACGGTTGGAACTGTTCTTTTAATTATTACTATTTTTCTTTTTTTTAAAGGGAGAGATTCTTATAGGTATTTTGGGACCATTAGCATATTATTAATTGTATGTGCAATAATTTTCCCGATTATTTTAAGAACTCTAAACAAATTATGGATGATCATCTCTATTTTACTTGGCTGGTTAATGACGCGTGTAATTTTGTTAATTTTATTTTATCTTGTATTAACGCCGATAAGTTTACTTACAAAAATTTTTAAGAAAGATTTTTTAGATCTTAAATTTGACGATTCTGGAAATTCATACTGGGTAAAAAGAGAAAAGAAAATTCTTAATACTTCGGATTATGAGAAACAATTTTGATAAATAATTAGAAAGTAAAGTTGATGGGAAAATTATCGACTATATCTGAGCTATGGCAATTTTTAAAAGTGAGAAAGAAATGGTGGCTTGCCCCGATAGTTGTTTTATTAATTTTGCTCGGAGCACTTATAGTGATCACGCAAGGTTCTGCTTTGGCACCGTTTATATATGCCCTTTTTTGATATTAATAAAGGCGTGAGGCTGAAATGAAAAAAATTACTATCGAAGTAGGGAAGAAAAAGAAAAGAATTCCCGTACCCAAAAAACCTCCGAAAGTAGAAGAGGGTAGCAATAAATACAACCGGAAAAAAGAAATAGATAAACTCAGAAAAAATAAAAACGGGAATTAAGCACTATATGCCAAAAGCTTCGGTTATAGTTTCGTTTTATAATAAAATAGATTACTTAAAATTAGTAATAGCAGGTTTTGAGCGGCAATCCTTTAAAGAGTTTGAAATTATTATAGCTGATGACGGTTCGCCGGGAAAAATTATATCGGAAGTCGAAAGGCTATCATCCGGAACGCCTCTCAATTTAACTCATATCTGGCATGAAGACAAAGGCTTTAGAAAAAACAAAATTTTAAATCAGGCAATTATATCTTCAAATTCAGACTTTCTAATTTTTCTTGACGGCGACTGCATACCCCATCCAAAATTTGTAGAAGAACATTTCGAGTACAGAGCGGAAAAAGTGTGCAGCACCGGACGAAGGGTTAATTTATCAGAAAAATTTACCGCAATGCTTTCTTCGGAAAAAATAAAAGAAGGATTTATTGAAAAAAAATTCTTTTGTTTGATTGGAGACGGAATTTTTGGAAAATCATTCGATGTCGAAAAAGGATTTTATTTTCAAAATCAAATCCTTAGAAAAGTTGTCAATCGAAAGAAAAGAGGAATACTCGGCTGCAATTTTTCTATTCATAAAAAAGATTTTTTACTGGTAAATGGATTTGACGAAAGATACGAAGCTCCTTCTATCGGCGAGGATTCTGATGTTCAATACAGGTTGGAATTAGAAGGTACCGAAATAAAATCATTAAACAACATTGCGGTTCAATATCATCTTTATCATAAACTTCAAGAGCGTCCGCAAAAAAATCTTGAATTATTTGATTCTGTAAAAAAATCAGAAATTTACTTTACTCCTTTCGGGATTAACAGATAATATTTTCATATTGAAAATCATCACAACCCGTTCTCAACAATTACAAAAGACAGATTGTCTGTTTGCATTCTTATAGAATATGCCTTATATTTGAAGGAAGAAAACCAAAATTTCCTAAAAAAATTAGGCAACGAATGTTAGACGATTTAGATATAAAAATACTCAAAATTCTCCAAAAAAGCGGCAGAACCAAAAGAAACGAAATAGCCGAAGCAATTGGGCTTTCTATTCCTTCTGTCAGCGAAAGGCTCCACAAGCTAGAAGAAAGGGGGGTAATTGAGGGCTATTACGCAAAAGTAAATAAAAAGGCTTTTGGCTATGATATAATGGCGTATATACTTGTAACGATGGAATCTTCAAAGCATTATAAAACATTTATACCTCGTATTGAAAAAGTTCCGCAAATTATTGAATGCCATTCCGTCCTGGGCGAAGGCTCGCATTTATTAAAAGCTATTGTTAAAAAAACTGAATCGCTTGAAAATCTTTTAAGTGAGATTCAATCATGGCCGGGAGTAATAGCAACAAAAACTACATTTGTACTTTCTACTATTAAAGAAACAACCGCAATAGATATTTAATTAATTATTAACAAAAAAATAAAGGAACAAATATGGCAAAAACTAGTTCACCTCTGGAGAGCATTTTTAGCTTCATTAAATCAAAAGGAGTTAAATTTGTTGACCTAAAGTTTATGGATTTTCCAGGTCAATGGCAGCATTTTACTGTACCTATTACTCAGTTCAAAGAAGATTCTTTTGAGGATGGCTTTGGCTTTGACGGATCTTCAATCCGCGGATGGAAAGCTATTAACGAAAGCGATATGCTAATTATTCCGGATCCTAAAACAATGTTCATGGATCCCTTTGTGGAAATACCAACAGTCAGTTTTATCTGCGACGTTTATGAGCCTGCTACAAAAGAAAAATATTCAAAGTGCCCAAGAAACATATCACATAAGGCTGAGGCTTACTTACTTTCTACCGGCATTGCAGACACCGCTTACTTTGGACCCGAAGCCGAGTTTTTCGTGTTCGATGATGTAAGATATGACTCTACACAAAACAGTAGTTTTTATATTGTTGATTCAGTCGAAGGTAAATGGAACAGCGGAAGAGATGAAGCGCCAAACCTCGGATATAAACCAAGATATAAAGAAGGTTATTTTCCGGTTCCGCCTACAGACTCTTTGATGGATTTAAGAAATGAAATGGTAATTAATTTAATGAATGCTGGAATCGATGTTGAAGCTCAACATCATGAAGTTGCCAGCGGCGGTCAATGCGAGATTGACTTGCGTTTTGAGCCTTTAATTAAAGCTGCCGATCAGCTTCTATTATTTAAATATATTGTTAAGAATACTGCAAAGAAGAATAATAAAACAGTTACCTATATGCCTAAACCAATTTTTGGAGATAACGGCAGCGGCATGCACGTTCATACCAGCTTATGGAAAAAAGGCAAACCGCTTTTTGCAGGTTCAGGGTATGCCGGATTAAGCGAGATGGCTTTATATTTTATCGGCGGACTTTTAAAACACGCTCCATCGCTGCTTGCCTTCACAAATCCTACTACCAACTCTTATAAAAGACTTGTTCCTGGTTTTGAGGCTCCGGTTAATCTGGCTTATTCTCAACGTAACAGAAGCGCATCATGCAGAATTCCTATGTACTCAAACAGCCCGAAGGCTAAGAGAGTTGAATTTAGATGTCCTGACCCGTCTTCAAATCCTTACCTCGCTTTCCCCGCAATCTTGATGGCTGGTTTGGATGGCGTTATAAATAGAATTGATCCCGGACAGCCGCTTGACAAAGATATTTATGACTTATCACCTGAAGAATTGAAAGATGTTCCGTCAACTCCTGGTAGTCTTGGAGAAGCGTTAAAAGCTTTGGCAGATGATCATGAATATTTATTGAAAGGCGATGTATTTACGCCGGACGTTATTGAAACCTGGATTCAATATAAAACCGATAAGGAAATTAAGCCGATGGCATTACAGCCCCATCCTTATGAATTCACATTATATTATGATGTCTAATATTTAATTTATTTAAAGATGAAGGGCGAAATTAATTTCGCCCTTTGTTATTTTAAAGCCCTCACTAATCCGCCGTAACGGTTGTTCGGTTTAAAATTAAATTTTTGAAAAAATGCCCTGAGATAAAAATGAGTGGTAATTGTTTTAATATTTTCAGTGCCAAGCCTCGTACAAAAATCTTCAATTAATTTTCCAGCCAAGCCCCTGTTTCTGTACTGGCGTGAAATTTCAATCCCTTCAATATGAGCAATTTTTGGAAATAACAATTGATAGCACAGTCCTCCGACTATAGTTTCTTCATCTTCATCATCAACAATAATCAAATACTGCAAGTTGCTGTCGATCTTGAGCGGATAGTTGTCCAAAATAAATAATTTATTTAAACCGCCTATTTCTGCGGGTGTAACCGCCTTCCTAATTGTATATGGTTGTTTAAATAAATCTTTTATTTTTGTTTTTATTACAAGATTGGATTTTTCTTCTTCTCCAACTGTTGTTAGCTCAAGATTAGATTTTGAAGATAACTCCGGGAAAGAAATTTTGTTAAGAATTTCTTTATCTGTTTTATCAGTCAGCAATTCAAGGAGTTCTATTAATTCTATACGCTTAGTTGCGGGCTGATCCGGAAATTTATTAAGCGAAAAAATCAGCTTATCAAAAAGCGCCAGGATATTTTCGGGGAAAGCAGAGAAATAAGTTTCGCGGTAGAATACATACCTCATTATTTCAGGAAGCTTTTCAATGCGGTAAATTGTAAAAATATTATTTACAAATTCCGAAGTAATCTTCCTTGAAAGCAATGAATCTTCAGCTGACCAGTTTTTAAAATCATAAATAGCGCTTGCGACAATTGAATTGATAAACGGCTTGAATTTTAATTTCTCAATATATGAATCAAGAATTGATTTCAGCTCTTCTATCAGCGGTGATTCGATGTTATCGAAATCTTTTTTAAGTCCGGTTAAAAATTCAATTCCCTCGTTTATTCCAAGCCCTTCAATACAAGCATCGTAAATCCATTCGGTTTTTATGTAGCCGCTGCTTTGCGGGTAATCTGAAAATGTTTGAAGATAAAAATTATTATACAGCGATTGGACCAATTCCGCCGGGCGTTTATAATTTCTCCAGCCGGAGATTGAAAGTATCTTTGTCCCTTTCTTAAAATAAGGTTCCGGGACCACAACGTTAGCGGGAGAGATAAATCCCGGTATTACACTGTACTCGCTGTTTTTTAACACCGAATAAAAAGCAGCCATTCCTCTTCTAAATAAAATTTCCCATTCGCTTATGAAATAACTTTTGTTCGGAGAATTATTAATTGAAGAAAGCTGCCTGATCTTTTCCCAGATTGTAAGATCGTTAATGAAATCAAATGATGCAACGCCGAGGGCTGATCTGAAGTTCCCAAGCTTCGGAAGAATTGAAGTGCCGGAAGATTTCTGCGCAATCTTTATCATCAAGTAAATTGTATCTAAAACTTTTTTCCTTGTAATATCGGGTGTTATTAAAATTATAAAATCGTAGTGATTAAAATTCTTTTTATTAACGCTAAATCTGTACAAATATCTTTTAGGAGAAGCGCTAACTTTCGTAATAAAGATTCCGTAATCTTTAACATCGCGCAAATTAAAATTATCTTCATCGAAAATGCGCAAGAACGCTTCTTTGAGGAATGTAGAAGTGTAAAGGATCTTTTCTATCCTTTCAATTTCTTTTTCCGAAATAATATCCTGGTATACAATTTTATTCTTCCAATTTTTTTTGACCTTCTCGTAAGCGGAAAGCTTTAACCTGCTTTCTGATTTCATTGCAACTTCTTTGAAAAGCTTTTTCGCATATAGAGAGATGCGCTTATCATTTTTGTGAAGAATCCAGCTGATCAACTCTGCGCGAATAAGAGGATAAGAAGACGGGAAATGATTTGCATACTTCGCAATAAGCTCAAGCACTAATTTAAATTGTGTAAGAGCTACATCGGAGACCGGCCATGTTAGGGTATTACGGTATGATTCCATCCGCTGCCTTATTGCGTCAAGGCGGAATCCTTCCATTTTATTGTAGCTTATTTCCTCAATAGTTTTTCTATCAAGAAAAGATTTGCCGCTGTTTATAAAAGCAGGCAGGTACCTGTTGAAATCTATTTGAGGCTGGTTCAACAATAAAATTTTATATGCCAGACTTCTAACAGAAAACTTAGGATGAAGCGAAAGGCATTCTATCCTGCGGCTTAAAAGATTTTCTATTTTATGTTCAACACTTGCAAAGACCGCTTCGATATTTTTTAATGCCGAAATTACTTTTTCTTCTTTACCGAAAAGGAATTCCACGATAATGTTGTTTAAATCCTCCATTCCTATTGCAACGTGCGAAATATTAACCGGAGTAGCGTCAAGATAATTTCTTTTTCTATTTTTGAAGTCAATAAATATTTGAGATGAAATATTTGTAAAGTCCATGTCCCAGTCTTCTTTGCAAAAAGCAAAGTTGATCATACTAATATTTCCAGCCCATAGAATAGGCTGGCGTACAAATATTCCAAGATCAATTGCATCCGACTTTATAGAATATTCAAAATCTCCGATTAATATTCTTCCGGTTTCATGATTTCTTTTTACCGGCAGAAAAATCTTGCTATGCCTATTAAAAATTCCGTCGGGCCTGCATTCAAAATCTTCTTCAGTAAGTCCAAGGTCTTTTAAGATCCAGAGAGGAAAAATAATTTTAGTCTCCGTGCAAGAAACCCTGAAATCCAATTTCTTGTACAACTCGTTAATTTCGTGCTGAAAATTATTTTCAATATTCTTTCTTTTAAACGTTCCTTTAGGAGTAAGCTCGCCTTTGGCTTCCTCAAAATTTCTTTTTAGGATGGAGAACTTTACAATCCTTTCATAAGCGCTTAAGCCGGTATTTATAGAAGATACGATTGAGCTGAAATAATCCCGGAGCTTGCCCTGGTCTTTCGCTTTGTTGATGAATGGTTCACTAAAATCCGGGACGACAAGCAAAGCATTATAAGGTTTCATATCGCCGACTAAAAAAGCACGCTTAAGTCCGGGAATATTTTCAAATTTCTTTTCTATGAAAGAAGGCGCAATGGTTTGACCTTTGCTGTTTTTGTAAATGTCTTTGACGCGGTCTATAATAAAAAGGTGATGGTTTTCATCTTCCTTAAAAAGATCGCCAGTGGAAAGCCAATGCTCTTTGCCGTCTGACGAAGAAACTTCATCCAGATATTTTGCTATGTATGGACCACTGATTTGTAATTCGCCTTCATCGGAAAATTTTATGGCAACGCCTGGCAGCGGAATTCCTACGGAATCTCTAACATATTTTCCCGGAGAAGTCATGCAAACACCGCCTGTAGCCTCCGTCATGCCAAAGCCGCTGCAGAGCTCAATTCCATTTGCGTTAAACATTTTAAAAACCTTCGGCTCTAAATAACCGGCGGCAGAAATTCCCCATCTTAAATTTTTCCCTACAAGCTTGGCAAGCAGCTCGCGTCTGGAATTAATTTCCTTCTTATTATTTATTTCCTCTCTGTATTTTTCGTAAATCTGTTTCCATCTTAATGGAATGCTTACCAATCCCGTGGGATTAACGTCAATCATTTCGCTGATTAGCGAGTCAATATCGCTCTTACTAGCAAATACATAATTGCCGCTCCAGAAAATTGTACCAAGCATTTCAAAATACCTGCCGAAAGTATGAAACAAAGGAAGATAACAAAGCAGCACTTCCTTTCTTCCGACTTTAGGTAGAACAGCTGCTCTTGCAAATCGTTTGGTAATTAGATTATAATTAGTAAACGCGACTCCCTTCGGCATTCCGGTACTGCCTGAAGTAAACATCACCGTAGAGATTTCATCAAGGTCAAATCGTTTTCTGGAGTCTAGAATAGAATTGATTTCCTTTTCACCTACGGAGGCAAGAAACAAGTTATAACTTATCACTCCGTCTTCCTTCCGTAAATCTGCTTTGCCGGTATATACTATGGTGAAATAAGTTTCGGTTTTTTCTCTTACTTTTTTCAAAAGATCAAGCCGTTGCTCGGAATCAGTAACAGCAATGTTGAAGTTTAGCTTATTACATATATAAGTAAGTGTGTCTGCGTTAAAATGAATATGAAGAGGAGAAACAAAAATATCATAAAACAGGCATGCCAAATCGCAGCAGGCTGTTTCGAGAGAATTGTCGGAATAGATGGCAACCTTCGGCTGGTTAGCATTCAATTTTAAAAAAGACGCCGCAATTTTTTTAACCGCGCCGTTTATTCTTTTATATGAATAATTATTTCTTATCCCTTCGTTGAAGCGTGAGAATAAAATATCATCGGGATGTCGTGCCGCTCTTTGCTCAAAAAGTTTTTGCAGAGAATAATTTGAAAGCCGAATAATCTTAAAAACGATATCAGCCCATCTGTAGGCTTCTTCCGGCTGCTTAAGGTTTAAGAGAAAAGCAGGAAACCGGGTTAGGTCTAAAAATTTATACCAGCTTTCGTTTTCAATTTCATCACCTTTTCCACTTGATAGAATTTCTTCCGCGGAATTAATAATTTCTAAGGTTAATTCCTTACCAATAAATTCCGGAAGACTGCTTTCGGCATCCGCTAAAATATTTTTAAAATGAAGATAAACATTTTCCATTTATTTGTTCCCAATTTTATTTTATCCAATCCTTCCAGATTTCCGGTTTATAACCTACCGTTGAAATTTTTTCATTCCTTACGATTGGAGTTCTAAAAAGCAAAGGATCGTTTAATAATTCTGTTTTTAGATCATAGATCATGAAGTTCAAATTGCGTTTGCGGAATTCCGCGCCGTCTTTATCTAATAAGTCTTCGATTGAAACCGAGCGTAAAATATTTTCTAATTCACCGTTGGAAATTCCTTTTTCCGTTAAGTCTCTAAAATGAAATTGAATTCTTCTTTCTTTAAAGAACCGTTCAGCTTTTTGTGTATCCTTACATTTTTTAGTTCCGAAAACTTGGATGTTCATATAATTAATTTTTGTTTTTATAAAAATAAAAAAAATTAAAGCTAATAATTAGTCGAAAGGGAAAAGTCGTAGAAATAATTCGAGATGTTAAAGGTAGGAAATTTCCTGCGTCCTTTTGGCTCGCGGGAATCTGCTTTTGATTCCATCGCTGGTAACTACCGCTGTCCCGAGTATAGAATCGCGGTTTTTAACAACGCATTGACCGTTGAAGTCAGGTTTATGTTTTATTGTTCCGCCTTCAAGGTACTTCTTCAGTTCATCACTGCTCTCAATTAGATATATTTTTTTAGAAAAATAATTTTGAAGAACTTGAGCAGCCTGGGTATTTAAGGTTAATCCGCCGCCTTTATCAATTACGCCAAACTTGGCGCCGACGCGTTCAAAAATATTGAGATTGTTTTCTTCCCATTTATTGTTGACGAAATAAATATCATTTTTCTTTTTTAAAAATTTATAGCCGGAAAATATTTCGATTTGAATACCGAACTCGTCTCCCAATTGTTCTATCTGTTTGGCAATTTCTTTGTGTTTGTAGTTTAGAAATTTTAGTTCGTTTTTAGGAAAATGTAAAGTTTCGGGAGAGAAAGTTTCTCCGGTTTTTCTAAGCTTGGCGATGAAGAACCCATCGGAGTCGGCTTCCCACGGAACTATCCTGCGAGCCTTTGATAGTGACGGATGAAAAACCATTTCGTTATATTTTGTGAAAGCTTCTCTTGAATTTATCGGCAATTCGATTTCTTCAAGCTCAACAGGATATTTTTGCAGAATCTTATTTATTACAGATTCATTTTCTTCAGGCGTGAGTGTGCATGTAGAATAAACAATTTCACCGCCGACTTTTGCCATCTTAATAGCGGCGACTAAAAGCCGTGTCTGCAAATCTCCAAGTCGTGCGACGCGCTCAAGCGACCACCAATTGCTCACTTCCTCTTTCTTTTGAATAATCCCCAAGCCGCTGCAAGGAGCATCAACCAAAATCTTATCAAAATATTCCGAATAAATTTTGCTGAGCGTTTCTCCCTTGTAATGCAGAACTCCGGCGTTCATCAAATTCATCCTATCAAGATTGTAAATGAGCATCTTCACGCGGTCAAGAGCAACTTCATTTGCGATCAGGGTTCCGTTGTTATTCATCATTTCACCCAGACCTGTTGTTTTTGAACCCGGTGCAGAGCATAGATCAAGCACCTTGTCGCTCTCTGCCGGCGAAAGGATAATTGGCGGTATCATCGAAGATAAACCTTGAATATAATATTGCCCTGTTATGTGCTCTACGGTTTTTCCAACAAGCTCTTTTCCGGAAATTATTTTTAGGGCGTTGGGAATAGATTTTATTTCTTCGGTTTCAATGGATAAATCTTCTTTCAGCCGTTGTCTTAAATTATCTTTTTTAGCTTTAAGCGGATTGATTCTTATATATTGAGCCGGTTCGCGTTTAATAAAATCGATATAGTTACCGGCGGCGTCTTTGCCATAAAGGGAATTCAAATACGATTTAATATTTTCGCTTACTTCAATCAAAAGAAAATTAATATCTTGTTAAATTCAAACGCTTGAAAATTTCATTCACAATATAATTTGAATTTTTCATACCGGGGAGAGTTTTTTTATAATCCGCTTCAACGTGTTTGATTATAGCATCCAAATATTCGTTATAAAGAGTTAGTGCTTCTTTTATATTATTAGGATCAACCGGAATTTTTACTGTGGAAGTTTTATTTCTATTCGAGTATAGAATGTATTTCGCCTCATCGTAGCTGGAGGCTTGACAAACGGACTGTCCGTCCACCGATAAGATTTCGTAACTTCCAAAAAATTCCTGACCGATAACCAAAGCTTTGCAAGGCAAAGAAATTATTTTCAGCTTTTCGGTTTTAAGGAAATCATCGGGAAATTCTTTTAATGCTTCATCCGTTAATTTGATAACCCAGTCGGCAATAAATTTTTTCTCTGTCAATTATGCCTCAAAGTTATTTATAAAAGCAGATAATATTTTTTTTAGAGAAGCAGTGCTTGAATATTTTTTTATGGTTAGAAGTTTTGAACTGCCGCCGGTAATCATTGCGGAAACTCTTTTTACTTTACTGTTATAAACGGCAAGCACAGGTATTTTGAGCTGGTACAAAGCGTAAGAGATTTCAAATCCTACACCGAGGCTTGCGCCGGAGATTTCCGCAATCATTAGTTTGCTGTCGCGCAGCCAGCTAATGTCTCTATTAAAAATTTCTTTGTCGCTTAATTTTTTTGAAGGCTTAAACTTTTCGTTAAATTCTGATAAAGCGGTATGACCGAGAGAATCTGCATAACAAATGATTTCACGATAGAAATTTTGGAAGCTTATATCTCCTTTAATCGAACCGGCACAATAAATATTCATTTTATGAATTCAAAATATTTAAATAATTCTGTTCGTACAAAGGAATTATTTTTGATTTATCAAACAAATTAACTGCGCGGCTTCTCGCATTGGCTGAAAAAATATCATATTTCTTTTCATTGGTTAAAAGGTCGATAACATATTTCGCCATCCTGTCAATATCTCCGATCTCCGCAATGTACCCGGTTTCATTGTGCTTAATCAATTCAGGCAAGCCGCCGACGCTTGAAGCCACTACCGGCAGTCCGCAAGCCATTGCTTCGAGCGCTGCAAGTCCGAAACTTTCAGATTGAGAAGGGATTAAAAACAAATCGGAAGCATTCAACAGTTCTACGAGCGCTTCCTGCTTTCCCAAAAATTTTATATGCTCGCATAGATTAAGCTCGCGGCAAAGCCTTTCGCACTCGGAACGGTCCGGACCGTCGCCGACTAACAATAGCTTCGATGGAATTTCTTTTACTACTTTTTCAAACACTCTAATTGTGTCCGGCACCCTTTTAACCTGCCGAAAGTTAGAAGTGTGAATTAATATCTTTTCTCCGTTCGGTGCGATATGATGTTTAAAGCTGCAAGAGTCTCCGGGCTTAAATAATTCCGTGTCGACAAAGTTTGGAATTACTTCTATATCTTTATCAATGGAATAATTTGTTAAAGTCTTTTCCTTAAGAAATCTTGAAACCGCCGTAACACTGTCGCTTTGTTCGATGCTGAATTTTACAAGCGGAAGAAAAGACGGCTCAAGCCCGATCAGTGTTATATCGGTACCGTGAAGTGTCGTAACTATCTTTAAATCTTTTGAACCCTTTAGAATTTGTTTGGCTAAATAAGCACTGCTTGCGTGCGGTATGGCGTAATGAACATGAAGCAAATCTAGCTTCTCATACTTTGCAACTTCGGACATTTTGCTGGCGAGCGCCAGGCTGTATAATGGAAACTCAAACAACGGGTAATTGCTCATTTCCACTTCATGGAAAAAAATATTTTCTACAAAATCGGTTAATCTAAATGGGATAGCGTAACTGATAAAATGAATTTGATGTCCCTTTAATGCCAATGCCTTTCCTAATTCGGTTGCGATTACTCCGCTTCCTCCGTACGTTGGATAGCATGTTATTCCTATTTTCATAATTTTTTAATTTCTGTAACTTTGATTTGACGAAAATTCTTTTATAAAAGATATACACAAATTTACAAACAAATATTGCTTTACCTCAAAGATAATCAAACGCATGCTTGTTATTTGTTACCGGCTAAAAATAAATATTCAAATAGAATAAATGAAATTACTTGTAATCGGTCATACTGTTGAAGATCATATTCATTTCAACGGGGAAAATCTCGTTAAGCCCGGCGGGATTTATTATTCGGCATTATCGCTTCTTAATTTTAAAGATGAAGATGATAATATTTTCCTTAATACTTCAATTCAAAAAGAAAATTATTATCTCTTTTCTCCAGTTTATGATAAGCTTGATAAAAAATATTTTCATTACGTTGACAGGATTCCGAAAGTTTATTTGAACGTCCACAATTTTAAGGAACGCGGTGAAACTTACGAGAACATTACCGCGCAGCTCGAGGTTCCTTTGGATAATCTAAATTCCTTCGACGGGATTCTAATCAATATGATTACGGGCTTTGATGTCGGAGTTGAGCAGATAAAAAAAATCAGAGAAAGTTTTAGTGGAATAATTTATTTTGACGTTCATACTTTATCGCGCGGTCTGGATGAAAATTATAACCGCGATTTCAGGCTCATTCCAAATTTTGGAGAGCGGGCTTCCTGCGTCGATATTCTTCAGGCAAATGAGAATGAATTAAAAACTCTTTTTGACTTGCCGGACGAGCTTGCAATTGTAAAAAGGATATTTAGCTGCGGTGTGAAAATCTTTATATTGACCAAAGGCGAAATAGGCGCAAGAATTTTTTCTCTTCATAAAGGAGAAATTTTTTCTATGTTTGTGCCGGCAATTAAAGTCGAAACGAAAAATAAAATAGGATGCGGTGATGTTTTTGGGTCGGTGTTTTTTTATACTTATATTAAATCAAAAAGTTTGACTGAAGCGCTAAAGCTTGCAAACATAGCCGGCGGCTGCGCCGTTTCTTATGATGAACTGAATAAATTTGAAAATTTGAAGAAAGATGTTTTCGCACGATATTATTAAAAAAAGAATTCTGCTTGTAGGCGCCAACGGTATGCTGGGTCAGCGCATAGTTGACTTTTTTTCAAAGCAGCAGGTTGTTCAGCTTCTCGGCTGCTCAGTCGAAGCCGAACCGCTTTTTGAAAATGCCGATTATGTTTCGTGCGACATCTCTAAAAGAGATGACATCAAAAAAATAATTTTTGATTTTTATCCCGATGTTATTATCAACGCCGCCGCTTATACAAACGTAGACAAAAGTGAAACAGAACGCGAGCTTGCGTGGAAAATAAATGTTAAGGGAGTCGAGCACCTTGCCGAGTCAGCACGCATTATCGATGCGCATCTAATTCATATTTCTTCCGATTATATTTTCGACGGCAAGTCCGGTCCGTATAATGAAAATGAAAAGCCTAACCCGCTCGGTTATTACGGCAGAACAAAGTTCGCCAGTGAAAACGCATTAAAAATTTCCGGCTCGATAAATACAATTATCCGCACGAATGTTTTATACGGCATCGCTTCAAAAAGCCGCCCTGACTTTGTCCGCTGGGTAGTCCAATCCCTTCGCGATAAAAAAGAAATAAGAATTGTTACCGATCAAATTAATAACCCAACCTTTATTGATGATTTGGTCCAGGCGATAAGCAAGATAATCGAGTTTAATAAAACAGGGATATTTAATATCGGCGGGAAAGAATTTTTATCGCGCTATGATTTCACTTTAATGATCGCCGATTTTTTTGCGCTTGATAAAACATTAATTACTCCGATAACAACCGACGAGCTGCATCAGCCCGCAAAACGACCGCTTCAATCCGGGCTAATTATTTTAAAAGCCGAAACCGAGCTCGGCTTCAAACCATGTTCAATTAAAGAATCACTTGCAATTATGAAAAAAGAGCTTTCGTTATGAAAAAGATTTTTAAATACAGTTTTTTAATAATTATAATAATTTCAAATATGATTTTTTCTCAAGACAAATTTCCCGAATGGGCAAAGGGAATCGTTTGGTACCAGATATTTCCTGAACGGTTCGCGGACGGCGATACAAAAAATGATTCTTCTCTCGTCGATAAAATAAAATTAGAATCGAAAAGAGATATTCCCGGCTGGAAGGCAACAAAATGGACAAGCAATTGGTTTGCGATACCGGATTGGGCAAAAGATTTTAGCGGAACATACCGGCGGAGCTTGTCATTAAGACGTTACGGCGGCGACTTGCAGGGCATTATCGATCACCTTGATTACCTAAAAAGCCTCGGAGTCGGCGCGATTTATATAAATCCGATTTTTGACGCGGTTTCACTCCACAAATATGACGGCTCGACTTATCATCATATTGACGTTAACTTCGGTCCCGATCCCGAAGGAGATAAAAAATTGATTGCCTCCGAAATCCCGGATGATCCTAAAACGTGGGTATGGACTTCCGCCGATAAATTGTTCTTAAGATTAATTCAAGAAGTTCATTACCGCGGAATGAAAATAATTATTGACGGAGTTTTTAATCATACGGGAACTCAGTTCTGGGCTTTCAAGGACATTGTGAAGAACGAAGAAAATTCCAAATACAAAAATTGGTATGAGATAAATTCTTTCGGAAATAAAAACAACGAGAACGGCAAGCTTGATTATAAAGGCTGGTCGGGCGTTAAATCTCTTCCGGTTTTTAATAGGACTTCAGACGACCTTTATCCGGAAGTCGCTGAATATATTTTTAACTCTACTAAAAGATGGATGGAACCTTTTGGAAATCCCGCTGACGGCATTGACGGCTGGCGCCTTGATGTTGCAAATGAAGTCCCGATGGGCTTCTGGGAAAAATGGAGAACCCTGGTTAAAAGCATAAATCCTCAAGCTATTATCATCGGCGAGTTTTGGCAGCTCTCTCCGCAGTATGTAACCGGGGACGGACCTTTCGATGCGCTAATGAATTACAGCTTCGCTTTCGCTGTGAATAATTTCTTTGTGGCGCAGAAGAAAAAAATTTCCGTAGATGATTTTATCGATGAGCTTAGAAAGATCGATCAAACTTATCCGAAGAAAAATTTATTGATCCTGCAGAACCTGGTTGACAGCCACGATACCGAAAGAATTTCTTCAATGATTGCCAACCCCGACCGTGAGTATGACCACGATGCAAATCCCTCCAACCCGAATTATAATCCCGGCAAGCCTTCGGCAAAAGATTATGAAATGCAGAAATTAATCCTAACTTTCCAGATGGCGTACCGCGGCGCTCCGATGATTTACTACGGCGATGAAGTCGGCATGTGGGGCGCAGACGATCCGGATGACCGCAAGCCGATGATCTGGGATAATCTTAAATATGACGATGAAGTAATTACTCCTGAAAGCGGCTATAAAAAAGGCTTTGGTTCTTACAAGGTCGAGCAAAATAAAAATTTGCTTTCATACTATAAAAAATTAATTGATATTAGGAACGGCAGCGAAGCGTTAAAAGATGGCGACCTTGCTTTCATTTATGCGAATGATAAAGATAATACGTTTGCCTTCAGAAGAAATTATAAAAATGAAACTATTATCGCCGTATTCAATCTCGGGAAAAACTTTTCGAAGTTTGAACTGCCTATAGAAAGTAAATCGGATTCATATACAGAATTAATTTCCGGCAATACAAACAATCTCCTTAATATGGGCAAGGACATGAGGCAGCTGGTTGTTCAATTGGCTCCCAATTCGGTGAAGATGTTTAAGCTTATTGAGCCGGGAAAATAAATTTTTGCGCGAGCTCGTTTGAAAGCTTCTGACGCACTATGTCCGCCAAGGATTCGTAATTATGTCCTTCGGGATAGACAGGCTTTAGAAACTTCACGTTGATTTTTTTCCACGGTCTCGGGATAAAGCTTCCGCGGGGCAATGCTTTGTTAGCTCCTTCGATCGATACGGGAACTATCGGAACGTTCATTTCCTGGCTTAAGATGGCGAAAGACTTTTTAAACTCTCCGAGCGAGCCGGTTCTGCTTCTCGTTCCTTCCGGGAAGATGATAACGTTTTTCCCTTTTCTTAATACCTCGGCTAATTTTTGCAGTGACAGCTTCAAGTCGCGGTTCAAATCCATAATGATTACGTTGTTCCTGTTCGCGAAGGCTTTGATGAATTTATTTCTAACGTGCTTTTCCTTAGCGTAAAAGTAAGTGTTCTTCATAACTTTGTTTTTAAGGAATACGGAGACGAACAGCCCGTCAAAAAAGCTTTGATGGTTTGGAGCGATAATGAAAGGGCTTTCCGGCAGGTTTTCTATTCCCTCGCTGTTTAATCTAAAATACAGCTTAAATAAAAGCTTGGAAATATTTTTGAATAAGTTTTGTGTCAGCCAGCTTTTGGGCAATTCCAATTCTACTTTCTCTTTAAATATCTCCGCCCACTTCACAGTTTCAATGCTAAGCCGGTTCTTTTTTTCTTTCATGAAACGCGACAGCTTTTCGACAGTCGGGTGATTGAGCAGGATGTCGTCGTGAATTTTAATTCCGAAAGTAGATTCTAAAAATACCTGGAGGTTAATCTTATCCAGCGAATCCAATCCAAGGTCAATTTCAAAATGGTCGTCCGGCGCGACATTATTTTTCTTCTGCTCTTCAAGAAAGTTTTTTATGATTACGTACTCTTCGAACTGCGGCTCTTCTAAAACCTTACTTTTGCCTGCTTTGTTTTCATCAATCAGCCCGGCAAGCTTAAAGCGCTGAATTTTACCCAGCCTTGTTTTGGGCAGCTCGTTTTTGCATAAAATAAATTTAGAGATCTTTTTATAAGAAGAAACATCATGGTTGTATTTGTCGATAACATCCCATCTAAACATCTCTTCAAGGTTATGAATAGATTTGTCTTGAAGCAGCTTGAAGTCCGGGTAAATTGCCGCGGTAAGAATATCGTTTTGCATAAACACACCGACTTCGGCGGCAAAACCGGAATACGACTTTATCTTGTTTTCGATTTCTTCGGGATTAATATTTTTCCCGTTTGACAGAACAATTATTTCTTTAGACCGTCCTGTAATATGAATAAAACCTTCTTTATCAAGATAGCCGAGATCGCCGGTGTAAAGCCAGCCGTCCCTTAATACATCCGCGGTTTCATCCGGACGTTTGTAATAGCCCTGCATAATATTCCGACCGCGCACCGCCACTTCGCCGTCCTTTATCGCCACTTCAAGACCCGGCAGCATTTGACCTGCTGAACCGATCTTCCATTTTCCCGGGCGCGTGAATGTTATCATCGGCGCGGCTTCCGTCATCCCGAACCCTTCAAGCATTTCGAAGCCCAGAGCTTTAAAATCTTTTGCGACTTCCTCATCAAGCTTGGCTCCGCCGCAGACCATATAATTTACATTACCGCCGAACTTATGGTGAACCTTCTTAAATATAATTCTTGAGAATGACTTCGAACCCGCTGCCTTTGCCGCTTTGAAAATTAGTTTTGTGAGAACGCTTTTATTTATTTGCTGCATTATCCCTTGACGGATAGCGGCGTATAAACGCGGCACTCCGATAATTATCGCTACATGATTATTCTGCAGAGTAGAGATTATATCTTCTGAAGTAAGCGAAGGTGAGAACGCGATAGTGCTTCCGACAAAAAGAGGAATAATTAGTGTACCCATAAGAGGGAAGATATGATGCAAAGGCAAAAGCATTAAAACATTTCTATCCGGCGTATAAATAGAAATATGCCGCGAGACCGCTTCTATGTTCGCGAGTAAATTATCGAACGAAAGCATAACGCCTTTAGGCTTGCCGGTCGTGCCCGAAGTATAAATTAT
>Ga0187812_1000105_pt1 | contig 29472 bp, 26 predicted proteins | sample NC_S_2_FD_130582 | JGI IMG/M metagenome (GOLD analysis project Ga0187812, IMG submission 130582) | Wetland sediment microbial communities from Neuse River Estuary, North Carolina, USA - ASW-S_2 | ecosystem: Environmental > Aquatic > Freshwater > Wetlands > Sediment | place: USA: North Carolina...
CCCGTCGTAGCCGAACGGGGGCTAGCCGCCGTCTGGTTCACGCCGCTGCTCACCGACCCGGCCGTCGCGGCGGCGCTGCGCGAGTCCGCCGGGCTGTGCCTGCTGGCCGGGGGCACCGCCGACGATTACTGGGACGGGCAGGTCGCGCGGTCGATCACGCCGCATGTCGTCGAGGTGGACGGCGCGGACCACCGGATGTTCGTGCCTGGCGCGCTGGCCGCGTCGGCGGCCGTGCTTGGCGACGTGATGACCGCGGTGGAGAGGTTCCTCGACGAGGTAGCCTGGCCCGCCTGACCGCCTGGGTCCGAGAACTTAGACCACTCCCGCGCCTCCCACGCTGACCGGCTCGGGAGCGGGGCTGGCGGGCGGCACGGGGAAAGCGGCCAGGTGGCGGTCCAGCCCCGTTACCTTCAGCAGCCGCAGCACGCGCGGGGGAACGGCGACGAGCCGGAATCCGCCGGGCAGGTGCCGGGCACGGTAGGCGCCGCCGGCCAGCGCGCCGAGCCCGGCGGCGTCCATGAACGTCACGTCGCCCAGGTCGACAACTATTCCGGTGGCAGCCTCGCTTGCTGCCCCGGCCAGAGCGTCACGCACTTCAGGCGCGGTGACGATATCTATCTCTCCGGACAAGGCCACTTCCACGTGGCCTCCCGGTAGCGCGGTCGTCTTCATACGCACGGTCCCCCCCTGCGTGGTGCTGCGGCACTCGGCCGTCCGCAGGAGCTCCCCCTCCCGCGGTCCGGCCAGCCGTGCGCCGTAGAATCCGAGATGGCACCGCCGGGTCTGGGGCAGCGCGCGACGGGCACCGGCCGCCACGCGGTGCCGACCCGCCACATTACGTACACAAGCCGTGTTCTTTTGAATATTAACCCACTATGGGCAAAAGTCACGTGGGACTTTCGTCCCTGATTTCGCGAGCTCAGCTGAATGGGCTGCGGGGACGCTCCTGGAGTTCGCCGTCCACGTAGAGGTCGACCTTCTCGTTGTAGAAGCAGACGAGGCCGGCGATCTTCTGGCTCTCCGGGAGGGGAGCGCGGTAGATCCACGCCAGGTCCGGGTGCGCGCCATGGCCGGCGTCCACCGACCAGTAGCCGGCGGTGCCCTTGTAGGGGCAGTGCGTCTGGGTGCCGGACGTCAGGAGCAGGTCGGTGCGGACGTCGGGCAGCGGCAGGTAGTAGCGGGACGGCAGCCCGGTCTCGAACAGGATGTGCGGCCGGGTGGAGTCGGCGACCGTGACCCCGTCGATGACCACGCGGACGTGCCGTGAGCTGGCCAGGATGTCCACCCGCTTGTACGGGTCCCTGGGGTGCGTGTAGACCGGCTCGTCTTCCTCCAGCCACTCGTCCATCGCGGCCCAGTCGAGCCGGACCAGGTCGCGCAGCGGCTCGAGCGGGGAGTCCGGGTAGCGCCTGGCAGCGCTATCGGCGGTCGCGCCGTCCACCCGCACGTCGAACAGCTGCGCCTCGCCCCGGCTCGGAGAGTGCTCGGTCTTGCCGGTGGGCTTCAGGTCGGCCGTCACGTCGGCGAGCGGGATGTAGTACGCCGGGTAATAGGGGATCTCCCAGACCAGGAACGGGCGCCGGGTGTCGGCGACCAGCCGGCCCGCCAGGTAGCAGCGGACCCGCTTCGGACCCTGCTCCACCCGGACCGCGCCGCGCGCGTTCTCGTTCATGCTCGCCACGCTACCCGCAGGCCGCCGGGACCGGTACCGTGCGGATCACGAACTCGTCATCGGCGGTCGTGGAATAGTAGATGCGGTCGGCGGTGACCGTCATCAGGTAGTCCCCGGCCAGGTCCGGCAGCGGCAGCGTCGCGAGCCTGCGTCCCGTGGCGGGATCGGCGCAGTAGTTCTGCGCGGGGCCGCTGGCCTCGTTGCTGACCCACAGCACCCCGTCCCACACGTTCGCCTCTAGGTCGTTGCTGCCACTGATCTGTGTTCCCGCCTCGGGAGTCATCGCCGCCGTCTGGAAGCGCTCGATGTAGCCGAGCAGCCCGGTCGGCTCGCGAACCCAGGCGCCGGTGCCCGACACGCCGCCGATCAGCGGGGCGACCACGCCGAGCATGGGGTGGGACGCCAGCAGCGCCCCGGTCACCGGATCCCGGCGCTGGATCGTGCCCGCCCCTTCGTCGGCCTCGCTCACGATCAGCGTGCCGCCGTCCGGGCTCGCCGCGACCTCGGCGCTGTCCGCGCTGGGCTGCGGGATCGTCAGCTCCGCCGACACCGTGTCCGGCGACACCCGGATCAGCTGGCCGGCGCCGTCCACCCAGATCGAGCCGCCGGCGAACGCGATGTGACCGCTCGTGCCGAGGCTGCTGCCCGGCGGGTGGCTCCCCGCGTTGAGTTCGCCGGTAACCATGAGGGTGCGCGGGTCCAGCCGGAGCAGCAGCAGGTCGCCGACGGACGCTGGATCGTCCGTGACCCACAGCCACCCGGCCGCGTACAGCGGGTCGCTCACGAAGCCGGCGCTGAACGTGTTCGAGGCCATGATCACGCCGGTCGCCGGGTCGACACGGGACAGCGTGATGCGCGGCGGGTACTGCTGCGCCGACGCCTGCCAGGTCAGGTACAGGCTCCCGCCGGTGAAGGTCATCGACGGGCTGACGAACCCGCGGGCGAAGATGCTGCCCGGAGCGGCGGACCGGGTGGCGGCGACGGTCCGTGCCGTGGGCCCCGCGGCCGGGGCGGCCCGCGGACCGGGAGCGCAACCGGCGACGAGCCCGAGCACGGCGGCGGCGGCCGCGCACGCGGCCGGCAGCGTTCTCATGCCCCTTTAGACAGCGGCGGGAGGGGGTTCGGTTGCCTAGTTTTGCGACCTAGGTTTGCGGCAGAACCGGGAGAATCGGCGGCCGGGAGTTGAGCGTGGCCACGTCCTGCTGGGAGGTGGCCCGGTAGGCGTCGCGCAGCGCCGCGAGCTCGCCCGGGTCGAGCACGTCCTCGATCCGGGCGAAGCCGTCCGGGGCCCGGGCGGCGACCATGTCCAGCACCGCGTCGACGGGCATGGAGCGGTTGGCCAGCACGATCTTGTTCACCGCCGGAAGCCGTACCGCCTCGTAGGCGGCGAGCCGTTCGTCGGCCGGGGAAGTGTCCGCCAGCGACCGGGCCAGCACCGTCGCGTCGACGATCGCCTGCGACCCGCCGTTGGACCCGATCGGGTACATCGGGTGCGCCGCGTCACCCGCCAGTGTCACCCGGCCGCGTCCCCAGAACGGCAGCGGGTCCCTGTCCACCATGGGGTACTCGAGGATCTCAGCCGTCCGGGTCATCAGGGCGGGGATGTCCAGCCAGTCAAACGTCCAGTCGCGGAAGTACGGCAGCGCCTCGGCGAGCCGGCCCTCTTTGGTCCAGTCCGGGCGGACCGGGGGCGCGTCGCCGCCCGCCATCGCCTCGGCCACCCAGTTGATCAGCACGGTGCCGTCGTCCCGCCGCGCGATGGGGTAGGCGACGAACTTGAGGCTCGTGGTGCTGCCCGCGATGGCGAGCGTCGATCCGGTCAGGAACGGCGGGCCGGGGGTGACGCCGCGCCAGAGCATGACGCCGCTCCACCGCGGCGGCGGCTCGTTCGGGTGGAGCTGGGCGCGGACCGCCGAGTACAGGCCGTCCGCGCCGACGAGGAGGTGGGCTTGGTCGTGAACCACGAGACCGTTCGGACGAATGGAAAGATGTACCTCCACAAACCCGTCACGCTCAGTGAAACCGGTCACCATGGTGCCCGTCTTTACCGCCTGCGGCCCGAGCCGGTCGCGGACCGCGGCCAGCAGGATCATCTGCAGCTGCCCGCGGTGGATCGAGTACTGCGGCCACGCGAAGCCGAGGTTCCGGCCGCGCGGCTCGCTCCAGATGTGGGTGCCGTGCCGGTCGAAGTGCGCCTGTTCGGCGGTGGCGATGCCGGTCGCCTCGAGCGCGGGGCCGAGCCCGAGCTCGGTGAGCTCGCGGACCGCGTGCGGCAGCAGGTTGATGCCGACGCCCAGCGGTTTCAGCTCGGCGGCGGAGTCCACGACCTGCGCCTCGATGCCGACCGCGTGCAGCGCGAGGGCGGTCGTCAGGCCTGCGATCCCCGCACCCGCGATGAGGACGCGCACCGATATGCCCCTTTCTGGGCGAGTTTCAGCCCCCGACAGGACAGTACGCCAGCGCGGTCACGGCGTGGAAGCCCGCGACTGTGGGTAATGATGGTGTTACCGGGGGGGAAGATGCGTGTGACCATTGTGGGCGCTGGACGGCTGGCCGAGGGGATAGCCATCCGGGTCCTTGCGGGCGGGCACGAGTTGCGGCTCACCGACAGCGATCCGGCGAAGGCCGAGGCGCTCGCCGCCTCGTTGCCGGCCGCGGCTTGCTGCGCCAGCGCTGGGAGCCGCGGGGGCGGCGGGGGCGGCGGGGGCGCCTGCGGAGTGGCGCTGGCCGGTGCCGGGACGGCCCAGGCGATCGCGGGCGCCGACGTCGTGGTGCTCGCGCTGCCCTATCCGGAGGGGCGTCAGGTGGCCCGCGACCAGGGCGCGGCGCTGGCCGGCGTCGTCGTGGTCGACACGTGCAACCCGGTCGATTTCTCGACTTTCGACTCGCTGCTCACCAGCCCCGGGATGTCCGCCGCCGAGGAGATCGCCGAGGTCAACCCGGCGGCGCTCGTGGTCAAGGCGTTCAACACGACGTTCGCCGCCGTCCTGGTCGCGGGCAGCGTCGGCGGGCTTCCCGTCGACGTGTTCCTGGCCGGCGACCACGCGGGCGCCAAGGCCACCGTCGCGACGCTGATCCGCGACGGCGGGATGCGGCCGGTGGACACCGGGCCGCTGCGCCGAGCGCGGGAACTCGAGGCGTTTCAGCTGCTGCACATGACGCTGCAGGGGCCGCTGGGACTGGGCTGGGCCAGCGCGATCAAGCTGCTGCCGTTACGCGGCCACATAAAGTCAACGTGGCGCGGGCTCTGGCCCGGTTCCATCGGAGCGAGCAGCAGTTCGCTGCTCCAGAAATGGCGGATGGTCCCGTCCCGGCGGGTGAAGACCGTAGCCATCGGGCGCTGGTTGCCGCTTTCGTCTTCGGCCTGGTAGTCGCGGTGGCGGACGCTAGCGTTCGCGCTTATCGACATGGGCATCGAACTCGGCGAGGCTGCCGCGTGCTTGCTGCTCGCCTGGCTGATCTGGCGCGACACGCCCGCGGCTAGACCCCCGGCTAAAATTGACGGTGATGACAGAGCGCAAGCCGCGGGGGACGAGCTTCACCTCCTGGATCGACCAGCAGATCGCTGACGCCGAGAAGCGCGGGCTGTTCGACAACCTGCCCGGGGCCGGCAAGCCGCTGAACCTCAAGCCGTCGGGTGATGGCGACTACGGCCAGGCCTGGATGCGGGACTACGCGCGCCGCGAGGGAGTCTCGCCGGAGGAGTTCCTGCCGACGCCGCTGAAGCTGCGCCGCGAGGTCGAGCGGCTGGCCGAGGCGGTGGAGGAGATGCGCTCCGAGGCCGAAGTGCGCGAGACCGTCGCCGACCTCAATCGGCGCATCGTCGAGTGGCGCCGCATCCCGGTGGGACCGCCGATCCACGTCCGCCTGGTCAGCGTCGACGAGATGGTCAACCGCTGGCGCTCGGCACAGGCGGCGCGGTCGGCACAGGCGGCGCGGTCGGGGCAGGTCGTGCGGAGTACGGAGGCGTCGGAGTTCCATGCGCCACTTTCACCCCAAGAGCCACATTCAGCCGCGCGGAGCCGACGTCGCTGGTGGCGCCGCTCGGCGCGTTAACGATGTCAGCATGATAACAGCAAGAAGCGGTCGCCGCTGGAGCGGCTGGGCCTGTCCAACGCCTGTCGATTACGCAATCCACCTGCTCTAGGGGGAGAGGCCGCGTCCGCAACGTGCCGTCTTGCCGCCGAAGCAAGCTGCGGCATCGAAGACTGGTCGGGTCTCGCCGCGTCCTGAGTACGGCGGTCATGATCGTGGGTAGTTTTCCGCGATATTCGCGGAAAACTACCCACGATCATGAAGGCAACCTCACGATGGTCTGATAACAGCAAGAAGCGCTCCAGTGCACGGTCAGGCTGGCCTGGTGTTCGGGTTCGCCTCGCCCGCTCCCGACTGATAACAGCAAGAAGCGGGTGCTACGAGGGGAGGCGGACGCCGCCTTCGAGGTGGGCGGCCAGCGTCACGTCGCCGTCGGGGGCGTCGCCGGAGTCGATGTGCCGCAGGACGCCGAGGCCGGGGTCGTTGGACAGCACCCGCTCGATCTTCTGCCCGGCCAGGGGAGTGCCGTCGGCGACGCAGACCTGGCCGGCGTGCAGCGAGCGGCCGATGCCGGTTCCGCCGCCGTGGTGGAACGACACCCACGTCGCCCCGGACGCCGTGTTCACCAGCGCGTTGAGCACCGGCCAGTCGGCGATCGCGTCGGAGCCGTCGGCCATCGCCTCGGTCTCCCGGTACGGGGAGGCGACCGAGCCGGCGTCCAGGTGGTCGCGGCCGATCACGATCGGCGCCGACAGCGCGCCGGACGCGACCATGTCGTTGAACCGCACTCCCGCCTTGTCCCGCTCGCCGTAGCCGAGCCAGCAGATCCGGGCCGGCAAGCCCTGGAACGCCACGCGCTCCGACGCGGCGCGGATCCATCGCGCCAACCGGTCATTGTCAGGGAACAGCGACAGCACCGCCGCGTCGGTCGCGTGGATGTCAGCCGGGTCACCCGACAGCGCCGCCCACCGGAACGGGCCCTTCCCCTCGGCGAACAGCGGCCTGATGTAGGCGGGCACGAACCCGGGGAACGCGAACGCCCGGGAGAACCCGCCGAGCCGCGCCTCGTCCCTGATGGAGTTGCCGTAGTCGAACACCTCGGCGCCCGCGTCCAGGAAGCCCACCATCGCGGCCACGTGACGGGCCATAGACGCCCGGGCCCGTTCAGTGAATTCTTGCGGCTTTTTCGCCGCGTAGTCGTGCCAGTCAGCCAGTTCGACGCCGACGGGCAGGTACGACAGCGGGTCGTGCGCGGACGTCTGGTCGGTGACGACGTCCACCTCGGTGCCGCGGCGCAGGATCTCCGGCAGCACGACCGCGCAGTTGCCGACGAGGCCGACGGACAGCGCCTTGCCCTCGGCGCGCGCCGACAGGCACAGGCGCAGCGCCGTGTCCAGGTCTTCGGCCACCATGTCCAGGTAGCGGGTCTCGACCCGCCGCGCCAGCCGCGCCGGGTCCACGTCCACCACGAGGCAGACGCCCTCGTTCAAGGTAACCGCGAGCGGCTGCGCGCCGCCCATCCCGCCGCAGCCGCCGGTCACGGTCAGCGTGCCGGCCAGCGAGCCGCCGAACCGCTTCGCCGCGACCGCCGCGAACGTCTCATACGTCCCCTGCAGGATCCCCTGAGTGCCGATGTAGATCCACGACCCGGCGGTCATCTGCCCGTACATGGTCAGCCCGAGCCGCTCCAGGCGGCGGAACTCCGGCCACGTCGCCCAGTCGCCCACCAGGTTCGAGTTGGCGATGAGCACCCGCGGCGCCCACTCGTGGGTGCGGATGACCCCGACGGGCTTGCCGGACTGGACGAGCATCGTCTCGTCCTCGCCCAGCGTGGTCAGCGTGCGCACCATGGCGTCGAACGCTGTCCAGTTCCGCGCGGCGCGGCCGGTGCCGCCGTAAACGACGAGGTCGTCGGGACGTTCGGCCACGGCGGGATCGAGGTTGTTCATCAGCATCCGCATGGGTGCCTCGGTCTGCCATGTCCGGGCGGTGAGCGTGGTGCCGCGCGGTGCGCGAACGGGACGGGCGCCTTCCATGGTTACGGTCCTTTCGAATATTCAAAACGTACCCGGCTTACTCCAGCCTGCCCGTGACCCTTTCGGCCGCAAGGACCGCATCGCCAGACGTCACGTACCGTACCGCCGTCTCGATCTCCGGGGCGAGGAACCGGTCGCCGCCCGGCCCGCCGACGCCGGCGTCCCGGAGCCCGGCGACGACCGCCGCCGTGGCGGGCGCGGGGGACAGCGGGGCGCGCAGGTCGAGCGCCCGGGCGGCGGTGACCAGTTCGATCGCGAGCACGCGGGTGAGCCCGTCCAGCGCGCGGCGCAGCTTGCGCGCCGCCGACCAGCCCATCGACACGTGGTCTTCCTGCATGGCGCTCGACGGGATCGAGTCGACGGAGGCGGGCGCGGCGAGCCGCTTGAGCTCGCTCACGATGCCGGCCGCCGTGTACTGCGCGATCATGTGCCCGGAGTCCACGCCGGGGTCGTCGGCGAGGAACGGCGGCAGGCCGTGGGAGCGGGCGACGTCGAGGAACCGGTCGGTGCGCCGCTCGGCGATCGAGGCGAGGTCGGCGACCGCGATCGCGAGGAAGTCCAGCACGTACGCCACCGGCGCCCCGTGGAAGTTCCCATTGCTCTCCACGCGCCCGTCCACGGTTATGACGGGGTTGTCGATCGCGCTGGCAAGCTCGCGGCCAGCGACGGTTTCCGCATGGGCGAGGGTGTCGCGGACCGCGCCGTGCACCTGCGGGGAGCAGCGCAGCGAGTAGGCGTCCTGGACGCGGGTGCATTCGGGGCCGCGGTGGCTCTCCATGATCGCCGAGTCGCACAGCAGCGCGCGCAGGTTCGCCGCGCTCGCGGCCTGGCCGGGGTGCGGCCGCAGCCGCTGGAGGTCGGCGGCGAACACCGCGTCGGTGCCGAGTTGCGCCTCGACGCTCATCGCGGCGGTCACGTCGGCGGTCTCGAGGAGCCGCCGCAGGTCGGCGGTGGCGAGCACCAGCATGCCGAGCATGCCGTCGGTGCCGTTGATGAGCGCCAGGCCCTCCTTCTCGGCGAGGACCACCGGCGCGATGCCGGCGTCCCGCAGCGCCTGGGCGGCGGGCACCGGGTCGCCGCCGGTGGTGCCGCGCACCCGCACCGTGCCCTCGCCCATCGCCGCCAGGGCGCAGTGCGCGAGCGGCGCCAGGTCGCCGGAGCAGCCGAGCGACCCGTACTCGCGGACGACCGGGGTGATGCCCGCGTTCAGCATCGCGGCGTAGGTCCGCGCGGTGCCGAGCCGCACCCCGGTGCGCCCGGTGGCCAGGGTGGACAGCCGCAGCAGCATCATCGCCCGGATCACCTCGGTCTCCACCTCGGGCCCCGACCCGGCCGCGTGCGACCGGATCAGGCTGCGCTGCAGCTGAGCGCGGCGGTCGGCCGGGATATGCCGGGTCGCGAGCGCCCCGAACCCGGTCGAGACCCCGTAGTGCGGCTGGTCGTCGTCGGCGAGCTCCTCGATGACCTTGCGGCTGGCGGTGATCTCGGCCTCCGCCTCCGCGGAAAGCTCGATGGCCCTGCTAAAACGAGCGACCGCGACGACGTCGGCGAAGCTGAGCGGGCCGGTGCCCACGGTGATGGTGTCCACGCCATCTATATCACCGCATGTCAGACGCCGCACGCTAGAGCCGGCCGCCCCGGCGGCGGCCGCGGTCAGGACAGGTAGCGGCCGAACCAGTCGAGAAGCGCCTCGTTCTGCGCGATCCGCGCCGGGACGGGGCCGGTGTGCGTCCCGCCGTGGGCGGTGCCGGGCAGCCGGAGCATCCTGGTTGGCACGCCGCGGTTGCGCAGCACGCGGTAGAACTGCTCGGACTCGATCGGGTGGCAGCACATGTCGAGTTCCCCGACGATCAGCAGCAACGGGGTGTCGCATGCCGCCGCGTACGTCAGCGGGGAGCGGTCGCGGTAGACGTCGGGCACCTGGTCCGGGGTCCCGCCGAACTCGCCCGCGAACCACCACGCGGTGTCCATGGTGCCGAACCAGGTGGCGAAGCTGGTGGCGGGGTTCTCCGCGACAGCGGCCTTGAACCGCCGCGAGGTGGAGGTGAGCCAGCATGTGGCGAAGCCGCCGTGGGAAAGGCCGAAGACGCCGACCCGGTCCGGGTCGGCGATGCCGGCCGCGATCGCCTCGTCCACCAGGGCGTGGTGGTCGAGCGAGCCGTGCCGCCCCCAGTCGCCCACCATCTTCCCTGCGAACTCGGCGCCGTAGCCGAGCGAGCCGCGGAAGTTGCCGGTGAGCACCGCGAACCCGGCGCCGGTGAGCAGCTGGAAGTCGATCATGTACATATGGCCGGTGGCGCCGGCGTAGGGACCGCCGTGCACGTACAGGACGGTCGGCCACGGGCCGTCCCCGGGCGGTGTCAGCGCCCACGCCTCTGTCTGGAGTCCGTCCGGCGCGGTCACCGTCAGCGCCGTGACCGTGGGCTTGGCGACACCGGCCAGGAGCTCGTCGTTGAGCCCGACGAGGCGGCTGCCGCCGAGCATCAGCCCGGGAGTCTCCGTGAGCGAGGTGGCCAGGTACAGGATGCCGCGGCCGGGACGGAAGTCGGCCAGGAAAACGCTCCCGTCGGTGGCGGCGGCCCGCTCCACGCGCTCCGGCCCGTCCAGCGTGACCCGGTAGACGGCCGCCTGGCCGCCCTGCTGGCCGCCGGTGTAGGCGGCGCCGTCGTGCACCAGCAGCCGGGGGGTGATCAGCTCATTGCCCGTCGGCAGGTCGTTGGTGATCACTGGCCGCCCCATCCCGGCCGGCACGCCCGCCGTCCGGCACGCCGGTTCCCCGGTCGTCGTGTCCCCGTCGGCGGCGATGGTCCACACGCCGACCTGTTGCTGGGCGGAGATGAGGAGCCGCCCGGCACGGGCGCCGACGAACGCGATCCGCTCGCCATCGGCGTACCAGGCGGCCGCCACCGCGCCGCCCCAGGACGCGTCCACGACCGTGCGGGACTTGCCGCTTTCGACGTCGAGCACGTGCAGCTCCGGCAGCCACGCCCACTCCCGGTCGGGCTGGAAGGAGACGAGATAGCACAGTGACCGGCCGTCCGGCGACCAGCACGGGTCGCTGTTCATGCACCGGTCCTCGGTCAGCCGCCGAACCGCCCCGGTCGCCACGTCGGCCGTGTACAGGTCCGTGATCACGTCGTCGACGTAGCCGAGGCCGTCGCTGCGGTAGGTCACCCGGTCCACCCAGTAGGGCAGCGCCGGGTCGCGCGACTGCTGCGGGCCGGCGGTGAACGCGATCGTGCGGCCGTCCGGCGACCAGGCGGGACGGCCGGTGACGCCCTGCGGAAGGACCGTCAGCGTGCGCGGCCCGCCCTCGCCGGCGGCCTCGTCGGCTCCGCCGACAGCCGGGACGAGGACGATCTGCCGTCGCCCGTCCACCTCGGCGAGCACGGCGATGACCGAACCGTCGGGGGAGGGCGCCATGCCGGTCACGTCGCCGAGCTCGGGCGCGAGCCGCCTGGCCCGCGAGGTGTCCAGGTCACGCACCCAGAGGCTGTTCCGTTCGCGCAGGTCATCGTCGATCGCGGCGACCGTGTAAGCGACCCGCTGACCTTCTCCCGCGAACGTCGCGTCGCGGACGAAGCGCAGTCGCCTGGCGTGCTCGATGCTGAATGGCGTGTCGTTCACCGGGTCTCCCCGGTGGGCTGGCCGACGTGCGGGACCCACTCGCCGAGGGTGAGCGGGATGCCGCCCGGCCCAAGCACGTGGACGGCGAGCAGGTCGCGGTCCGGGCCGGCGAAGGGCACGATGACGCCCTTGGCCGGGTAGCCGTGCGCGGCCAGCCGTTCGGTCACCGCCGTGACGTCGTCGACGATCACGGTGACGACGCTGATCCCCACGTCCTCGAACCGCCTGGTGACGGTCAGCTCTCCGCGCGGCCGGCGGAACTCCAGCAGCTCGATGTTGGTCCCGTCGGGGCACATCACGATGGCGACAGGGACGTCGGGGTCTTCCATGGCGAGCAGCGGGCCTAGCTGCTTGGGGTCATGGACGCCCCGTTCGGCCAGCTCGAAGCCGAGCAGGTCGCGGAAGAACATGATCCCCTCGTCCAGGTCGGGGATGGTGATGCACGGATGGAGGATGCTCAGGGCGCGCACTGCTTACTACTCCCTCGATGTGGTGGCGGAGCGTGGTGTCAGGGCCTGGCGGCCGGGCACGGACTCGATGAGCTTGATCGTGTAGGCATCCCGCGGGCTGGTCAGGACCCCCTCGGTGGGGCCGGACTCTACGACGCGGCCGTGCCGCATGACGTAGAGGTAGTCGGTAATCTGCCGGACGATGGACAGGTCGTGGGTGATGAACAGGTAGCCGATGCGGCGCTCGGCGCGCAGCGCGGTGAGCAGGTTGAGGATCTGCGCCTGGACGGACACGTCGAGGGCGGAGACCGGCTCGTCGCAGATCAGCAGCCGTGGCCGGACGGCCAGCGCGCGAGCGATGGCGACCCGCTGGCGCTCCCCGCCGGACAGGGCGAAGGGCTTGCGCTGGGCGTAGGAGGCGGGGAGGCCGACCGAGGCGAGCAGGTCGCCGACCCGGGCCGGCACGTTTCTGGCGCGCCGGTCATGGGTGGTGATGGCCTCGGCAAGCGTCCAGCCGATGCTGCGCATCGGGTTGAGGCTGGAGTAGGGGTCCTGGAAGACGATCTGCACGGTGCCGCGCAGCCTGCGCCGGTCGCCGCCGCTGAGCGCCGGCCAGTCGGTGGCGGGGATGCCGTCGATGGTGACCTGGCCCTCGGTGGCGCGCTCCAGGCCGATCAGCAGGCGGGCGAGGGTCGTCTTGCCCGAGCCGGACTCGCCGACGATGCCGACGCTCTCGCCGTCGCCGACGTCGAGCGACACGCCGTCAAGCGCCGTGACCGCGCGGCTGCCCTGCTGGAAGACCTTCCGCGCGTCGCGGACGCTGATCAGCGCGGTCTCGGCGCGGCCCGCAACGGCCTGGTGCTGTTCCCGCCCGGCCCGCTCCCGCGCCAGCATCATCTCGGCGCGGATCTCTGGCAGCCGGACGCAGGCGGACAGCCGCCCTGGCACCACCCCGGGCAACTCGACTTCGGCGAGCGGGGGAGTCCCCTGCCGGCATTGCGGCGCCGCCCACGCGCAGCGCGGCGCGAACGTGCACGAGCCAGCCACCTGGTCAGGTGACGGCACGGAGCCCGGGATAACGGCCAGCTCCCGGACCCGGTGCCCGGCCGGCGGCTCGGACAGCAGCAGCCCCTGGCTGTAGGGGTGCAGCGGCTCGTCCCGCAGTTCGGCCGCTGGCGCGGCCTCGACCAGCGACCCCGCGTACAGCACGTAGACGCGCTCGCACACCGCGAACGCGACCCGCAAGTCGTGGGTGATCATGATGACGCTCATCCCGTGCGCGCGCTGGATCTGCTGGATGAGCGCCAGGATCTCCCGCTGCGTGGCGACGTCCAGCGCGGTGGACGGCTCGTCCGCGATCAGCACCCGCGGGTCCCTGGCCAGCGCGGCGGCGATCGCGACCCGCTGCCGCATGCCCCCCGACAACTGGAACGGGTACCGGTGCGCGACGCTCTCGTCCCGGATCCCCACCTCGGCCAGCCGCCGCGCCACCTCCGCGCGCCGCTGCGCGCGCCCGGCGCGCCGCGCCTCGCCGGGCAGCGACTCGGCGATGATCTGGCCGCACCGGACGACCGGGTTAAGCATGGTGAACGGATCCTGGAGGATCATGCCGATCTCCCGGCCGCGGACCGCCCGCCACTGCTTCTCCCGCAGCTCCAGGAGGTTGCGGCCGCCGTAGCGGACCTCGCCGTGCGCGGTCAGGCCGGGCGGCAGCAGCCCGGTGATCGCCTTGGCGGTCATCGACTTGCCGCTGCCCGACTCGCCGACGATCCCGATCGTCTCGCCCGCGCCCAGGGACATGCTGACGGAGGAGACGATCGTGTCCGCGCCGCCGCCGGGCCGGGCGCGGGTGACCCGGAGTCCGGTGACGTCGAGCACGGGGTCCGCCGTGCTCACCGTGCCGGTCGTGCTCGCCGTCATCACCGGGCCGCCCCCTTGCTGGACAGTCGTTCCTGGAGCCAGTCGCCGATCAGGTTCATCGAGGTGGCGGTGAGGACGATCATCACGCCAGGCGCCAGCACCGCTATCGGGTTCACGAACAAGTCCTGCAATCCCTCCGACAGCATCAGCCCCCAGTCCGGGGTGCCGGGGGCCACGCCAAGTCCGAGGAAGGACAGTCCTGCCAGCGAGGTCAGCGATCCCGCGAACACCAGGAACGCGTTCGCGATGGCGACCGGGGACACGTTCGGCCAGATGTGGAAGAGCATGATCCGCCAGTCCGGTACGCCAAGAGTCCTGGCCGCCTCCACATACGGGCGTGGCGCCTGCTCGAGCGTGACGCCGCGCACCACGCGGGTGTCGAACGGGACCGTGAGCACGATCAGGAGCCCCACCGCCAGCCAGTAGCCGCTGCCGAGCGCGCCCGCGACCACGATGATGAGCAGCAGCCCGGGGACCGCCCACATCAGGTCCACCCACCGCATGATCAGCGCGTCGGTCCGGCCGCCCCGGTAGCCTGCCAGCAGGCCTAGCAGGTTGCCGAGCAGCATGGAGCTCGCGGCGATCACCAGCGGTCCGAGGAACGCGGTCCGGGCGCCGGCGATCAGCCGGGAGAACACGTCACGGCCGAGCGAGTCGGTGCCGAGCCAGTGCGCGCCGCTCGGCCGCGTCAGGATGAAAAACGTGTTCTGGGCATTCGGGTCCTGCGGCGCGATCGCGGAGCCGAACACCGCCATCACCACCACCACCCCGACCACGACGAGGCAGGCGCTGATCAGCCACGAGCCCCGCCGCCGGCGGCGGCCCGCGCCTGTTATCTCAGCCGGGAGCGCGACCGCCGTGCTCATCGCGATCCCCTGCCGAGCCGGATCCGCGGGTCGACCGCCATCAGCGCCACGTCGGCCAGCAGGTTCGCCAGCACGATCACGACCGCGATCACCATGGCGACGCCCTGGATCAGCGGCAGGTCCTTGGCGGTAGCCGACTGCACCAGCAGCTGTCCGATGCCGGGCAGCGAGAACGTGTCCTCGACCAGCACCGCCCCGGTGATCACGTAGGACAGGATCAGGCCGCTCATCGTCACCACCGGGATGAGCGCGTTCCGCAGTATGTACCCGGTCAGCACCCGGCTGGCCGTCAGCCCGCGGGCGCGGGCGAACGTCACGTAGTCCTGGTCGAGCACGCCGATCACCGCCGCCCGGGTGTGCTTGACCAGGTACGCAGTCGCCGTCAGGGCCAGCGCGACGGCGGGCAGCGTGAGATGCCACAGCTCGCCGAAGAACCCTGTTCCCGGTCCGGCGACAGGGAACAGGCGCACCTGGATCCCGAGCAGGTAGATCAGGAACACGCCGCTGACGAACGCCGGCGTGCTCAGCGCGACGATCGCGGCGCCGACAATGCCCCGGTCGGCCAGCCTCTGACGGCGCAGCGCCGCCGCGATGCCCAGGCCGACCCCAAGCAGCACCGTCAGGATGTAGGCGTACACGCCGAGGAACAGCGATACCGGCAGCCGCTGCCTGATCTCGCTGGTGACCGGGAGCGACGTCTGGATCGAGTTTCCGAAGTGCAGCCGGACCGCCTGGCTGGCCCAGATCCAGTACTGCGTCAGGAACGGCTGGTTGAGGTGGTACTCACTGGTCAGGTAGCTGAGCTCGGCGGGGGTGCGCGGGTTGGTGCCGAGCAGGGTGTCGATCACGCTCCCGGGCGACAGGTACAGCAGCGAGAACACCGCGAAGGAGACGACGACCAGCAGCAGGGCGAGCACCGCGAGCCGGCGGGCGAGGAAGAACGCCCAGCCGCGGGCGGTCATCTGGCCTGCCTGATGTCGATCACCCAGGCGCCCAGCTCGTCCCACACGGTGTAGCCAGGCAGCGTGTACTTGCTCGACAGGGCGATGTTGTAGTCCTGGATGAACAGCGGCACGTAAGGCTCGTCGTTCGCCAGCATCTTGAGCATCTGGGTGTAGATGGCCAGCCGCTTGCCGGTGTCGAGGGTGGCGGTGCCCTCGGCCAGCAGGGTGTTCATCGCGGCCGGGTTGTAGTTGGCGTAGTTCCAGCCGCCCGCGGCCAGGTTGGAGGCGCCGAGCAGGGCGGAGGGAAAACTGCTCGGGTCCGGGGAGATCACGTTGAACGTGAGGTAGGTGCCCCCGAGGGTCCGCGGCCCGGTCAGGTCGTCGATGTACTGGTTGAACGAGACCAGCTTGAGCTTGAGGGTGATGCCGACCTTGGCGAGGTCGGCGGCGATCGCCTCGTTGATCGGGGTGTAGGCGCCGAAATCGATGGTGATCGCGGTGGCGGTGAACCCGTGCGGGTACGGCGACTGCGCGAGCTCCGCCCTGGCCTTGGCGATGCTGTACGGGTAGCTCGGCAGGCTGTTGACGAGCGCGCTGATCTGCGCCTGCGACCCGAGCTGGGTCAGCTGGTTCGGCGGGATGAGCGTGGTCACCGGCTCCGCCTTGTTGCCGAGGGCGGCGATGATGTCCGACCGGTTGAGCGCGTAGGCGACGGCCCGCCGCACGTGAATGTTGTTCCACGGCGCGATCTCGTAGTTCATCCCGAAGTAGCCCTCGGAGAACGCGGGGGTGCTGACCAGGTTCGCGCCGGAGGCCGAGACGAACGAGCGGGGGTTCAGCACGTCGTGGGCGGCGTCGATCTCGCCGGCGCGGAACGCGAGGGCCTCGTCGGTCTCGCTGGAGAACAGCTTGACCATGACGTGCTTGACCAGCACCTGCCCGCCCCACCAGTGCGGATTGGCCGACAGCTGGAGGCCGGTGGTGGGGTCGAAGCTGTCGATCACCAGCGGTCCCGTGCCCTGGATGAGCACGCCGGGCTGGCCCATCGTCGCCGGGTGCTCTTGCTGGAACTTCTTCTCGAAGATGACGACGAACGTCGCCACCTGCGACTCCCAGGTCGCGTTGGGCTGGTCCAGCGTGACGGTGACGGTGTAGGGGCCGTCCGCCGTGACGCTCTTGACGCCAGTGAAATGCGAGGAGATCTCGGAACCCGGCTCGCGCTCGTAGTTCAGCGCGTTGACGACGTCGGCGGAGGTCATCGGGTCCCCGTCCCAGAACGTGACGCCCTGGCGCAGATGGTAGACGTAGGTGGCCGGGTTGGGCTGAGTCACCGAGGCGGCGAGCGCGGGCTCGATCTGCCCGGTCGGGCCGAACTTGATCAGCGACTCCAGCGCACCGTAGGCGCCCACCGTGTCCGCTGTCTTGTCCGGGTTGAGGGTCGGGATGGCGGCGTCGTCCCCGATCGTGAGTTGCGGGATGACGGCGTTGGTGCCGGGGGCGTTAGCCAGGGCCGACGGGGGCGTGCTCGTGGCTGAGCACGCCGCGAGGCCCATGCTGAGCAGGGCGACGGTAGCGGCGGCGAGCGTGGCCGCGCGACGGGGCTTCATGGTGTCTCCCTCGGGATTTTGGAACGTACATCCGCGAAGGTATCTATACGGAATTTCATGCCGCCACCTAGAAGGTGAACTGCGGATGAAGATTCAATACAACTTGATATCGTGAACTTTGTTCCATCGGGGCCGTTGTAGTCGTCACCGGCCCTCGCCGGCGGCCGCGGCCGCCGGCGAGCCCAGCACAAGCGCGCCGATCCGGGGATCGGCCAGGGACGTGACCTGGAGCGCGCTGCCCGCTGCCCGCTCGGTCACCTCGGTCACCTCGATCACCGTCAGCCCGGCGGCGACCGCCGACCTGACCCCTGTCTCGCTGTCCTCGATGGCGAAGCTTGCCCGCGGGTCAACCCCGAGGGCGGCGCAGGCCGCCAGGTAGGGATCCGGCGCCGGCTTAGGGCGCCGGACGTCCTGCGCGCTGACCGCCGCCGCGAAGTACTCAGTGATCTCCAGGCGGGCCAGCACCTGCGACAGGACAGAGCGCGGTGAATTGCTTGCGACCCCCAGGCAGACGACGCCGTAGAACTGGTCGAGCAGCTCACGGACCCCGCGGGGGAGCGTGAGCTGCGCGGCGCCGATCGCCGCGGCCAAGTGCTCGGTGAGGGCTGTCAGCACGTCAGCCGGCCGCAGCGGCCGGCCCGACCATCGCGCGATCTGCCTGGCGGCGGTCCCGAGCGCCGCGCCGCGCAGCCGGGACAGCCGGTCCTGGCTCAGGGCCAGCCCGAACTCGCTCGACACGTCGGCGAACGCCGCGTCCCAGCACGGATTGGTGTCGGCGAGCACACCGTCGCAGTCGAAGACGACGCCGACTCCCTCGTAACCGGTCATTGCCGCCGCGGCGCGCTAGAAGCGGTGCTCGGCGAGGACGTCAGCGGTGAGCCGCTGGGCCTTTCTCGCGCGCTGCCCGGTCTTCAGCACCAGGCTGGTGTAGAGCGAATCGACCACGAGGAGGTGCGCCAGCCGGCTGGCCATCGCCTCCACCCGGTAGCTGGTCTCCAGCCCGCCGGCCACGAGAGCGACATCGGCCAGTTCGGTGAGCGGGGTGGTGCTGAAGCTCGTGATGGCGATCACCCGCGCGCCCGCCTCCTTCGCGCCGCGGACCGCCCCCAGGGTCTCCTGGGTGGCGCCGGTGTGGCTGATCGCCATGGCGACATCGGCGACGGAAAGCAGCCGGGACCGGACGTGCTGGACGTGCACGTCGGGCGGCGCGTCAGCGTCGATGCCGATGGTCGTCAGCCGGTAGGCCGCGTCCTGGGCGAGCGGTGCGCTCGTGCCCACGCCCAGGCACAGCACGCGGCGAGCGCTGGCCAGCAGGTCGATGGCCCGGGCCAGCCCCACCGCGCTCACGCTCGCCGTCGCCCGGCGCAGTGCCTCGCCGCTGCTGCCGGCCAGCTTCGTGAGCACCTCGAGCGGCTCGTCATCGTCGCTGATGTCCTCCTGCGGCCGTTCGTCCAGCGGGAGCAGGTCCTGGGCGAGGGCGATCTTGGCGGCCTGGAAGCCCTTGAACCCAAGGCTCTGGCAGGCGCGGACAACGGTTCCGACCCCGGTCTCCGCGGCGGTCGCGATCTCGCTGACCGACGCGTGTATAACGTCCGCACCGCGGCTGAGCAGGGCCTGCACCACCCGGGCCTCGGCCGGCGGCAGCGATCCTGATGCCGCCCGCGCCCGCTCCGCGACCGAGCCGGGAGCGCGGACGGGTGCCTCGCCGGAGACCTCAGAACTCATAGCAAGCATCCTTCGGAGTGAGAGGGATCTTCGGAATTGATCTCCACTAGAAATACAATACGGAAACATGATCCCTAGTGACAAGAATGTTAACGTACGATGAATATTCATATCCGTTGGATTTTTAGAATATTATTCCAGCGGGAGGTTCGTCGTGAGCTCATACCTGCTGGTGCAGATTTCCGACATCCACCTGACCGTCAGCGGGGTCGGCCCGCACGGCGCCCGGACCAGGGACAACCTGCTGCGCGCGCTGCGCGAGGCGGCGGCGGCCGGCCTGCGGCCCGACGTCTTCCTGCTGACCGGCGACCTGGCCGACGCCGGCGAGGGCCCCTGTTACGACGACCTCGCCGCGATCCTCGCCGATGCCGCCGGGGCGAGCCAGGCGAGCGTCGTGTACCTGCCCGGCAACCATGACGACAGGGACACGTTCCGCCGCCACCTGCTGGATGACGGGATCGACGGCCCCGCCCGCCCCGCCGTCCCGGTCAACCAGACCCACTGGCGGAACGGCCTGCGGATCATCGCGCTCGACTCCACCATCCCCGGGGAGGATGCCGGCGCCCTGGACGATGAGACGCTCAGCTACCTCAGGTCCGAGCTCGCCGAGCCCGCCCCGGACGGGACGATCGTGGCGCTGCACCACCCGCCGATCCCTTCGCCGATCGAGCCGATGGCCCGGATCGCGCTGCGCGACCCCAGTCTGCTGCTCGACGCGATCGCCGGCACCGACGTGCGGATCGTGCTGTGCGGGCACACCCATCACGAGGCGTTCGGCATGCTCGGCACGACACCGGTCTGGGTATCGCCCGCCACCGCCTACCGGCTGGACATCACCTCCACGGGCGCGTTCCGCGGCGTCCCGGGCGCGGCCTTCTCCCGCGTCGACCTCACCGACGGCGGCCCCCGGGTGACCGTGATCCCGGTTCCCATGGATTGACGGCCCGCGGCTACACCTCGCCGCGGTTCATCGCGATCAGCCGGCCGAGCACCCGCCCGTTGCTCACCCGCAGCCCGTCGTGCTCGTACTCGCTGGTCACCCACGGTTTCAGCGCGGGTATCGCCGCGGCGGTCCGCATCGAAAGCTCAACTGGCACGTACATGTCGTGGTAGTAGACCGCGGCCGCGGCGGGCACCTCGTTCGCGGCGAGCCGCGCCGGGTCGTACAGCGGCGGCCAGTCGTCCCGGCTGGCCAGGATCTCCGCGGCTTCCCGCAGCGGCCGCAGTGCCGGGTCGCGGTCCACCATCCACGGGTAGATCATCTCGCCGGTGAAGAACACCGGGTCGCCGGCAGCCTCGAGCGCGGCGATCGCGTCGAACTCAGGGAACTCGGCGCGCACCCGTTGCGCCGCCCACCGCGTCGCCTCCCCCTGGGCGTAGCAGGCCTCGTGCAGCACCGCGTAGAGCGGCGCCCCGCCGAACCCGCCCCGCCCGGCCATGTCCCACAGGAACGCGTCCGACAGCCCGCCGTCGGCGTCGAACGCGTCCTCGAGCAGGTAGTGCAGCTCGTGGCTGCCGGTCGACGAGCCGAGCATGCCGCCGATCGCCTGGAACCCCTCGACGGTCAGCGGCCCCCCGCCGGGCAGCGTCACCTCGTGCGACGCCAGGTGCTCCGCGACCCGCCGTGCCGCCTCGACGTCACCGGGGTACTGCTCGTAGTGGGCGGCGTTGCGCGCCGCGCAGATCCGGTAGGTGATCTGGTACACGTCTTCGGCCCGCGCGTCGAGCCCGGGCAGCCCGCCGGTGATCAGCGCCTCGCGCATGCCGTGCGGCGCGAACGACAGGTACGTCACCGTGCAGAACCCTCCGAAGCTCTGCCCGAGCACGCTCCACGGCTCGCCGCCGGCCAGCTCGCGCCGGATCAGCTCGGCGTCGAGCACGATGCTGTCCGCGCGGAAGTGCGCGAGGTACTCCGCCTGCTTCTCCGGTGAGCCGAGCGGGGCGAGCGACCGCGCGGTGACCCGCGACGACCGGCCGGTGCCGCGCTGGTCGAGCAGCAACACCCGGTAGTCGTCGAGCGCCCGGTCCAGCCACGCCTGCCTGCCGACCGGCCGCTGCGCCGCGAACCCCGGACCGCCCTGCAGGAACACCAGCCACGGCAGGTCGCCGGGATTCCTTCCGGCGCCGGCGACTTCCCTGGCGAACACCTCGATCTGCTCGCCGTCTGGGTTGCCGTGGTCGAGCGGAACGAGGAAGGTGTGGTCGGTGACGATGGTGCCGGGCTGCCGGTAGCTCATTTAAGAATTATCCCGAACGGGCCCGTGATGACCCACGATAGAGACGGCTTCCCCGCCAATTGGCCGGCTAACGCGCCGGTGGATTGGCCGGCGGCCGCGTCCGTAGGGTTGGTGACATGGACTTCACCAGCCTCACCAGCCGGTACCGCGGTGAGCTGCTGGCGTACTGCTACCGGATGCTGGGCTCGGCCGAGGAAGCGGAGGACCTGGTCCAGGAGACGTACCTGCGGGCGTGGCGGTCATTCGACGGGTGGGCGTGCCCGGCGCTCGGGGCGCGCTCGCTTTCGCGATTACCTTTTAGCGCATTGAGGATCGGATCGCGGTAGCGATGCGATGCTCCAACCGACGTCTTTGCCGGACGGGATCATAAACTGCCACATTAGCCCTGAAAGATTGAGGTTCCCTCGACCTTGATCGCGATGGGGGCCAGCGGTCTGGTGGCGGGCCCGTTGACGACCGAGCCGTCCTTGATGCTGAACTTGCTGCCGTGGCAGGGGCAGTTGATGGTCCCGTTCGAGACGCTGTTGACGAAACAGCCCTCGTGCGTGCAAATCGCGGTGAACGCCTTGAACGACCCCGGCTGCGGCTGCGTGATCACGATGTGCTCGGCGTCGATGATCTTGCCACCGCCATCCGGAACCTGAGAGGTGGCGGCAAGGGCGGTGGCCGCGGGCGCGCTGCCGGTGGCAGCGCTGCCGCCAGTAGCGGGCGCGCCGCCACCGGCGGAAGTGGCCGTGCCGCTGGTAGCAGGGGTAAACCCACCGTTGTTGGCGTCATGCGTGGTGCATCCCGCGAGCATCGCGGCGCACGTTACGCCCGCCCCTGCCAACAGCGCGCGGCGGCTCGGCAGCGGCTGACGGCTCTGTGAGAGCTGGCTGTCCTGAACCTCTCTCATCGCCTGAATCCAAAGATCGAGAAGAACAAAAAGGCCGAGGTGAACCTATGACGACCAGCAGTGTGAACACTAAACCGCCAACCATCACACATCGGACTATACCGAAATACAGAATCACGAAATGCTGCTGTCGTACTAAGATCCTTACGTTCAGGACACATTCCGGCACCCGCAGGGTGCGTGCCCAGCGTTCCGGCGTGAGGGTTGATGGTGACTTCAGATCATGATGATCAGTATGAAGGCCATGATGACGCCTATCGCCACCTGGCACCCCTTCACCAGGGCGGGGGAAAGCAGCAGGCGCTCCGCGGTATACGCGGCGGGATCGGCCCGCGGGGCCGTCTCCGGCGCGTCCGCTTGAGTCGGCTGGCGCAGGGCGACGGGCCCGGCCGCGGCGGCAGCCAGCGCGGACCCTGCGGGTACGGGCCGACGGCCCACCACGTGGAAGTAGCCGTCCACGCCGGCCGGCCGGTCCAGGTCATGGACCGTGAACGCGATCAGCAGCAGCGCGAAGATCAGCGCCAGCGTCGACGCATGCGGGGTCGGCATGCCGCCGGACGACCCGCCCGCCATCCCGGACATCCCGCCCGTGCCGGACATGGACATGCCTGAGCCCTCCACGGACGGGCCCGCCAGAGCGGCGAACATGTAGAGCATCGCCGCGCTGTGCACTAGGTGCGGCGCGTAATGGCCGCGGGCCACGGCGGCGGCTCCGCGCCCCCGGCTCTCCCGCCACAGGCACCAGACGAACCAGGCCGTCATGACGGCGAAGACAACCTCCCAGACCGCGTTCGGCAGGGTGCTCAGGCCGGGCACCAAGATGCCCGCCATGCCGATTCCCATCAGCAGATCGGAAACGGCGATGTCGGCGCCGGCGCTGCCGCGGCGAGTCCAGGCGCGCGCTATCACCAGCTGCCCGGCGCTCACCTCGGCGACTAGGAGCATGACGGCGGCGAAGATCTCCAGGATCCAGGCGGGGGTGCTCATCCGAATGTCTCTTCGGGCCGGCCGACTGTCATGGCGGGCGGGCTGTCGGCCTGCGGGCGGCGAGCCCGTGGCCCGGCCGTGGCGAGCGGCCAGTAGGCCAGGGCCAGGAGGGCCAGCAGCGGGGCGGAGTTCGGGTCGGTGGCGCCGCCGGCCAGGATCTGGCCGAACGCCTCGCCGAACACCCAGATGAACGCGGCCACCACCAGGGCCAGGATCAGCGCGTTCCGGGCCAGCGGCGGCGGCAGAAACATCCCGACCGCGATAGCGATCAGCGCCACGGCCAACACGATCGAGGCGGTCAGCCCCTGATGGGCGAGCACCGCAGCGGCATGCTTTTCGAGCCCGGTTACCCAGCCGGGCTCCCCGCCGGTCATGCTCACGATAATGTCGTGCAGCGCCTGCGGCGCCCGGTTCGCCGGGGTCAGCGCGAAGTAGGCCAGGCTGCCCCACAGCACCAGCCACATCAGCCGGGCCACTGGTGCCCCGACCGCCCGGAACGCCACGGACGGGGCAGTCGCGCCCGGCCGGCCGGCCGGCCACAGCAGCACAGCGAGCAGCGCGTACAAGATCACCGCGCCGGGACCGCCGCTCACCGGGCTCGCGCGGCCACTCAGCACACCGCCGAGGCCTTCGCCGAACCACCACACAGCCAGCGACCACGCGATCGAGGCGGCCAGCGCCAGCCGGACCGTGCGACGGTAGGCAATTCCCAGCCCCAGCAGCAGCTGAATGGTGGCGAAGACCGTGTTCAGCAGCACCAGATGATGCTCCACGACAGCCGCGTTCCAGCTGATCGAGCGGGCGATGATACCGGGGTTACCCGCCGCGGTACCTCCGATCATCTGCCCGAACGCCTTGGTATACATGAACGACTGGTACTGCAGCATGCCATCCATGAGCCAGGTGGCCGCCAGGAGAAGCTGCAGCATCCGGCGCGCGTCCGTACCGGGCGAGGTAGTGGCACGGTCTCGCCCGAGGGCGAGCTCAATCATTGCCGCCTTTCCCCTCATCCCGGCCGGGCCTGTCGGTTGGTCGCCAGATTGCAACAGCCGGGTTATTAGATTCAGCTCGGCCCTGCGCCTTTACGTCGCAATGTTCAGGATTGTTATGGTGTCGTCGCTCTCGTCGGTGACGTATGCCTGGCGCCCGTTGGGCAGCACCGAGATGCTCGTTGGAGCTTTCCCAGTCCGGACCTCGCCGATGACGCTGTAGTCCGCGGTGTTGATCACCGTGACCGTGTTGTCCAAGTTGTTTACCGTGAAGAGGTAGCGCCCATCTGGCGAGTACGTGATGTCCAGCGGCTCCCTCCCGACCGGGATCTGCTTGATCATCTGGTCGGTCGCGGTGCTGATCAGAAAGACCGCGTCACCGTTGTAGCTCGTGACCGCCAGGCGGCTGCCGTCCGGCGAGAGAGCTTCGCTGTGCGGGGTCTCGCCAACCGAGATGTTTCTGGCGGGGGCGCCGATATTGTCGGCATTTAGGGCCGTGACGTAGGCGGACATGTGGTCTGTGACGTAAATTTGCCCGTTTTTCTTATCGAATACGACCCAGTGCGGGTTCGGCTCGACGGCAATGCTGTCGATCAGCTTTTTGCTCGCCAAGTCGATCACGTCCATGAGGTTATTGCCGGAGCCAACCGTCGCCATGTTGTGGTTCGGCACGTAGAGGTACCGCCCGTCCGGGCTTGTCGTCGAGGGACCCGGTGTATGGTTGTTCACCGGCACGGTGCCCGTCTCGGTCCCGGTAGCGGTGTCGATGAACGCGATGAGAGGCACCGAGTGGCTCCCGTAAACGCTGACGTAGGCGGTCCGGCTGTCCGGCGAGAACGAGACGGACTGGGGCGGCCCCTGGGGGATCTTGATGGTCCTGGACACCTGGTCATTGGCCGTGTTGAGCACAGTAATCACGCCTGCACCTGAATCGGTGATGTAGGCGAACTTGCCGTTCGGCGCGACCTGAACGTAGTTGGGATCCTTCCCCACCGGTATCGTCCCCGCCGCCGTGGGAAGGGCGAGGCTGGACCTCCCGGGAGTGCCGGTGCTTGTCGCGCCGCCCGCGTTCGGCGTAGCAGCAGCGCCCTTTTTCGTCCCGGGGGAAGCTATGACGACCAGCACGATCGCGACGGCCAGTGCAGCGGCTGCGGCGAGAATCAGCACGCCAAGGCGGCGCCACGCAGGCCCGCGCGCCGGTCCGCCTGTCGCCACGCCAGGTGGTAGGCGACTGCCGTCCGCATCGACGCTTGTAACCTGCGGCCTGTTCCCGGGTGGTCGCGTGTCGCCCCAATCGCCAACGCTGTCCGCAGTCATCATTTGCGTCGGGCTGTAAGGGACGCCCTTCGCGGAGCGGTCGCCCGCTGGCTCCGGTTCGGGACCCGGCGGCTCCGCCACACCTTGCCAGGCTGCGGCGGCGGTCGCAGCCTGCCACGTTGGATCCGGCATCTCGGTCCATGTATGAGGCTGCAGCTCCGTCATTTGTGGAATCGGCGCCTCGGCCAGCAAGGCTTCGCGGGCCGCCGCTGCCAGCGCGCCAGCGGTCTGAAAGCGGTCCTCCGGGTCTTTGGCCATACCGCGGGCAATCACGGCGTCCAGTGCTGGCGGTACGCCGTCGACAAGGCTGCTGGCCTGCGGAGGACCGAGGTTGAGCTGGGCATACATAAGCGCGGGCAGATCTCTGCCGCTGAAGGGTGGTTCGCCGGTCAGGCACTCGTGCAGCACGCAAGCCAGGGAGTAGACATCGGCCCGCCCGTCAACGTCGTGGCCAGTGAATCGCTCCGGGGCCATGTATTGCCACGTTCCGACCGTTACCCCGGTGATCGTCAGCGGTGTCTGCCGGCCGCCAATCGACCGAGCTATACCGAAGTCGACCACATAAACGAAGTCGCTCGATGTGACCAGGATGTTCGAAGGCTTGATGTCGCGGTGGACGAGGTGGTCAGCGTGCGCGGCATCCAGGGCCTCGGCGACCTGACTGATAAGATGCACGGCCCGCTGCGGCGCCATCCGGCCGTACGTTTCGAGCAGCGCGCCGACATCGGCACCGTCCACCAAGCGCATGTCAATGAAGAGCTGGCCATGGATCTCGCCGAAGTCATGAATGGGAATGACGTGCGGGTCCCGCAGCCGCGCGGCGACGTTCGATTCACGCTGGAATCGCTTGAGGTACTCCCGGTCACCAGACAAGGCTTCGGGCAGGAGCTTGAGGGCGACGTACCGGTCACGCTGTGTGTCGTACGCCTTATAAACTTCGCCCATTCCGCCGACACCCAGCAGAGACTCAAGGCGATAGTTTCCGACATGCCGTAGCGTCATGAGAACCCCCCCAAAAAGCCACTATAGCAAGCCTCTGCGCCGCTTACGCTAGAGCCTATTTGAGCCATCGCCCCGTTCGGGTGCAGGGACGATAACACTTCGCGGAGCACCGCTCGTTTCTGCCCAACTGCGCACAAAATAGGGTCGTCGAGCGAACCCTTGTCGGCATCCACCGCCGCGCCGGTGCTCGTTAGCCCTGTCGGGTTCTTGCGCTCGCCAGGCTGAGGATCATTGGTTGATGACGTAGATGCGGAGAGGGGCGAGAAAGTCGGGCTTCCGCATGTCGACGAGGTATTCACCACTGTTCATCATCCGCCGCATATTTCGCAGCGCGGTTCGCACTTCGTTCTCATACGTGCCATCCGTCGTCCTTCAACCGAGTACTTAGAATCGTCGTTGACCCGCCTGACCAGAACCCGACCGGGACGTGCCTCCTGGTCGTGACCGTCACTTTCAAGCCCTGTCGACAGCATGCCGCACATGGAATGTGCGCGTGACCTCCCTTCTTGCTGATAACAGCAAGAAGCTCCTCTTAATCGGAGCCTGCCGCTAGCCGACGGAATGCCGTTGGGGGAGGGCCAGCCAGCCGGTCCCTGATGATCGCCGCCGCGGCTTCCGGCGTGACCACTGAGGTGTCGATTTCCAGGTCGTAGATCCCGGGCTGGTGGACGTGGCGCTGCCAGCGCAGCACGGGGTCGGGTATCTCGCCGCCTGGACCGCTGGTCACGTAGTGGCCTTCACGGCCGGGTTGCCCGGCGTCGCGGCGCCGCATGATCACCTCGACCGGGCACCGGACACCGACGAGCAGCGCGGGCAGCCCGTGCAGGCGCCGGGCCGCGTCGTACAGCAGATAAAGCGGTTCCGCGTAAGCGTCGTGGTGACCGACGTCCGCCACGACGTTCAGTCCGTGGCGGCTGTGCGCCGCCACGGAGTCGTAGAACGCCGCGTACAGCGCCGGGATCAGCGCCTCGATGTCGGGCCGCTCACCGCCACCGGGCCGCAGCCCCATGCCCGGCCGGTACCGGGGCGGGGTCACGCACCGGCTGAACACGTCCACCCCGAGGTTCATCCACGGCCCGTCGAACGCCTCCTGGATAACCGCCGCGATGCTGGACTTCCCCGACCGGGGCGCGCCGTTCAGCACCACCACCCAACCCGCAGCCATAATCCAAGTATGGAAGTCGCAGCCAAGTTGCAGATCAAGCCCGGCCAGCGGATAGCCACCGTGGCCGCCCCGGAGGACGTCGCGCCGATCGCGGGGGGCTGCACGTCGGCGGCCGACACGCCGGCTTCCGCGGACGTCGTCGTCGCGTTCGTGCGCACCCGGGCGGACCTCACGACGGTCGCCGCCCCGGCGATCGAGGCCGCCCGGGGGGACAGGCTGGCGTGGATCGCCTACCCGAAGGCGGGCAAGCTGGGCACCGACCTCAACCGGGACATTCTCGCCGCGTCGCTGTCCGGCCAGGGCATCCAGCCGGTCCGGCAGGTCGCTATCGACGACGTGTGGTCGGCGCTGCGGTTTCGTCCGGCGTGACTTGATAACAGCAAGAAGCGTTGCTGACGAACGTGACCGCCGTGGTACAGGGGAGAGGAGCACCGTACGACACGCCGACCGCCAAGAGTTCCCTCTTGTCTTACTGTTATCAGATTCGGACTGTTACCCTTCAGCCATGCCAGCTCCGGACGCCAGCACCCCGGCGCGCGACGCCATCGACGAGTTCGCTCGTGACCTCGCCGACCGCGGCTTCGCGTTCAGCACGCGGCGGATCCGCAAGCATTACCTGGACGAGTACCTGCGCCACGCCCAGCGCGTTACGGACACCGGCCCGTTGACGGCCGGCGAGCTCATGCAGCCCGCCCGGGCCGACGCGTGGATCGCCGATGCCGCGGCTGGAAAGACCCGGACCCGCAACACGCTGCGCGGCCCGGACGCCGCCGCCTACCCCAACTCGATGCGGGTGCGGGCCGACACCTACAACGCCTTCGCCGAATTCCTGGGCCTGCCCGACCGCCAGGACACCCGCAAGCCGGCCCGCGGCTTCCACCTAGACCCCGGCGAGACCGAGCGCCTGCTGCACGACCTGACCGTCCGCAGGCCCATCCACGCCAACGCCCTGACGTCGCTGCGCACCGCCGCCGTCGCCGCGCTGGTCGCCGACACGGGAAGGGGCGTCCCCGAACTCGCCCACCTGAACGTCAGCGCCCTGCACCTCGACGGGAACCCGCAGGTCGACCTCGGCACCGAATCGGTCCCGCTCACATCCTCGACCGTGCACATCCTGACCCGATGGCTCGCCGCCCGCGCCACGATCGTCGCGGACCTCGAGGGCAGCGACCCTGGGCACCTGTGGATCCCCACCAAGCCGGGACGGTCCCGTGCCGGCCAGCCCGCCGCCAAGCCCGGCATCACGCCCGCGGCCGTCCGCACGCTGCACGCCGCCCACCGCACCCTGATCAGCCAGATGATCGGAACCCCGCTGCGTCCCGGTGCCCTCCGCGAGGCGGCCCAGCCCGGATCGTAGGCGTGTCAGACCACCCTGGTGGTCGCGCAGTGTCGGGCCGCCGTCTCGGATCAGGGACCAGGCACGCTCCGGGTCGGTGAAGTCCACGCTCAGTCGTATAGCCGAACCCTGGCGGGGGTGCCGGTACGAAGCACAGTGGACTGGGTACCTTTGTCGCTTTCGCGGGCCAGGAGAACCAGTCTGAAGCCAGAGACTCAATGACTCGGGGAAGGTGAGTTTCATGGCAGCATGGCTCAGCAAATGGGGGCCGCTGGCGGGGGTCGTCAGCGCTCTGCTGGTCGTCGCCAGCCTGGCGACGGGGAATAACACGCCCAGTGACAACGCGACCGCCGCGTCGGTCATCCGGTTCTACACCGACAATCACGCGCACAGGGTTGCATCCGATCTGCTGATCGGGCTCACCATGCTCTTCCTGGTCATGTTCGCGATCACGCTGCCGCGGCATGTCCGGCGCGGCGACCGGTGGATCGCCAACGGCGCGATCGTCGCCGCCGCGTGGGGGGCCATCGGGTTCGCCTGCCTGAGCGGCTTCGACCTCATACTCGCGCTCGACTACAAGCAGGCCGGGTCCGCGGGCGCCGCTGCTTGGGAAATGGCGGCGCCCGCGCAGGCTCGCACAAACCCCAGATCGCCGGCGGCGTC
>Ga0187812_1000106_pt1 | contig 29362 bp, 20 predicted proteins | sample NC_S_2_FD_130582 | JGI IMG/M metagenome (GOLD analysis project Ga0187812, IMG submission 130582) | Wetland sediment microbial communities from Neuse River Estuary, North Carolina, USA - ASW-S_2 | ecosystem: Environmental > Aquatic > Freshwater > Wetlands > Sediment | place: USA: North Carolina...
AGCCTGCCTGTCTACGTTTCAAATGAAAATTTATGTATTCATTTTCAATTTTTAAGTTGGAAGGAAAGCCTTCAATAATAGTTGTTAATGCTTTTCCGTGGGACTCACCGGCTGTAAGAAATCTTATCATTAATTCACCGTAATATTTTTTTTGATGCAAATATAAAAAAAACGCCCGAATAATCGGGCGTTCTTAATTACATTTTATTTTTTATTATTAGTTAGGGATTTCAAGACCAATAAATCTACTGTTTCCCTGCGCATCTACAACCTTTAATAAGATTGCTCCGCCTTTTTTATCTTTTATTATTTTTTTGAATTGATCAGCGTCCTTAATTTTCTCCTTGTTTGCTTCGACAATAACAAAACCTTGGGATAGACCTTGATCGCTGGCAGTACTGTATGGAGTAACATCGGTTATCATTATTCCATTATTAATTTTGAAATCAGATTTTTCCTTCTGAGTTAAATTCCGTACTGACAATCCCAATTTATCAAACTTCGTCACAGAATTATTAGTTTCATCGTTGTTGTCCGAATTATTTTCAGCTACATCTGTAGATTTAGAACCACTATCGCGCGGTTTTAAAGTAACATCACGTTCAATATCTTTTCCGTCGCGGAAGATATCAAGATGAACCTTTGTCCCAGCATTCTTCGAAGCTATATAACTTTGTAAATCGTTTGCCTTATCAACGTCTTTACCATCAATCTTCAAAATAACATCACCGGGTTTAATATCTTCTTTGGAAGCTGCGCCGTCTTTTACAATTCCCGATACCATAACGCCGCGCGGTTTATCTAAGCCGATAGATTTCGCCATTGCGTCATCAACATCTTCAATTTCAACACCAATATAACCGCGGTCAACTTTCCCGTGAGCTATTAAATCTTTTGCAACAGATTTTACCAGGTCAATCGGAATAGCAAATCCATAACCAATAAAACTATCCGTTCCGCGTGTAGCAATTGCGGCATTCATACCGATAACTGCACCGGAAAGATCAACTAAAGCGCCGCCGCTGTTTCCGGGATTAATCGGCGCATCTGTTTGGATATAATCTTCAACGCCGTATTTATTATTGATTAAGCCCAGCCGTCCTCTACCAAGTGCGCTTACAATACCTGCTGTTACCGTTGAAGTTAGAGCAAGCGGATTTCCAATAGCCATTACCCATTGACCTACTTTAAGGTTGTCCGAATCGCCAAGATAGGCTGCTGGTAAATTGTTAGCGTCAATTTTAATCACAGCAATATCTGTTAAAGGATCGGTACCAACAACCTTTGCCGTATATGTTTTTTTATCGGATAAATCTACCTTAACAGAGGTTGCATTTTTGACAACGTGGTAGTTAGTAACAATGTATCCATCTGTAGAAATAATAATTCCGCTTCCTGAACCTTCTTCTTCTTTCGGCATATTAAAAAATTGGAACGGAAATAAATTTTGATGTGGATCCTGATCAGTCTTAGCCACCACAGTAATCTGTACAATTTCCGGTGTTACATTTTTCGCAACTTCTATAAAGGCTTTGCTGAATGAAGATGCATCCGCATCAAGATTTACAGGCGGATTAGGAGCACCCAATCTTATATCCGCAAAGCTTGGTCGTACCAGGCTAAATCCGGACACAAGCAGGGCGCCAAAAACAACGCCTACAACAATAAGAACTAAAGCACTCCAAAAATTTTTTGATTTCATTTTACGTTCTCCGTTTAATGATTAATATTTTATTTATTCTGCAATTATGCATTGGTATAAATTTTCAAATAATTTCTCACTTAAAGATTTTTAATGATTGAATTCCTTTAAAATCGGGAATATGATGCTTCAAATAATTTTCCATAAACGTATTAGCTTTTTCCGCAAGTTGTTCAGTAACTTTTATCTTTTTACTGCTTTTTAGACAAACTAGGTAATTAAAAAGTTCCAAGTTGAATAAGTAGGATTCGGCTTTTTCTTTTCTACAGACGTGACATAAAATACCAATTCCAAAATTATACGACAATTCATTTTCGCCTGCGATTGATCTGCCGCAAACCGAACACTCATCAAGTAATAATTCATATCCTAGTTCAGTTATAAAAAAGAACAAGAAACGACCGAACAAAACAACCGGCGCTTCATCAGATGAATTTAAAAGCTCAAGGATTCTAATAATTCCCTTGTATAACCTATTGTTTACTTCATGCTCAACCGTTAGCTTTTTGATAAGTTCAAGTATAGCTTGAGAATATTTCAGTTTGTCTAGGTCTTCTTTTAGAGATGTGTAATTTGAAATTAAATCCGCGCTGGAAATTATTTGAAGCTCGCGTGAATCTTTTTTATATAAAACAATCTGAATATAATTTAAAGGATCGGTTACTAAACCAATTTTTGATTTGGGGCTACGGGCTCCTTTTACAATTGCAGAAATCTTCCCGAACTCTTTTGTATAGAGAGTAACAATGTAACTTGTATCGCCATAATTTAGTTTGCTCAAAACTACGGCATCAGTTTTTACTATTTCGCTCATTAAATAAAGTTGTATGGGAAAAAATTAACAGTCTCTTCCGTGATAATCCCGGTAATTAAATGCGAGGGAGTCACATCAAATGCAGGTGAAAAAGTCTCATAATTGCCTGAAGCAATTTGAAGTCCATTAAGTTTTAAAATCTCATTTTTATTTCGATATTCTATAACTATATCAGCACCGGATGCAATAGTGCGGTCAATTGTAGTAGTGGGAGCCGCAATATAGAAAGGGATATTATGATAGTTACAAAGAATGGCAAGATTATAAGTTCCAATTTTATTTGCAGAGTCACCGTTCAAAGCAATTCTATCTGCACCGGTAATAACCATGTCAACTTTACCTTGCTGCATAAGGACTGCCGCCATGGAATCGGTTTGAATTGCAAAAGGTATTTTATTTTTTTCAAGTTCAAACGCAGTTAGCCTTGAACCTTGAAGCAGCGGACGAGTTTCATCTGCATATACAAAATTCACCAATCCTTTTATATATGCCGTTTTAATAACATTGAAAGCAGTTCCGTCTCCACCTGTAGCAAGTTTCCCCGTATTACAATGCGTGAGGACATTGGATTTTTTTTTAAATAATTTTGTCCCATTCTCGCCAATTTTTTCACAGTACTCTATATCATTTTGATGAATTTGCTTTGCTTTATTTAAAAGATGTTCATATATACTTTTTTCTTGATGAAATTTTTCATATTCCTTTTTGATTTCATTAAGAGCATAAAATAAATTGACCGCAGTTGGTCTCGTCCGCGCTAACCTTTGGTAAGCTTTATTAAAATTTTCAAGATTTAATTCTTGTGGTACATTTTTAATTGAAAGTGCGACTGCATATGCCGCAGCAATCCCTATTTGTGGTGCTCCGCGTACTTCTAATCTTTCGATTGCTTCGGCAATTCTTTCATAATCATCTGTCTCAACATATGTTTCCGTAAAAGGCAGTTTTGTTTGATCAAGAAAAATAAAATTATCGTTTTCAAATTTGATCGAGAAATAATTTTCCAGACCAATTTCTAAAGTATGCATATTAATATTATCGTTTGCGACTTACTAATATCTTTCGTCAAATCTAGATAGTTTTAAGAATTCTCTATATCTATCCTGAACTCTTAAATATTCCAAATCTTCTAATCCTTTTGTACTAAATTTTTCAACGCAGAATGAAGCCATTGCGCTTCCGTATATAACAGCCCGCTTCATATTTTCCGGGCTTAGATCCTGAGTCTTGTGCAGATAGCCGATAAAACCACCGGCAAAGGTATCGCCCGCTCCTGTTGGATCGAATATCATTTCCATTGGATAAGCTGGCGCTGAGAAGATAGTTTCATCGGTAAAAAGAAGCGCACCGTGTTCGCCTTTTTTTATAATTAGAATTTCAGGCCCCATTTCCCGGATAGTTTTCCATGCTTTAATTAAGTTCGGTTCTTTAGCCAATAACCGCGCTTCGGAATCATTAATTATTAATACATTTACTCGTTTCAATAATTCAAGGAGCGCATCTTTCTTCCCTTCAATCCAATAATTCATTGTGTCGCCAACAACAAAATGCGGTCCTTCCATTTGATCAAGAACTCTTATTTGCAGCGTCGGGTCGATATTGCCGAGAAGTACAAATTTTGCTTTCTTAAATTTATCCGGAATTATCGGGTTGAAATTTTCAAACACATTAAGCTCGGTCAATAAAGTATCACGCACATTCAAATCGTAATGATATTTGCCTGACCAGCGAAAAGTTTTGCCGCCTTTAACTATTTGCAATCCTTCGAGATCAACATTGTGATTCTCAAGCAGGCTGATATATTTTTTAGGAAAATCTTCTCCAACGATTCCTACTAAATAAACAGGTCCGCTAAAATAGCTCGCAGCTAAAGAAATATATGTTGCAGAACCGCCAAGTGCGTTTTCAACTTTATCAAATGGCGTTTCAACAGTATCTAAACCGAGTGATCCGACTACTAATAAACCCAATTTTTGCTCCGTGGATAAATTCAAAAAATAAATGTGCCTAAAAATAATTAATTGCTTATAGAAAGCATAATTTAATTTAATTATTTTGGCTCTAATCTAAATTATATATTCTAAGTTTTAATTTTTGTATCGGTTTATTAATTCATTTTAACCGGCGTACCGCCAACTAAAACAGGAATATTCTTCTCTTCAGCGAGTTTATTGTACGAAGGAATATCGCTGCCAAGAATATTATTAAATTTTTCTATAAAACCGTTTAGTTCAATTCTTAATTCAGACATCTTATCCTTTAACATTTCATTCGGCGCCGAATCATAATCGCCGGACAGCCAGTATCTTAAATTATAAACCCAGTTACGCAATCTTGAAAGATGATGAATATCGTCTTCACCAACTCCGGGCTGAGACTTAGTTTCCATAACGGTATCTTTAATTGACGTCAATATTGAATCTATGTCGTGAGAACTATTTAACAGTGGTTTATATAAATCTTCGCTTCCATTTTCAGAAACTAACTTAATTACTTTATGAATATTTTCAATTTGTCCGTGAAGATTATCGATCCTGTTAAGCATATCATTCATTGAAGAAATTTCATCTTGAACTTCTTTAGTTGCATCAAACTGTTTTTTAGCTTCGTCATAATTATAAGGAATACGCGGATCAGGATTTAGATCAAATGATTGCGATTCTTTCTCGCCGTTAAACTCAACAGTAATTTTATATTTTCCGGGAAGCGCAGTTGGCCCAGCATGGAAATTAGCGTGCCTTCCATGAGCAGTATCAGCAGCGTAAAAGCGTCCACTCGAATAATTAAGATTCCAAATTATTCTATTTATTCCTTTATGTTCGGTGCCATAAAGAGTATCAACCGGCGCATCGTTTGCATCTGTAATTTCAATCTTAACCGGTGTTTGATGTTTTGCAATTTCTTCTTTAGTCGCTTTGATAGAATCCTGAATAAAATAATCAATCACCGCGCCTCCCGGAGGATTTGGCGCGGTATATTTTCCGGATTCATCAAAACCGCCTTTGTACCAAACATTAAAAAGATATGAAGGCAACACGCTAAACAGCTTCAGCTTGCTTTCAGCAGCAGATCTTAATTCTTCAAGCGGAGTAACATTGTCGCAAATATAGATTCCTCTTCCATGTGTTGCTACAACAAGGTCATGATTTTTCTTAGCAAACTTCAGATCAAACACAGGGACAGTTGGGAAATTACTTTTCAAAGGCTTCCAACTTTCTCCATCTTTATCCGAATAATAAAGTCCTGTTTCAGTACCTGCAACAAGAAATCCTTTTTGGTTTGGATCTTCTCTCACTACAATCGCATAAGAATCATTCGGCAAACCTTTTGAAATAGATTGCCATGATTTTCCATAATCATTAGTCTTAAAGACATAAGGCTTTGAATCGTCAAGCATGTGGCGGTCAACAGCAATATAAGAAGTGGAAGGATCAAAAGGCGAGACGTCTATTTGATAAACTCTCCCCCATTCCGGCAGATCGGGAATATTTTTGGTAACGTTTATCCATGTCTTGCCGCCGTCTTTTGTCACTTGTACCTGACCGTCATCAGTGCCGATCCAAACAACATTAGAATCTACATCAGAAAGTCCTATCGACAAAATAGTCCCGTAATTTTCGGCGCCGCTAATATCTTTATTAATAGGACCGCCGCTCAACTGTTGTTTAGTTTTATCATTCCTTGTTAAGTCAGGGCTAATTGTTTTCCAATTTTCTCCGCCGTCATTCGATCTAAACAACACATTTGCACCAAGATAAATTTCATCAGCATCTTTAGATGAAACAGCAATCGGTGTTGTCCAGTTGAATCTATATTCAAGCTCAGATGGTATTTTATCAGAAGTATCAAAGAAGTAAGGGCGAATTTGTTTTGTGATTCCTGTTTTTGTATCCAGCCTTTGTACAAATCCATCTTGAGATTCAGCATAAATAATTGAAGGGTTGCTCGGCGCAGGCACAACGTATTCTCCGTCTCCTCCGGCAACAACGTACCAGCCGGAACCATCAACACTTCCGCCATTCAAATTTCTTGATGGACCGTACCATGCATTATTATCTTGAAGACCTCCGCCAAGATTATACGCATAATTTGTATCAAGTGCGACTTGATAAAATTGTTCAATCGGAAGGTTGTTTGAAAAGTGCCATGAGTCGCCGCCATTCATTGAAAGATAAACTCCGCCGTCATTGCCTTCAATAATTCTTTCCGGATTTTTTGGATCAATCCATATTGCATGATGATCAACATGAATTCCTTTATTTATCGACTTCACAGTTTTTCCACCGTCGGTCGATACTGTTATTAAAAAAGATAGAAAATAAATTTTTTGATCATCGTTAGGAGCGACCTCCATTCGCGAAAAATAGAAAGGACGAACGTTAAGCTGATGGTTATTGCTTACCATTTGCCAGTGGGTGCCAAAATCATGTGAGTCCCATAGAACGCCTTTTTTAGATTCGATCAACGAATAAACATGTTCGGGATTTGATAAAGAAGTAGCTAAAGAAATTCTTCCAAGCAATCCTTTTGGCAATCCTTCAGAAATTTTTTGCCAGGTGTCGCCGCCGTCTTTTGATTGATAAATTCCGCTTCCGTTTCCGCCGTCATTTAAAGCCCATGGATAACGCACAAACTGCCACGCTGCCGCAAGCATAACTTCTGGATTGTCAGGCTGCATCACTACATCTGAAATACCTGTTGTATCATTAATAAAAAGAACTTTCTTCCACGTCAAACCGCCGTCAATTGTTTTGTATAATCCGCGCTCTTCATTAGGTGCCCAGGCGTGTCCAAGCGCGGCAACAAAAACTATTTTAGGATTGTTTGGATCAATTGTAATTTGTGAAATTTGTCCGGCGTCGGTTAGTCCCATACATTTCCAGGTCGCGCCACCATCAGGCGAGTAATAAACACCTTTTCCATTTAGGACATTATTGCGGACATTTGATTCTCCGGTACCGACCCAAACTAAATTAGGATTAGAAGGCGCTAACGCTATTGCGCCGATTGAAGAAACGGGTTCTTTTTCAAAAATGGCTTTCCACGAAAAACCGCCGTCAGTAGTTTTGAAAACTCCTCCGCCTGCTGCGCCTATATAATAAATATTCGGCTGGCCTGGAATTCCAACAACCGCGGAAACTCTGCCTCCTCCAATTGCCGGACCAATATTCCTAAATTTTAATGCAGCGGCTACGTCGTAACTTTTAGTATTATCTTTCTGCGCTATTATTATCCCCGGAGAGAAAACAAGAAAAATAATTACTGCTGCTTTGAGCAGTTGGAAAAGTTTAGCTTGTTTCACTTCAAATTCCTTTCGAAACGGTTTATAAATATATTTTTAAAATTAGAAACGATAAATAAGTTATCCGCAATAGAATCTTTTACCGGTGATTTTGACTTCAACAAAATTAAGAAAGTTCATTTCTTTAATAAAATAATTGGAAATAATTTCTACGGATTTTCTTTGTCCGTGCCAGACTAATCTTTTAACTGCTTCGGATATTGAAAGCCATTTATAATCCGTATGTTCACGGCTTAATATAACATCGGCAGTATGATTAACAAGTGCAGCAAATACAGGTATTAAGTTCATAGAGTCTCCTTCGGCATCATAAAAAGAATTTACACGCGGCGCGACCCATAATTTTAAAGGGGCAATTCCTGTTTCTTCTTTTAATTCACGAAGAGCTGTTAAATATGCTTTTTCATTTTTTCTAATTTTACCGGAAACCATCTGCCACAAGCCGGGATAAATTTCCATCTCGCTTCTTTTCAATAAAAGGAATTGAAGCTGCCTCCCCTTCATTCTGAAAACATGAACTTCTACAAGCTTAGAAACTATATCCATAATATTTCTCAAAGTTATTATTAAAAATATGCTCTTACTTCAGCGCGGGCTGTATGGACTGTTTTTTCACTGCCCTGCGCTCTGCCTTCATAGCTTACAGTAGATTGAAGATTTGCCGCAAGGCGGTAATCAAAATTAAACCGCCAATAATAATTTTTCCCAATTAAGTTTCCGGATGTCAAATCAAACGGGATATAATTATTTGTCGTATTTGAACGAAGTTCATCACGTTCAAGCTCAACTCTTAATCTTCCTGTACCGGCGAAGGATAAATTCAAACGCAAAGTCTGCGAATTTAAATTAATTATCGTAGGTACTGCAGGATAGTCATCTTCGCTTTTTCCGACTTTAATAACAAAACCAACTTCAACATTTCTTTCAGGACGATAGGAAAAGTCAGACGCTATGTTAGCCCCTGAAATTTCTTTTGCGAGATTAGAAATTGCCGGCGCTCCTGCATTATTAGTTTGATCAACAATATCGGTTTGATTACTTATCTCTTCAACCATTTTGAAATTTATTCTTAGGCTTCTTTCTCGCGTATAAATTCTTTCCGATCCGCCGTTGTACTGATTCAAGCTTTTAGTTTGTGCATAGCGCAGCCGGAAATTAAGGTCAGGATCGTTTTCAAATATAAATAAATCCTGCTGGATAAAATTGCTTCCTTCAATAGTAGTAGCTTCTTTTTGAAAATCAGAAAATTGGAGTAAATATATTTTTTTGTAATCCGGTTCGGTGCTGTTTTCTTCAACGCGCCAATTAGTCTCGGAAGAAAACGGTTTTAGAATTTTTCCAATCAAAGTACCTTTGTCAAAAATATCTCCATAGTTCACTTTCCATCTTGTACTTGTTTTTAAATCAATTACAGGATAAAGCTGATCTGTAGGCACTGTAACAAGCACGTAATTTCCATCATAAAGTGTCGGCTGAAACTCATTCTCATCGGCAATACCGTTATGATTTAAATCTCCAAGATAAATATAATTACCGGTGCCCTGTGGAACCTGTACAAAAACTTTTTGAAGCTTTGCTGATTTCTGGGTAGAAACTTCGTAATAAAAGTCTCCAGATACAGGATTCCAGAAATTAAATTTTGATTGGGATCTGACTAATATTGTTTGACTATTTAAGTACCCGATTTTTTTAAAAGCTTCGGAATAATTTTTATTGCTGATTGTTAAATTCAATGTGGAATTAAATTTTCTGCTGCCGCTGTATGTCAACTCAAATGACTGGGAAGAAGTATTAGCCTGGTTTAGCATGATTCCGTTTAACGGCGCATAATCATCGCGTAAAGAATATTTAGCAAGAAAATGAAGACCGTATAAATCTATCAGCTCAAGAAAGGGATCGACTTCATAATATTTCAAACTTGTTGAAAGAAGCGAATCAGCACCGGTTTGTCTATCATTTTTATTTTCAGCAAGAAAGCCAACGCCGGGCTTTAGCTTCCAAAAGTTATAATAAGCATCGCCCTGCTGTCTTAACCAATAACTTTTAAAAGTAAGATCTTCGGAAGCGACATAATCTAAATTATAATCCAGTCCGAATGACTTATTATCCGAATATTTTACGGTATTATTATATCGGGTTGATTTGAAATTATTTCCCTGCTGTAAAATTCCCAGTGATGAATTTATGTTTAAATCCGTAACCGGAATCAGTGTTAATCCTAATTCTTTCAGCTGCTCGCTTTCAGGAGTGGAAGTAGGAGTGATATTATAATACCTATTAAACTCGACCGGATCAATTCTATCCGGCGATGTATAATCAGCCTGTATAAACCTGTCATGATAAGAAACTCCTATTTCACCGAGATTGATATTACCAATTTGAATCTTACGCGGGTCAACAGTAAAAAGAAAATTTCGTGCGTAACCGAGACTCGTGCTGTTTGCCAGCGACGAAAATCTATTTTGATTCCAGTTGCTTCCCGCTAATTCTAAATTAATACTGATTCCTTTTGAAGGTTTATAATCAAAGGCGACGTTAGCATTTTGTTTTAACTCCGGCAATGGAAGAAAAATCAGAGGAGCATAATCTCCTTGCTTAATGCCGACAAATTTAAAGTCGCCGATGCTTTCTTTTATATAATCGCCGAGCTGCGAACCAACATAACTAAAGACGGCATTATAAAGAGAATTTGGATTTCCCGGATTATATAAATAATACGAATACGGAGCACCGTTTATCAAGGTATCAATACGTTGATAAATCCCGTGCACCTGTCCGAGAGAATCAGGCAGAGCTAAAGAGATTCCGGATTTTGTAGCTTTCATAGGATCATTGCCAGCAGCTGCTATTATTGCTTTATCTGAGTCGGAAAGAGAAATATCAATTGGCGCATCCTGGTTGTCGCCTTCCCGCAAATACTGAACTTTTATTCCGAGCTTATTTTTTATTAAGCTTGATTCAACGCCGGCGCCGAAAAAAGTACGGTCAAACATTCTGTCTGTATATTGGAAGTCGACAGAAATTCTGCTTGCGGATGTAATTAATCTATTAGGTGTAAAAGTAAGCTGTGCGTTTGCGTAATCAATAGTGTAATCATATTGTTCGCCTCTTTTCATAAGTATGCCGTCAACATAAACTTTTTCCGTACCTGCGATAATTATGATGTTTCTTTCATTATTGGCTCCGGTTAAAATATAAGGACCTTGAACGCCGTCGGCGCCTGTAAAACTATTATTATTATACTTTCCTTGAGAGCTTGCAATAGATACATAACCTTTTTGATCACCATAATTAAACTCACCTAAAAGCCCTTGAAGCTTTCTATCGATTGGACCAAACTCACCATACTGCTGTTTAAGTTCATAATCACCAAAGGTGGCTGTAACATTAGGATGCTTTAATTGAATAAAAACATTATCCAATTGATCTAATGTAGCGGTATTGCCTTCGGGCTGTATTGGAGAATTTTGATCGGTAAGTGCGGCAACAATTTCAATATCTTTTGAAAGTCTCCCGGACAATTGAAGACGTAAACCGCTGTTCAAAGATAAATCCTGGTTAGTACCAACTGTAAAACCTCTGACAATTGTTCCGCTTTTTTCTATTCCGCTTCCGAAAATTGTTTCTGCGGTAAAAGGCTCATTTTCATTTTTTAAAACTCTAACGGTGTCGCCAAGCTTTTCATCAAACTTATATGCCAACGTTCTATTCTTATATTCTTTTTTAAAATAAAGAGGAACCGTTTCATAAGTAACAATAAGAGTATCAAACAAGGAATAAGGCAGGCTGTCAGATAAACTGAATGACGCCGTTGAATATGATATTTTGTAATTCTTGGCGGATAGAACTTTTCCCTTTAAAGTTATTATCTCCGAAAATGGAACTATTACCGGGTTCGATAATTTATAATTATTATCAAAATTAATTTGAATCGTATCGGAAACAATTGAAGTATAATACTTTTGCTGTGCGACAATAAATTGTGCAGCAGCTAAACTAATAATTACAAAAAGCGATAAAGAATAAAATTTCAAAAGACGAATTAAGTTTTGTGTATTTCAAATCTAAATTTACGCCTTTCCTTTATCAAGTCCATTTACAATATGATTAAAACTTTGTTAAGCTTAAAACTTTTTCTCTTATAATATTCCTATTGTAAAAACTATAGCGCTGTCATGATAGTCATTAAGAGAATAAATAAATTCGAGATTCAACATTACCTGGAAATTATATGTATGCAAAAGCTTAACGCCGGTAATTGCGGAAAACTCAAATCCGTCGCTTCTTAAATTATTCGGATTAGAGCTATAAGTAGTATTACCTGTTTGATCAGTAATCATAACAGTTGATGGATTATCATGCGAGACCCAATGAAATCCGAATGCTCCGCCTAAATATGGACAAATATCTTTATCGGAAAACAGATACTCACCGTAAACATTCATTGCGAAACCCTGGCGGATTCCGAACATCATTCCTACCGCGTATTCCTGTAATTCATAATCTAAATTAAGATCAACTACAAACGATCTTACTTCACCGTCATAACCGTTTTGAGGATAAAGATAACCAAATGATAGACCGACATTCTTCTTTGAAGCACGCCTTAACGGGTTAACGGATTCGCCTTTTAAAATATTCCCAACCGAAGCGTCTTCTGATGCGGGTATCAAGTCATAAGCGCTTTTAGCAATCCGTTTCATAACTGTTTCGAGGTCTTCTACAGTAGCTGAAGTTAATTGATCAAGCAAAATTTCTTTTTCAGCTTTTACATCGACAAGGAAATATTGTACTACAATTTTGTTTCCTAACGCCGCTAACTTGCATCCTAATGCTTTATCAGCGCCTGCTTTTCTGCCGATCTCAACCGCGCATTTTGAATCCATGCAGTCAACAAAATTGATATCATCATCGCTTCGCTTTAGCTGAATTACATTAACGCCTTCCTGCTTTGAAAGCTCAAGATTTAAAATTGATTCTGCCGTTTGGACAGACACCGAATCTATCCCAGATGAGCTAAAAGGAAGTATCGCTATTTTTTGTGCGGCGGGCTGCTGCGCATGTATCTTTATAAACGCAAGACTAATTAGTATTGATATTAATAGAATTTTAAAATTCACCGCTTTCATTTATTCCTCACTTTGTTCATGCTGAAATATAATTCTTCTAATGAATTATTAAAAATTATATTTTACTCCTACTGAAATTGAAACACTGCTAAATGGGTAAGACGATTTTAATTGCTGACTTGGTTTATTCGGATCAGACGTGCCGTTAGAATAATTTATTTCATCGACAAAATCAGTTTCCTTAATATCAACCGGATCAGTGCTTAAGTGATCCTCTCCATTTACAATATCTTTATTTAACTTCCCTTTAGTAGGAGCATAAGAAAGGCTTCTATCGTCAATTTCTAATATTAATCCAACGTGCTCTTCAGCTTTATATTCTATTCCAATGGCGGTATTATATCCAAAGGCTAAGCCGCCGTTATATAATGATTCAGCCTCCAAAGAATTTGTATTGACAGGTTGAACTTGAGTAGTTTTAACACTATAAGTTAAGTTTGCCATTCCTATAACTGCTCCAATTTTAAGATAAGGCTTAAATTCATTAAAGGCAGTTATAAATATTATTGAAGGAATTGCAAGATAAGCATTACTATAGGCATCGGTTTTGTTCTCATTTGAATAGCCGGGTTGAATGAGTGAATAACCATAAGATAAGTTAGAACTATTTGAATATTGTAAATCTAATTCCGCCCCAATATTTGCGTTAAAGTAATATCCAAATGAACCATCTACATATAAACCTTCGCCGAAAGAAAAACTTTTAGAACTATTGGAAATATTATAATTACCATTATTATCATAAATATTTTTAGATGAATTATAATATTGCGGTGAAGTTCCAAATCCATAACCGCTATGGAGTGTTGCAAAAAAATTCTGCCCGTAAGTTTCACTTAATGATAAAAGAACCGCGAATAAGATAACACCTAACGATTTCATTATTTCCTCCTTATTAAGATTATTATAAAAAAATATTAAAACCCGCAGAAAGCGGCTGCGGTATGCCCGAACAGCCGCTCCTGCTTCGTTGTGCTGTTGGGGAATAATCTACTGTTTTACCGCGGCTTGTTTTTTAGATGTCCGCTTTTTGCGATCAGATTTACGGGTGCCGCCAAGTTGTTCGACTTCATTAGAGTCACTGCCGAATTTTCCTTTAGCGCTTGATAAAATTTCACTTGTCATTCCGGCAAGTATTTTTTCTTCTGCTTTTAATTCATTACCGGTTATATCCGCGTTTTCAAGTAATTGGTTTTTCTTTTCAGTAAGCTTACCGCACTTTTCGATTTGTGCTTTATATTCAACACCGTTAAGCTTTCTATTATCGTTGCCGTAATTAACCGGAGCAGGTTGATTTTTATCAATCTCATTCACGCCATCAAGCCGTGAAGTCGCTTTAACTATTGTTTTTGAGATATGTTTTTTCTTATAAGTCATAAGAACCTCCTAATATTATTTTGTTATAATAATTGAATACCGGCTCTTTTGAAGCCATGGTATTCATCCTTTTAATTAAAGTTTTTCTATTTCACTTGCAATTATTAAATCATTTCAATGAACTTATGTCGATATTTATTCAGCGATAGCTGCATTGCTTTTATATGACGCAACTTTTATTCTGAGATAAGCTGCATCTCATTCAAGATAAGCTAATATTCTTGCTTGGGATGCTTTATCACTTGAATAATATTTAGCTTTTCTTGAAGGAAAAACTCCAATCTATACGAAAGATGCTGCTTTCTGTGCATGAAATACTGCTTAATGAAAATAAAAAGCTGCTTCTGCCGGACGAAATACTGCATAGCGTTATTCATCATCATCAAGCGCACAATCCTTTAAATCGATCCGTTTTTTTCAAAGAACATAAATCAAAGTATTATTTTAAGCATACTAAATGCTTAATCTGCTTTCAGAATAGAAAGCATAATCAAAATGACATAATTTTAAATTGAAGTTTAAAACATTCAGCGAGTGTAAATTGGAATGTCTGTTTAGTGGTCAGTATATTATTCCCTTTACCCATTAAAATCATTATTCAAAATCCTTCCCAAATATCTTAACATAATAAATTATTATTTACAACTTAAATAATTAGTTTATTAAGTGCAAGAGAAAATCAAAATAAAAGTTTAGATAAGTATAACTCATGACAATTTCATATTTTCAATTTCATCATGGGATAAATGATAAAAAACCGGCGTAATAAAAAATGCCGGCAATTATTCATAAAAAAATTTTACCGGATTCATTCTAATTATAAGAGAGCAGCAAATAATTTAGCGCACTCTATTCATATCGTAAAGCTTCGATCGGATCCATATTAGCTGCTTTATATGCCGGGTACGTTCCAAATATAACACCTACTAATACGCAAACAGATAAGCCTATAAAAACCCAATCAACCGGAATAACAGCTTTTGCGTAAAGCTGACTGCCGGCAATTAAGCCAACACCGACACCAAGCACGATCCCAATTATTCCTCCGATTAAAGTAAGAGTAACGGCTTCAACAAGAAATTGCATAAGTATATCACTCTTTTTTGCGCCGATTGCTTTTCTAATTCCAATCTCTCTTGTTCGTTCAGAAACAGAGACAAGCATTATGTTCATGATACCAACACCTGCCGCGATAAGCGCAATAAAAGAAACAGCCATTGCTCCTATCCGTATATTTTCTGTTATATCATTTATCTGTGCTATTACCGATTCGTTGCTGAAAATATCGAAATCATTTTCTTTACCGGGCAAAACCTTCCTGATCGTTCGCATAAATCCGATCGCTGCTTCAATAGCAGGCTGATAATCTTCTTTACTATAAGTCATCACCGTTATATCGACGCTTTGATCTTTCTTGCCGTAATAAGAAAGAAAAGTACTAAGGGGAATAATAACAAGATTATCCATGCTTTCGCCGAATAATTCAGGCTGCTTTTCCATAACGCCTATAACTTCCATCGGATCGCCGTCAACTCGGATCATCTGCCCTAAAGGATCAATGTTCCCAAATAATTTTTCTACCACATCCATACCGATAATGCACACATGGTTTGAGTAATCTATATCGAATTGCCTAATTTCCCTTCCCTTCTGAAGTCCTACGTTATAAGTATAAAACGCTCCGACTGTTCCACCGATAACATTAATATTAGGATTAGTTTCTTTGTTATTAAATTTTATAATTTTCCCGTTAGCGGCTAAAATTGCTCCTATATATTTTACGTTAGGCATCAACGACTCAAATCTATAATACTCATCGACAGTAATATCTTTCCTATTGCGATACCTCAGCCATGCTTCATGACCGCCGGTTTGGATCTGGGGAAACTTTTGGATTCGGAAAGTATTTTTATTCAGCATTGCAACGCTGTCTTGAATGGTAGCTTGAAGCATTGAGATAATTGTCATTATAACAATGATCGAAAATATTCCGACAACCACGCCGAGAATAGTTAAAAAGGTTCTCAGCTTGTTTGTCTTAAGCGAGCTGGTCGATACAGAAAAGATCTCAGTAATTTTCATTCACATTCCCTCTTTAGTTAGAGAATAAAAACGTTATGCGTTAAGCCGCATGAGAAAGTTCAAATAATTCAGAAAACCTTAAATGAACTTTATACAATTAAAAATAATATAGATGAACAAATTCTCCCCTTATTATTGCAATCAATTAAAATTTCATTGTTGCAGTTATCGCCTTGATGAAATAATATTACTCATATCTTAAAGCTTCAATCGGATCCATGTTGGCAGCTTTATATGCCGGATATGTACCGAAGACAACTCCAACTAAAATACAAAGAGAAAATCCAATAAGTACCCAATCAACGGGGACAGCCATTTGAGCATTAAGCTGCGAACCTGCAAGATTGCCGACGCCGACACCTAATACAATTCCAATTAGTCCGCCGATCAAGCAGAGTGTGATTGCTTCAATCAGAAATTGTGAAAGTATCGTACTTCTTCTTGCGCCGATTGCCTTTCTAATTCCAATTTCTCTTGTACGTTCTGTAACCGATACAAGCATAATATTCATTATTCCAACGCCAGCGGCAATCAAAGCAATAATAGAAACAGCCATCGCGCCGATTTTAACTCCGCCGGTAATATTATTTATTTGACCTATTATAGAATCGTTACTGAAAATATCAAAATCATTATCTTTCCCTGGCTCAACTTTACGTATAGTTCTCATATAACCTATTGCTGCATCAATAACAGCATTGTAATCAGTATCGCTGTATGACATAACTGTAATATTTATGCTTCTGCCGTACTTGCCGTATTTAGATTCAAAAGTTGTAATTGGCATAATAATAAAACTATCATGGCTTGAACCAAATAGTGAAGGCTGTTTATCAAGCACTCCAATAACACGCAATGGTAAGCCGTCAACGCGTATATATTGTCCTACCGGGTCAATATTAGGAAAAAGCTTTTCAACAACATCCTGTCCAATATCGCAAACATCATTAGAATAATTAACATCAAGGTCTCTTATTTCCCTGCCTTCAATAGTGGACCAATTGTTTGTTTTAAAAGCATCGCCAGTTATACCCGCGACTTGAATGTTAGGATTAGTTTCCTTGTTCCCATATTTTACAACTTTACCAAACTGCCATTGCTCCGCTCCAACGTATTGAGCTTCTTTAAGCATATCTTTTAAGCGGTAATAATCATCAAGAGTAATGTCTTTTCTATTTCTATATTTTAACCACGCACCCGGACCGCCTGTCATGATGGCAGGAAATTTTTGTATCTGAAATGTATTTTGTCCAAGTTGTGAAAATCCGTTTTGAATGCTGTCTTGAAGCATCGTAATGATAGTCATAATTACAATGATGGAAAATATTCCTACAACGACGCCAAGAACAGTAAGCATTGTTCTTAGTTTATTCCCTTTAATAGATTGAAGGGAAACCTGAATCGTTTCTGTTAGTTTCATTTACTCAAACCTCAAAGCTTCTACCGGGTCCATTTTAGCAGCAGTATAAGCAGGCGCAAAACCGGAGATAAGTCCGGTAATTAAAGAAACACTTATTGCCAATATAACCGCACTATATTGCACCGACGTTGGTATAAATTGATTAACAAGAAAGCTTAATAATATCGCCGCGATAAGTCCAATAATTCCGCCGACAAGACAAATTACCGAAGACTCTAAAAGAAACTGAGCAAGTATTGAACTTTTCCTTGCGCCGATTGCTTTTCGTAACCCGATTTCTTTAGTTCGTTCGCGTACAGAGACAAACATTATATTCATAATTCCAATTGCGCCTACAAACAATGAAAGCCCGGTGATAAACAAACCCGCAATCTGAATGACGCCGACAACTTTATTATAATTATCAATCAAAGCTTCCTGCTGGTTGATCGAAAAGTCATCCGCCTGATTGAAGCTTAATCCTCTTACTTTTCTAAAAATTCCATCCGCTTCTTCTTTTGTATCTTCAAGTAAAGCAGGGCTTGCGGCACGAACATTTATCGTTACGCTTTGATGCCGTTCATCAGCAAAATATTTAAATATTGTACCGATAGGAACATAAGCCTGATTATCAGGATTAAAACTTCCAAGTATAAAGCTTCCCTGCACTGCTAAAACTCCAACAACACGGTACGTTACAGGACCGATTTTTATATCGTTGCCAACTGCATTACCATGCGGGAATAAAGTTGTCGCTACTGTATTACCCAGCACGACTACATTTCTTGCACCATTGCTTTCAATATCTGTAAAGAATCTTCCTTGATCAAAAGTAAAGTTTGTGGTTTTAATATAATCCGCATCGGAGCCTGTAACAAAAACGCTGTTAACAGCATTGGTTTTGTATTTAATATTCTGGTTTGTCGCAACTGTAGGCGCAACAGCGAGAGGAAGCTTAGCCAGAGCTTTATATTTTTGAAATTCTTCCATTGTTATTTGTCTTCTATTCCGCATTCTCCACCAATCGGTATTTGAGAACCATTCCCATTTGGAAATATAAAGTACATCGGAACCGAGCGCGCTGATTCCTTTTTGAAAAGAATTATCTATTCCTTTGATGGCTGTTGTCATCAAAACTACAACAGTAATCCCAATAAAGATTCCAAGCATTGTAAGTGCAGAGCGTATCTTGTTAGCTCTGATCGCTCTTAAGGCGATCAGAAAGCTTTCCTTTATTTCAAATGACAAAAAAGCAAGCTTTGACATAATTTAGATTCCGTGACTATAATTTCAAAAATATTTTAGTTGAAATATTATTTATTCAAAACAACTTTAAAAACGAGCTTGTGGAATATATCTTTTTTCAACCGGACTGTCAGACTCAATCAAACCGTCTTTAATTCTTATTATTCTTGCTGCATGTTCCGCGATATATTCTTCATGAGTAACAAGGATAATAGTATTACCTTTTTCATAAATCTCGTTGAATAATATCATAATTTCTTCGCCGGTTTTAGAATCAAGATTTCCGGTAGGTTCATCAGCCAGAATGATCGAAGGACGTGTAACAAGCGCGCGCGCAACAGCAACTCTTTGCCTCTGCCCTCCGGAAAGCTCATTTGGTTTATGATGCATTCTTTCTTTTAGACCGACATCTACCAGCGCCTGTTCAGCGCGTTCACGTCTTTCAGCAGAAGGCACACCGGCATAAATTAGCGGGAGTTCAACATTATGCAGAGCGTCGGAGCGAGCTAAAAGATTAAAAGTCTGAAATACAAAGCCGATTTCTTTATTCCTAATTTTTGCAAGTTCATTATCCGACATCTCGCTGACGCTTACACCGGTAAAATCATACTTACCGGAAGTCGGAGTATCAAGACACCCAAGCATATTCATAAGAGTTGACTTGCCTGAACCGGAAGGACCCATTATAGCTACGTACTCATTCTTATTAATATTCAATGAAACATCCCGGAGCGCATGAACTTCTTCCGTGCCGACTTGATAAACTTTAGCAATATGTTCAATATTTATTATGTTCATCTTTTCTTCCAAGATTAAATTTTATTTATTAGAGTAGGGCTTATTTTTATTTTCAACTCTAACATCTGAACCGTCATGTAAGTCAGTTGATATTGCTTTGTAACTGCCGGTTACCACTTCCTGCCCGTTTTTTAACCCATCAATTATCTGTATATAATTATCATCGCTTATCCCGGTCTTAACATTCACCGCTTTTGCCTTATTATTATTTACGGCAAAAACTATTTCTTGAATTTTATTTCCGTTATCCTTTTTCTTCGATTGATCTGTTTGTCCTGAATTCGGTTCCTGTTTCATTTCAGACATATTGCTTCTTGCTGTAACGCTTTGAATAGGAACGCTAAGAACATTATGCAAGGTTTTAGTTTCAATACTTGCATTACATGACATACCGGGTCTAAATTTATCATCAAAGTCGACAAACTTTAATTTAACTTCAAAGTTTACAACCTGGTCCTGAGTGCTTGTACCGGTAGTTTGCGCGCTGTTGCCAATTTGATAAACGACGCCTCTAAAGACTTTATCCCCAAAAGCATCAATCTTAATTCTTGCGGTATCTCCCTTAGAAACTAAGACAACATCATTTTCATCTACATCAACAACAGCAAGCATGCTTTTAAGATCGGAAATAGTCATTACATTTGTACCCTGACTAAAGCCGCTGCCTAAAACTCTTTCGCCGAGCTCAACGTTTAGTTGACTCACTGTGCCAGCCATCGGTGAATAGATTGTTGTTTTACTTAGCTGATCCAGCTGAACTTTTAAAGCTGCTTCCATCTGAGCGATTTGTGCCTGGGCGCCTTCTAAAGCGCCTTTAGCAGAAAGATAAGTGCTTTTTGCAGCTTCAAGGTCGGCATCACTTGCTAAATTTTTTGCGCGTAATTCCTTTGTCCGGTTATAGTCGGAAGTCACTTTATCAAGCTGCGCTCTATTCATAGCAAGAGTAGCTTTTGCCGAATTAAGACTTGCTTCAGACTGCTGCACTTGTGCACGGTAAGCATCCGATTTTATTTTAATAAGAAGCTGTCCTTTTTGAACAAAGTCTCCTTCTTTAACAGGCAGTTCGACTATTTCGCCGGTTACTTCAGGAGTAATTGCGACTTTAAATTCCGGATCAAGCGTGCCGGTTGCAGTAACGCTTTGTGTAATTGTCCTTATAGAAGCCTTCTCTAATTGCACAGGAACTATTTCATCCTTCTTGCTTCCCAAAAATGCGATTAAAATAAGTACAAGAACCAAACCTCCTATAACAGAGAAGATTATAACTTTCTTTTTTGATTTTTTTTGTTTTCCGTTAGCCATTTGAATTATTCTCCTAAAATAAATTTTTTATTCGTACTGCCTATAGTTGAGAACACCGAGATAATATTTAAGCTGTTGATTAAGCACGATATATTGAAACTCAGCATTTATTAAACTTGTTTGAGCATTTGTATAATTTGAATTAGCTACCAAAACATCAAGCAGAGTTCCGGAACCTAAATTATATTTCTCTTGGGTAATCTTTTGGTTCTCTTCTGCCGAAGCAACATTTCTTTTGCTTACTTCCAAACTCTTTTCCGCTGCCTGAATGTTTAGATATGTTTGTTGTAAATTTTGTTTTATGGTTCTTTTTAGATCATCCATATCTACTTTTTTGTTCATTGCATTTACTTCCGCCGCTTGAACCTGGTTATCTACGCTAAAGCCCGAAAAAATTGGAATGCTTAGTGTTAGTCCGATTGAATATGTTCTTGACTTTGTAAGGTTATCAAGTTGGTTTGCGTAAAGATTGTACCCGTAAGTATTTGTGAGATGCGGATAATAACCGCCTTGCGCCGCCGTTATCCCGTTTTCCGCGCCTTCGTAATCAAGGATGGCGCTTTTATAATCGGCTCGCGATGACAATGCCTGCGCAACAAGTTCATCAATGTTTTTAAATTCAGCCGAAAGATCGGAATTCAAAACGTTTTCTTCATTTGCTGTTAAAGAATCTGAAAAGGAATAATTGGTTAAAACATCAAGCCCTAAATAATATAGAAGATTGCTCTTTGAAGTTTCTAAATTATTGCTCGTCTGGATTTGATCAAGCTCCGCATTTCCTTCCTGAACTTGTTGAGCGAACACATCAGCAAGTGTCGCAGCGCCAATTTTATTTTTTTCAACAATAGTTTCTAAATTTTGTTTATTCCACTTAACATTATCTTCTTTAACTTTTAAAAGCTGCTGATTATTTACCACGGCATAATAAAGACTGATGGTTTGAAATACGATATTCTGTTTCAGATTTTCAAGTTGAAGTTTCGCAGATTCCAATTGCTTTTTGCTTTCGGAGACCTGCGCAATATTTGAAAGCCCGTCGAACAGAGTCCATGACGCGCTCGCTCCGGCAGAATAATTATAAGTATCTGTTGTTGAACTTGGCGTAGCGGGAAGATCAATAGTAATTCCTTGAAATGAATATGTCCTTCCGCTGGTACCGGGCTGTATGGAGCGGTTCCAGCCGTAGCTGCCCTGAGCGTCAATGCTCGGCAGAAGACTTCCCCACGCAGCTTTATAATTTGATTCTGAAGATTTAAGATTATTTAAAGATTTTTGTAAAGTTGTGTTACGCTGAAGAGCAATCTTTACAGCTTGATCAAGCGTTAAAACATTTTGTCCGTAAGCAAGAAACGAAAAAGCAAAAATGTAAAGGATAAATTTATGGAAGACGCGCATTATTAACTCCGATATTTTTTAATCTCTTTTTGCCATTAATATTTTGGAACTATTAGCATTCAAACTTAATTAAATTTGTTTGAATCATAAATTCAATTCAATTTTGGTTACAAAAATAGGATTTGAGTGCAGAGTTGAAATATGATATTTACAGGCGGTAATATTATTATTTGTACGGCGCTAAATATATACCGGATTTAATTATATAAGCGGTACAGCAACTTGCTTGAAGGCATAATCCAATTATTCAGCCAGAAATTTTTCTTTAATGGAAAGCAAAAATTGATACGCTTCTTCATAATTGTTGCCGATTTTTCCGTCAAGAATTGCGTCTTCAATTGCGGCTTTAATTTCGCCCACTTTCTTTGACGGCTTTAAATTGCAGACTTCCATAATAACTTCACCACGAACAGGAGACTGGAATGCGCGAAGCTTATCCTTTTCATCCACCTCCCAAACTTTTTTCATCACGCGTTCATAGTTATCCAGGTACTTGGAAACTTTTTCAGGGTTTTTACTTGTTATGTCGGCGCGGCATAATGTAATTAAATCCTCAAGGTCTTCTCCGGCAGAAACGATTAATCTTCTTATGGCGCTGTCGGTAACTTCTTCTTTTGCAAGAGCAATTGGACGAAGGTGAAGCCTAACTAATTTTTCGATATACTCCAATTTATTAAACGGAAGCTTATGCCTGGTAAAAATATCTTTCATCATTCGCGCGCCTAGTTCTTCATGCCCGTGAAAAGTCCAGCCGGTTCCTTCTACAAATCTCTTTGTCTGCGGCTTGGCAATATCATGTACGAGCGCAGCAAACCGGAGCCAAACATTGTCGGTCGCTTTAGAAATATTATCAACAACCTGGCAAGTATGCAAAAAAACATCTTTGTGGTGAAAATCTTTTCTTTGATCCACACCTGAAAGCTTTGCGATTTCAGGGAAAATAATTTCCATTACGCCTGAATAAAACAAAAGCTTCAGCCCGATCGAAGGCTGCGGTGAGGAAAGAATTTTGAAAAACTCGTCTGTGATTCTTTCTTGAGAAATTATTCCTAGCCGTTCTTTGAGTTTTCCGGCGGCAAGATTAATTTTTTCATCTATGGAAAAGTTTAGTTGAGCAGCAAAACGGAACGCGCGTAAAATCCTTAAAGGATCGTCGTTAAAAGTTATCTCCGCATCGATGGGAGTTTTAATTATTTTTTTATCAATATCATCTAAGCCGTTAAAAGTATCTGCTATTTCTCCAAAACTTTTTTTGTTAATTGAAATCGCCAAAGTATTTATTGTAAAATCCCGGCGCTTGATGTCGTCTTCAAAAGTTCCGGCAGAGACAAGCGGATTGCGGCTTTCTTTTTTATACGATTCCTTTCTTGCGCCCACAAATTCAAGATCGAAGTTATTAAACTTAAAATGCGATGTCCCGTAATTTTTAAATATCGAAATTTTTGATACGCCAAGCGCCTTAGCCAGTTCAGAGGCGTAAGCTGTGCCGTCACCAATTATTAAAAAGTCTATTTCATTTTTTTCTCTCTGCAGAATTAAATCCCTTACAAAACCGCCGACGATAAAAACTTTAATGTTTTTTTCTTCGGCTACTTTTGAAGCTGTTATAAGGAAAGGATATTGAGACAGTTTATCTGTGAAATTCATTTGATAAATTTATCCGCTTAATTAAAAATGACCGTTATATTTCGCGCTTGCAAAAATATATGAAGAGTTTGAATTACACCAATTTATTTTGTTATAATTTTCCTTGAAGATTAAATCGTAATCTTTATCACGGTTGTTGTGCACGCTCAATGAAGCATATTTAAGAGCATTCCGAAAGTCCAGGTTCTCAAACATATAATTTGATATTTTGTACATCGCGTATATTTCGGAAAAATTATTTGTTTCCGGCGGCTTTGTAAAAACTTCCGACATTATCCGGTAATCAATATTAAAATATTTTGCGAGATTAATCATCGCCGGAATTGAATAATAATCGTACCGCGCTTCATTCAATCTTTTTAGAAGCAAAAACCTGTCATAATCATTACCGGTTAAATATATTTTCAAAATATCTTTATTGCCGCTAAGGCTTAACCTCAAATTTGCAAGGTTAATCAGCGCTTCAGTTGGATTTTGCCGAACAATATTTTCATAAATGGAATCTGCTTTCTCTGTTTCGCCGTATATAAAATAACTATCCGCTAACTTAAGCTCAACGTTGAAGTAGTAAGATGTCTTTTTGAAATTTTCGATCTTACTTTTTAGAAGATTTATCGCGCCGTTTATTTTACTTTCTTTGAGTAAACATTCGGCGTGCCCGATTAGACTCGGATAATTTTCAGTTAGGTTATTTATCGCAGTAAATATTTTATCCGCGGAAGTATATTCGTTATCATTATAAAGCTGCCAGGCTTTTTCTAACTGAGCTGCGGCATAACGCGGGCATATTTTATAAAAGATGGATTTGTAACCGTAATAATAATTGGCTTCATTCGGATTAAATTCATAATTCAAGGTATCAATAAAGTTATAATATTTTTTTTCTACATTTTGAAATGTAATCCCAAATGACGCTTCAAAATTATTTGACGAATAATATTTTTTGAATTTTCCTATACCGTATTTTTGAATTAAAAATTTTGTAAATGAACCGGCATAGATATATGAAACCGAAGAAGAGTTTGAATAGAAGCTGAATCCGCCAAAAAGATTTTCAATATTTGTTTTATATCCTTCTTTATAGGCAAGCGCTGCCATAAAGTCTATTGAATGCTCGTCGTAAAAAGGATCCGCGCTTACGGCGATTCCTTCGATTAGTGCTGGGTTTAATCCGCTGGCTACTTTAAATATTCCGGTCCCCATTTTTGACGAGAAGCAATGAGCCAATTCATGTCTCAATGTTTCTTCATAACTGTTCAGAGTAATAAAGGAACAGTTCAGCCACGGCTTCGCGATATCTGCGTTCGCAGTGCCGATCAGTTCTTTCTTTTGCGCGTTATCATAAAATATGTACGAGTTGATTTTCGCATTCATTTCGTAGCCAAAAAACTTGCTAAGCTCAGTGTAATAATACTCATGTGTTAGGCAAAGCGCCTTCAACATTGATCTGTTTATGTGCCTTGGAAAATGGATTATAAAATGAGAGGTTTCAACTTTGTTGTTTAGCTCATCATTTAATTTTGAAAATGTGGTCGAATATCCTATCGCCGGGGAAAAATAATTGAACAACACTGCGGTTAGTAATACTGCTGCAAAAAACAACTTCTTTTTTAAGTTGTGTAAAAGGATTTTTCTTTTATACAAAATAAAAAATACCGCACCAAAATAAATTAAGTTTAGGATACGATAAATGATGAGATGAAGATTTACGCCCAGACCTTCGTCATAAATTGTCCCCGGGTAAAACCCGAACACCGGGTTGTAAAAATAAATTTGCGGATTAAAGTAAAATTCAAAAAGAGGAATTGATAATACCGCAAGAAATAAGATTACAAATATTAAAAAAGAAAAGCGTCTGAATATGCTTACGGAAATAATTCCTAAAGACGCACCGACAATTACCGCGGGGAATGTTATAACAAGATAAAAAGATAAGCCGTCGGTCAACGGACATTGGATCGTAAAAAATGAGTTTGCTATCGAAATGAGCGCAGGCAGTAAAAGGAAGAAAAAGTATGAGAGCAATATTCTTTGTTTAAAGAATGCCCGGTCAAAGTTATCATCAGCTTTTCTGTATGCCGCTATAAAATAAATCCCGCTTAGAAAGCACAGTAAAATTGCATTTACAAATGAATATTCAAAGCTGAATATTTTTGTAAGAGGAATGAATTGAAGATAAATGTCGATGCAGGCAACAATAAAAAGATGGAGAAGAAGAAAATTATTTTTCTTAATTTGGTTTAAGAATGACACAGTTAATATTCTCTTCCTTCTTCTCTGCGGATGTCGGCGCCTAATATTTTAAGCTTCTCTTCGATTTTCTGATAGCCTCTGTCAAGGTGATAAACTCTTAAAACTTCCGTTGTTCCTTCGGCGGCAAGCCCGGCAAGAACAAGGCTTGCGCTCGCTCTCAAATCAGTTGACATTACTTTTGCGCCTTTAAGTTTTTTCACGCCTTTAATTACGGCTCTATTTTCATTCACATTAATATTTGCGCCGAGCCTTACAAGCTCCGGCACATGCTTGAACCTGTCCAGGTAAATAGTATCTGTAACTGTTGAAGTCCCGTTTGCGACAGACATATAAGCCGTCCACTGAGCTTGCATATCGGTTGGAAAGCCGGGATAAATTGCCGTTGTTACATCCGTTGGAATCAGATCATCATCCGGGCTTTCAATTAAAATAACCTTTTCATTTATTTTTATCCTGCAGCCGCTGTCTTCTAATTTTGCTAAAACCGATCCTATTAATTTCGAGGGAAAATTATTAAGCGTAATACTTCCCCCGGTCATCGCTGCCGCGATTAATAAAGTTCCGGCTTCAATTCTATCCGGTATAGTTTCAATTTTAGCAGGATGAAGCTCATCAACTCCTTCAATTTCAAGCGCGGAAGTTCCTGTGCCGTTAATTTTTGCTCCCATTTTTTGAAGGAACTCGGAAAGATTGGCAATCTCCGGTTCCATTGCCGCATTATTTATTACCGTGGTTCCTTTTGCCAATACGGCTGCCATCATAATATTTCCGGTTGCGCCGACAGACGATATATCAAAATTTATTTTCGCGCCGGTTAGTCTTTTTGTTTTCGCTATAACATATCCTTCGATCAGATTGATCTCCGCGCCTAATTTCTTTAGACCTTCCAGGTGAAGATTAATCGGGCGGGGTCCCCACGCGCATCCGCCGGGGAGCGAGACTTTTGCGGTTCCGAATTTTGTCAGCAATGGACCAAGCACGTAAACCGATGCACGCATTTTTTTTACATGCTCGTACGGCGCGTCCTGGCTTATAATATTTTTTGAGTCCAGCTCAAGCGTATGATTTTCAAATGTGCTTTCAACTCCAAGATGTTTGAGCAATTTCATCATCGTGTAAACATCGTTCAGCTTCGGTGTGTTGTAAAGAGTTGAACTGCCTGAAACGAGCAGACAAGCCGGCATCAGCGCGAGCGAAGCATTCTTAGCTCCGCTTATCTCCACTTCGCCTGATAATTTTTTCCCGCCTTGAATTATAAATTTATCCAATTCTTCCTCATACTTTCTTCAAAAAAACTCTTACTGCAAAATTACTAATATTTTAATTTGCGTTCGTCAGAATTACGCCGTTGTTGCCTACTACAAATAATCTTTTTGAAGGCGTTTCCGTCATTGACATCAAAGATGCGTAGCTTCCGCTCGGATTATTCTTCCAGTTTTTTCCGCCGTCGCTTGTCGTCAGGATTTCACCTTTACCGCCTAAGATCATTCCGTGTTTCTGATCAAGTACACTAACACTGTACAGCCCGGAAGCTGTATTCGATGATATAATTTCCCAATCATCGCCGCCGTTGTCGGTTCTCTCAATCAAACCGCCTCCGCCGACTATTATTCCCGTTGAGCTGTCAAAGAATTTTATATCTCTTAAATATTGATCGCTCACTTTTTTAATCTCCGACCAGCTGTTTCCCTGATCGGTTGTGATTAATATTTCTCCGTTCCAGCCAACAATAAAACCTTTTTGCTCATCAAGAAAACAAATGCTGTACAATACTTCTTTAGTTGATGAATTTATTTGATACCAGCTTGCGCCGTCGTCATTGCTTCTTAATATTGTTCCGTCTGCGCCAACTATGAATCCTGTTTTATAATCGTTTAAAAAATAAATTTTAAATAAAGCTTCGCCGGTAGTGCTATTAATTTTTTGCCACGTTTTCCCCGCATCGGCTGTAGTTAAAATAGTACCGTTAGAGCCTACAATAAATCCTTTAACCTGGTTTAAAAAAATAATATTATACAAATCAATTTCAGATGAATCGCTAAGCGTCTGCCAGGTCTTTCCGCCGTCGCCCGTTGAAATTACTACGCCCTGGTTGCCGCAGGCGAAGCCCGTCGAATCATTTAGAAAATATATTGAATTAATAGTATTGTTTACCGGACTGGTAATTTGCTTCCACGATGATTTCATCAGCCGGTTATCTTGAAATTCCGTTAAGTCTTTATTCAAAAGCTTAGCTTTATCTGCGCTGCTCCAGAACTCAGAGACCGTGCTGAATACAAAATAAAACAAGCCGCCTAAAATGCAGAAGAATAGAAAAGCGTAAAAATAAAATCTTATCTTCGTAAAAGTTTTCCTGCCCGCTTTTTCTTTCTTCTCGGTTTTTGTTTTCCGCTTTGATTCTTCCGTTGTGATTCTTAGATTCAGCCGGCTCACATCCTCTGAAAACTCTTCGCAGTCATTATATCTTTTTACGAGTGTTTTACTCAAAGCTTTGTTAACTACCGCGTCAACATCCTGGAACAAATTTCCATACAGATTAGAAAGCTTTGGCGGATTCTTTTTAAGATGCGCTTCCATTATTTCAAACTCGGTACCGGAATCAAACGGAGTCTTGCCGGACAGCATTTCAAAAAATGTGATCCCTATGGAATAAATATCGCTTTGATTTGTCGGCTCCATCGCTTTTATCTGCTCCGGGCTCATATAAAGAATTGTCCCGATCTTCGTCCCGGTTTTTGTAATTCCTTTTGATTCATTAATTGATTTTGAAATTCCGAAGTCCATTATTTTAACAACACCCTCGCTGTTTATAATAATGTTTGAAGGCTTAATATCCCGGTGTACAAATCCTTTTGAGTGAGCGAATCCCGCGCCTGCTAAAATCTGCTTCAGTATCTGTAATGATTCTTTAAGTTCA
>Ga0187812_1000107_pt1 | contig 29286 bp, 28 predicted proteins | sample NC_S_2_FD_130582 | JGI IMG/M metagenome (GOLD analysis project Ga0187812, IMG submission 130582) | Wetland sediment microbial communities from Neuse River Estuary, North Carolina, USA - ASW-S_2 | ecosystem: Environmental > Aquatic > Freshwater > Wetlands > Sediment | place: USA: North Carolina...
AGAAATAATTCTCTCTGCTAATAATCATTTAAATTCTTAAATTTGCATAACAAAAAATTAAAAGATTATAATGCTTTCAATATACAACACACTTACAAAACGAAAAGAAGAATTTAAACCTATAAATCCGCCAGCCGTAAACATGTACGTTTGCGGACCGACAGTTTATGATTATTTTCATATCGGGAATGCGCGCTCGTTTATTATGGCTGATATAATCCACCGCTACCTTGAATTCAAAAATTTTAATGTAAAATATGTTATGAATCTTACCGACGTTGACGATAAGATCATTAAAAAATCAATCCACGAAAATAAAGATGCAAAATCCGTTGCCGAAGATTTTGTTAAAGCTTTTTTTGATGACATCAGAAGACTTAAGATTAAACCCGCGGATATTTATCCGAAAGCTACCGAGCACATGCGCGATATAACAAAACTTATTGAAGAATTGGAAGACAAAGATTTTGCTTACAACGTTGACGGAAACGTTTTTTATGACGTTTCAAAGTTTAAAGATTACGGCAAGCTAAGCGGAAAAAAAATTGACGATCTTGAATCCGGCGCGAGAATAGAAATAAACGAGGAGAAAAAAAATCCGCTTGACTTTTCTTTGTGGAAGAAAGCAAAACAAGGTGAACCATACTGGAGCAGCCGCTGGGGCAACGGTCGACCAGGCTGGCATATTGAATGTTCGGCAATGAGCTGCAAACATCTTGGAGAAACTTTTGATATTCATGCCGGCGGAAACGATTTAATTTTTCCGCATCACGAAAATGAAATTGCTCAGAGCGAAGCAGCGAATGGAAAAAAGTTCGTTAACTACTGGATCCATTTCGGCTTCTTAAATATTAATGATGAGAAAATGTCCAAGTCGCTCGGCAATTTTTTTACGGCGAGAGATATTCTAAAAAAATATTCCGCAGAAGCCGTAAGACTTTCATTTGCACAAACACATTACGCCGGTCCGTTGAATTTTAGCGAAGAACTTTTATCTTCCGCCGAAAAAGGATTAGAGAAACTTAGGAATCTTGCGGATAAGATTAACGACGAATTAAAGAATGAAAACAAAACCGGTATTTTTCCTGAGTTTGATTTTGCAAGGTACGAAAAGAATTTTGAAGCTGCTATGGATGATGATTTTAACTCGCCGCAAGCTACAGCCGTTATTTTTGATTTTGCAAGGGAAGTGAATAAAGCAATTGCTGAGAACGCAAGCCTTCATTTTGAATTTTATCAGAGAGTAAAAATCTTTCTAGGAAAAACGGCGGAAGGAGTTCTTGGGATTATTGATTTGTCAAGCCAAAATGAATCTGGCGGCGAATCTTTGGAGAATGAATTAATTGAATTGTTAATTAAGCTAAGAAACGAAGCGAAAATTGAAAAGAATTTTCAGCTGTCGGATAAGATTAGAGATGGTTTAAAAGAGATTGGAATTATTTTGCAAGACAGTAAAGATCGAACTACTTTCAAGAAAAACAAATCTTAATTTTTTGTCGAATCAAAAATAATTTGGCAAAGCACGAAGAAATATCCATCCGGAAAATAAAAGTCGGAGAAGATGAATTCCCATACAGACTTCGTTACAGCAAACGTGCAAAATATTTGAGGCTTCAAATCAGCAGCGGCGGTCTCGAAATGATTTTACCTTACGGTTACAATTTATTTTCCGCCGAAAATTTTTTGTCAGGAAAAAAGTCTTGGATAAAAAAACATTTAATAAAAAGGAATAATAAACAGGAAAAATTTTTATTATTTGGAAACGAAATATCCGTCGTTCAAGAGTTTGATTTTTTCATCAAGAAGCATAGAACCCGGTACGAAAAAAATATTTTAACTATTACCAGCCCTCCAAACAACAACGTTGAAATAAAAAAACTTTATGAATTATGGCTAAAGCATCAAGCAAAAAATTATCTTATAGACAGAGTAAATGCGCTCGCTGCGAAATATCATTTCGCAATAAATAAAATTTCAATTAGGGGACAAAAGACCCGCTGGGGAAGCTGTTCCGCACGCAGAAACTTATCTTTTAATTATAAGCTTATTCAATATCGAAAAGAAATTATCGACTATGTCATCGTCCACGAACTTTGCCATTTGCTGGAAATGAATCATTCAAAAAAATTCTGGATACTTGTAGAAAGGTTGTGTCCCGACTATAGGATTTTAAAATCAGATCTGAAGGAAAGATCTGCAATATGAAATTATTCTTCTATGTCAAAAATATTCCCGCGTCCAAGAATTAAATTCGGATCAAGTCTTCTTTTTAACGTTATCATTTTCTCGATATTTTCTATGCCGTACATATCAATTAAAAATTCTTTTTTAATTTTCCCAATTCCATGCTCGGCAGAGACCGTTCCATTTAATTCAATCGCCTTAAGACAAATTTTTCCGTAGATAGATTTGCCTGCATCAAACTCAGTATTATTTTTCGGCAGCATGTTTAAGTGTATGTGGGAATTTCCAAAGTGACCGTAGATGACATAATTTAATCCCGCTTCTTCCACGATTTTTTTTGAATAGAAATAAAGCTCTTCAAAATTGGCGTCGGGTACGGCGACGTCGGTGCCTAATTTTCTCAAATTGTTTTTTGTTATGTGTTCATTCACCTTTGCAGAAATTGAGTGACGGAATTCTTGCAGTTTAGCTTTATCGGCATCGTTGACGGCAAACCATGCGCTTTCTTCATCGCCGTGAAATTGTTTTATTAGATCAATCCAGTAATCAAAAAAGGTTTCTTCGTTTGAATGAGTTACTTCCTGTTCAAACCAAACTGCTGCTTTTGCATCTTCGGGGATTTGAGAATAAGAACCTCTTAAGAAATTAAGCGCGTTTGCATCAAAAAACTCTAATGCAAGCGCGTCAATAGTACGTTCATCAGTTCTTAATCTTGTATTAAGTGAAATGTTTCTCGCCTCCTTTATAAAAGAAAGAGCGTTTTTCTCCGCATTAAAATAAACAACGCATGAAATAATTTTTTCCGGCGCCGCCAAAAGCTTTAATTTAACTTTCGTAATTATCCCAAGAGTTCCTTCGGAGCCGACGAAGAGATCAATTGCATCCATATTCTTTTTGCAGAAATATCCGGAGGCATTTTTGGTTGCAGGCATTTTGTAGCCGGGCACATCAAGTTGAATTTCCTTACCTGAATCTGTTTTGATTGTAAGCAAATAATCTTTCGCAATTTGTTCTCCGCGCTTTAGCGTTAACGTTTCTCCTGCCGGCAGAACAATTTCCAGTTCTAATACGTAATCTCTTGTCGGACCGTATTTAAAAGTTTTTTCACCGGAAGCATTAGTCGCAACTGTAGCGCCGATGAAACAATTTTTTTCAGTTGGATCAGGCGGATATAGTAGTTTTTTTTCTGAGACACCTTTAATGAAGTCCGACAAAATCAATCCCGGCTGAACAACCGCAAACTTTTCTGCTTCATTTATTACAATTATTTTATTCATTTTTTCCGTTGATATTACAATACCGCCTTGTGGAACTCGCGCTCCGGTAAGCCCAGTACCGTTGCCTGCAACTGTAACCAGCTTCTTTTTATCATTCATTTCTTTTAAGATGTGGACTATATCTTCCACGCTTTCCGGAAAATAGACTGCTTCACAATTGCCGTGGAAATTAGAAGCGTCAACTAAATAATTTTCAATTTCGTCAGGATTATTTTTAATAATCATTTTTCAATTTAATCGTCTTAAGATATTTAAATATTTGATTTGAATTTCCTCCGGCGGAATCGAGACATTTTTTCTTTCAAGAACCGGCGTTATCTCGAAATGTTTAAGCAGCTCGTCAAGCGCATCAAACATATTTATTTGAGGAAATGAATTATCGCGTAAATAATGAATGAGCTTAAGTGTTTTAAAGCCGTCAAACCAGCGCTTCTTTTGCAAACTCAACTGTTTTGCCGTCCCGGAATTCTTAAAAATTCTTCTCATACTTTCTTCAAACTTTTGTTCGACCAAAAAATTAAATAAATCATAATTTATTTTCTCAGCAGCTTCAAGATAAAAGTTTACATCTAAATTCATTGTCGTATTAAAAACTTCAAGCCACTCTTTTAAAATATAAAAAGATTTAGGATCGTAAAGAAGATATTCATTCTGCGCTTTTGACAGGAACCTTCGCACACGCTGCCCGGTTCCGAACGGGACACGCCACGATTTTCTACTTGACGGATAAACCGTTGTAGAAGTAATATTTTCGATCTCAAAATTCTTCGCCAACTTTTCCATAAAATAAAAATCTTCCGCAGCCTTTTTCCTGTTCATTCCTTCAACTTTTATATAGCTGTCATAATCGCAAATCATTGTTGAACCGATTGTATGAAATGCATACGGCGAAGAAGCGTATTTAAGTCCCAAAACATAATACCTTAAAAATATTTCGTAGCAAATGATGGCGGCGGAAGTTTCTGTTCCATCATTTATTATATGCTCATAATTTACCACCGCCGCTGACAAATTACTTTGATTAAAGTTATCAATAATTTCTTTCAAATAGTTTTCTTGCACAATGCAGTCCGCATCCAGATTTATAATTATTTTTTTCCCATTAGAATTATAATCGAAAATCCTTAATGCAAGATCCATCCCGATTTTTCTTGCAAGCCCGACACCACCATCTTTATCTGGCATTTCTTTGCCGGTTGATGATGCGTCAACTAAAGCAATTCTTAACCCGGAAGAAACAATTTCCTTTACAAAATCTTTCTCTCCATCAAAATTTTTCTTAGTAATTGAACGAATAATATCCAGACTTTTTTCATTTTGGTTTTTAACATCTAAAGAAGATGACACAAGATTATTAATAACTAACATCACCAGTGTTGAGTTAAAATATTCGCTGTGATTTTTTGAAAGAGAAACTAAAAGCCTTTTTAGATTTTCTAATTCATCAATTGCGGGAATAACTATTACTGCGTTTACATTTTCTAAATTTTCAGATTCTATTTCCCAAACATCAAGAGAAAATTTATCAAGATATCTCTTAACTTCTTGAGGGATCATAATTTTTCAAGAAGCTGTTTGAAGTCGGCTGGAAGATCGGAATTAAATCTTAAAAATTCATTTGTGCGCGGATGAAAAAAACCCAGTGTTTTAGCATGAAGCGCTTGCCTCGGCATAATAATTAATAGATTTTCAACCCGGCTTTTTATTTTTGGCAGAGTTGAACCAAAAGAAATATTTCTGCCGCCGTAAGTCGGATCGCCGAAAATTGGATGACCAATGCTCGTTAAATGAACCCTAATTTGATGCGTCCTGCCGGTCTTTAAATTTAATTTTAGAAGAGAAGTAAAATCAAATTCTTTTAAGACTTCGTAAAAGGTAACCGCTGTTTTACCATCTGCCTTAGAAGCAGTAAATTTTTTTCTGTCAGATTTACTTCGCGCAATATTAGAATTAATCTCTCCTCTTTTCTCTTTAAATATGCCCCAGGCAACAGCCCAATATTCACGCTCAGTAGTATGCTTTGAAAATTGTTCGGCAAGCTTAGCGTGCGTCCAGTCGTCTTTGGCTACCACCAGCAGCCCGCTGGTGTCTTTATCAATTCTATGAACAATACCCGGTCGTTCCGGTGTATTTTGTTTGCTTAAATTTTGCGAGTGATGCAGCAGCGCATTTACAAGCGTACCGGTATAATTAGCATAAGCCGGATGCGCGACCATTCCCGCCGGCTTGTTAACTACTAACAAGAATTCATCCTCAAAAATAATTTCGAGCGGAATTTCTTCAGGTTCTATTTTATCCGGGCGCGGTGAAATCGGTATTACAACTTCGACAAAATCCCTTGGCTGAACCTGATAGCTTGACTTCACGAAGCCGCCGTTCACTTTTACATAATCAACTTCAATTAATTTTTGAATTTTAGTGCGGGTTGCATTCTCAATACAATTTGCAAGAAAAAGATCAAGTCGTTCTTTCTTTTTACCATCAGGAGCAGTAAAACTATATTTTTTTTGAGAGACAATTTTCGACATAAAATCTTCATCTCACTTTAATATTAATTATTTACAGGAATGAAAGATAAGGTTAGAAATTAAAAAATACTACGAGTTAGTTTCATCATGGATTGGCATGTCTGTTCCGTCATTATTTTTTTCCTCATTTTGATTTTCTAATTGATCGCCGCGGTAAAAAATTATTAATGTAAGCACACCAATGGTTACGGCAGCATCGGCAAAATTAAAAATCGGCCACCTGTCGAAGGTTTTGCCGAAAAACGAAAACCTGAAAAAATCGAAATCAAGAAAATCAACTACTCTTCCATAAAAGAGCGGTGCGTAGCCGTAAAAAATTCCGTAGAACATTCTATCGATTAAATTGCCGGCAGCGCCGCCGAGAATTAGCGCAATTGAAAATCGTAATGAGAAACTTTTACTTTTGATATAATATAAATAAACCAGCAGTCCGATGCTTGCAAGAAGCGAAAAAATAGACAGCCAAAGCTTCATATTAAATCCCGGGTCCAATCCGAATGCCATGCCCGGGTTCTCGATAAAAGTTATCCTGAAAAAATTTCCCAGTACACGGAAGCTTTCTCCTTCGTACATCCCTTTGTGAATAATTTTAAGGAAAGGAATTGAAAAACCCTTTATAATCATTTTTGAAATTTGATCGAGTAAAACAACAGCGGCGGAGACAAATAAAATTTTCAATTTGTTCCTTATTTTTCAGCTAAAACATTTTCAACGTTTGAGTCAAGGTTATTAGCGGTACTTTTTTGTTTGTTAAAGACATACAGCAACAAAATTACTCCCGCGGTTACGGATATATCGGCAACATTGAAAACATAATTTCCAAAAGTCTTATTAAATATAAAAAGGTTGAACATCCTGAAATCAAAAAAGTCCACAACTTTTCCATAAAGCAGCGGAGCGTAGCCGTATATTATTCCGTAAAAAATTCTATCGATAAGATTTCCAACTGCTCCGCCTAATATCAACGCAAGCGACAAGCGAAATCCAAAGCTTTTTTCTTTATTCCTTAAAAGATAAAGAAGCAAGCCCACGCTTGCCATCAAGGTGAAAAGTGAAATTAGTATTTTGAAATCCGCACCAAAATTAATTCCGAAAGCTATTCCTGGATTTTCAACAAGAGTAATATTAAATAGACCGTCAATTACAGGGATCCTTTGTCCCGGCTGAAGTCCTAAAAAATTTAATTTCAAGAATGGAATCGAAAATCCCTTAATGAACAATTTACTTAGCTGGTCAGCGATTACTATAAAAAATGAAACGAATAAAACTTTCAAATCATTACCTTAAATTTCCCGGCTGTCCGGGCGAACTCAATATCAATAAAATTTATAAAAATTAATTTATTTTTTTTCCTGCCTTTGTTTTATCGGCAAACAAAGCTGGCTGTGCGGCACAGCCTCAAGTCTCGCCTTTGGAATCAGCGGGCAGGTCGGGCATAAATGCTGCGGTTCATCAATACATTCAATACAAATTCCGTAAGTGCCCGCGTCTATTCTTTTTAATGCATCTTCTAGATAACCCAAAAACTTATTTTCTCTTTGAGCATATAAAAATGTTTTTTCTCTTTCCATTGCATCTGTTCCCTGCTCAGCCATGTGCAATGAATACGGAGAATTTTCATTTATATATTCTCCTGTTGTCGGATCGAGCATTTGATCTTTAAGATTCTGCAGCTGCTCAATTATTTCATCTCTCTTTGTAAGAATTATCGATCTAAAATGATCAAGGTCCTTTTTGCTGTAGCCTTTAATTTTTTCAATCGCTTTTTTCCTCATCTCCGCGGCTGTTGGAATATTTTCTTCCTTAACTGGAGCAACCGGTACTTTCAACTTAGTCTTCGCCATGGATTCCTTTTTTACAACTTTCCTCTCAATAGTTTTCTGTTTTTTTACTGTCTTAGTTTTCGCAACGCTCGCGGTAACTTTCTTTGCTACCTTTTTTGCAGCCGGCTTAGAAGCTGTTACAGCTTTTTTCTTTGGCTTTATTAATTTTTCGCTGCTTTTTTTAACCGCTGTTTTCTTTGCAGTAGATTTTTTTGCAACGGTCTTTTTAGAAGTAGATTTCTTTGCCATAGTGGTCTCCTTTTCTTAGGGATTAACCTTTTCTATTTGGATGGAACAATCGTACTCTCCGATTTTCCATTCTTGTTTAAAGCCGCCTATAAACTCATTCTTAGTTACAAGCTTTTCGGCGAGTGTTTCGTTTGTTATATAATTTTGATATGAACTTACTGCTTTTATAAGTTTTTCACTTCCGCTATATTTTATTTTTATCCGGTCAACAACATCAAAGCCGGCATCCTTACGCATGTTCTGAACTCTATTCACAAATTCGCGAGCCAGACCTTCATCGATTAATTCAGGTGTTAGCTCCGCATCAATTGCTACCGTAACTCCTTCGGCGCTTTCTACAACCCAGCCTTTAATTTCCGAGCCAAGTATTTCTACATCAGCTTTTGAAATTAGAATATTATCTCCTCCTATATTTATCGAGATATTTTCACCGGCTTCAAGTTCGGCAATTTTTATATTGTCAAACTCCTTAATTGCATTTGCCACAGCGTTTACCTTTTTGCCGAACTTTGGTCCTATTATCTTGAAGTTTGCTTTTGCCGATTTGTTCACGATTTTAGAATCATCATCTAAGACAATTAACTCTTTAATGTTTACTTCTTCCAAAATCACGTCTTTCATTTTAGCTAAATCTTCGCGTTTTGAATTTTCAACAACAACCATAATTTTTTTCAACGGCTGACGAACTTTCAAATTATTTTTAGCGCGCATCGATCTAGTAAGATAAACAACCTTCTGCGCTATTTCCATTTTGCTTTCTAATTCTTTTTCAATGTAAGATGATTTCGGAAATTCCGCAAGATGCACCGATTCAAAATTTTCTTTCGATGTAACAGAATTTAAATTCTGATACAACTCTTCTGAAATAAATGGTGCAAAAGGCGCCGCTAATTTAGATATTTTAATCAAACATTCATAAAGAGTTTGATAAGCCGAAAGCTTATTCTCATTCATCTCTGATTTCCAGAAACGCCTCCGGCAGCGGCGTACATACCAGTTTGAAAGATGGTCAATTGTAAAATCCGAAACCGCACGAGCTGCGCGGGTTACCTCGTAATTGTCCATCAATTCCTGGTACTCTTCAACAAGGCTGTTCAGCTTGGAAATTATCCAGCGATCAATTTCAGGCCGCGATGGATACGGAATCAAATTCTCTTCAAATTTGAAATCATCAATATTCGCATACAAAGCAAAGAACGAGTATGTATTAAGCAGCGTTCCAAAAAATTTTCTCTGGACTTCTACGAGACCTTCTTCATCAAATAAAGTCGGGCGCCACGGCGGGCTGTTCGTAACGAGATACCAGCGCGTCGCATCGGCTCCGTATTTATCAAACAAAACAAACGGATCTACTGTGTTGCCTTTTGACTTCGACATCTTCAGTCCGTTTTTATCCAGAATCAATTCATTAACTATAATATTCTTAAACGCAACGCTGTCAAACAACATCGTAGCTATAGCGTGAAGCGTGTAGAACCAGCCTCTCGTCTGATCAATACCTTCACATATAAAATCAGCCGGGAAGAAATTCTTTTCAAACAATTCTTTATTTTCAAAAGGATAATGATACTGGGCAAACGGCATCGAGCCGGAATCAAACCACACGTCAATCAGTTCCGGAGTTCTCTTATAGATTTTTCCGTTTCTCTCGAAAAATATTTTATCAACAAACGGTTTATGAAGATCAATGTTCTCAATATTTTTTACGGAGATTTTTTTGCCTTCTCCCTCGATAAAACCTTCTTTTAATTCAGCAATGCTACCCACGGCAAACATATCTCCATCTTCGCTAACCCAAATCGGTAGCGGCGTTGCCCAAAATCTATCACGTGAAAGCGCCCAATCTTTATTTTCTTCAAGCCAGTTGCCAAATCTTCCGGCACCAACTTCCGGCGGCTGCCAGTTAATGGTTTTGTTAAGCTTTACCATTCTATCGGCAATAGAAGTGGTTCTAATAAACCAAGATTCGCGCGCATAATAAATTACAGGAACGTTTTCATGACGCCAGCTAAACGGATATGAGTGAGTTATGGTTTCTTTCCTGAAAAGCTTTCCTTCTTCTTTAAGCTTTTGGATAATTCCTTTGTCTGCATCTTTTACAAACTGTCCGGCGAAATCAGTAACTTCGGCAGTGAATAAACCGCCGCGTGTAACCGGCTGCATCATCGGCAGATTATATTTTTTTGAAAGCTCGTAGTCATCGGCACCAAATGCCGGCGCAATGTGAACGATGCCCGAACCATCTTCCGTGCTTACAAAATCTCCAAGAGCAACGAAGAAAGCTTTCTTATCCGTCTTTACATAACCAAATAATTGTTCGTATTCTATCCCTTCAAGGTCTGCGCCTTTCATCTCTGAAATGATTTCATATTCGCCGTCGATTACCGAAAGTCTTTCCTTGGCAAGAATAATTTTCTTATTGTTAAAATTAATTTTAACATAATCAACATCTTTACCGACAGCGAGTGCAACGTTTGAAATCAATGTCCACGGAGTCGTTGTCCAAACCAAAAAGCTATCATCTGAATTTTTAATTCTGAAATAGACGTACACAGAAGGATCTTTTGTTTCGCGGTAGCCAAGAGCCAATTCGTGCGAAGATAAAACTGTTTCGGATTTCGGATCTTGCGGAACTATTTTATAATCTTTGTATATCAAACCTTTATCGAATAAGGTTTTTAATGCCCACCAGACTGATTCAATATAATTATTTGTTAAAGTTATGTAGGCATTATCCAGATCAACCCAGTAGCCCATGCGGGTAGTCATTTTTTCCCAGAGATCGAGATATGTAAAAACAGATTCACGGCAGGCTTGATTATATTTTTCTACGCCGTATTCTATTACTTCGCTTTTATGTTTGATGCCTATTTTCTTTTCAACTTCAATTTCAACCGGAAGACCGTGCGTGTCCCAACCGGCTTTTCTTTCAACTCTAAATCCCTGGAGAGTTTTGTAGCGGCAGACTAAGTCTTTTAAAGTCCTCGCCATTACATGATGAATTCCCGGCTTGCCGTTGGCTGTCGGCGGACCTTCATAAAAAGTAAATGATTTGGATTTATCTCTCGATGAGATACTCTTATCAAATATTTTATTCTCTTCCCAGAATTTTAATATTTTTTCTTCTATTTCAGGATAATTAATTTTTTCTAAGTTTTGTTTGAACATTGACTAATAAATTTTTTTTGAATTTTAAAATTTGCGGCTAATAATGCTTAACCAACATCTTCATATTTTTTAATTAATTCTTTTTCAGCTTGAATAAATTCTTTAAGTTCTCTTTCTATTCGTTCTTTTTTCAGAACGGTATTTTTTGCATAAAGATCGGCATCGTTTATAATTTTTTGTGCTTTCAGCTTTGCTTCTCTGATTTCAAGCTCGGCTTCCTTTTTTGAATCTGCAATGTTGCCTTCAAATATTTTTAATTTTTCTTCAAGAAGAAGAATGTCTTTTTGAAGAGCCAAGTTTTCAGCGACAGCCATTCCGAAAATAGCCATAGCGCCGAGGGTAACATTTCTTAAGCTGTAAAGAATTAAATTTTCAGTTAGCAGTTCATTAGCTGCGAAATAATCCCTAAAAAAAGATATCATCAAAACGCTTATAAATGTTGTTGCAATAATAATTGCAAAAACCACTTTACCTCCGAAGCGCCAGCCTAAAGTTTTATTTATAAACCAGCCGCTTGCAAAACACAAAAATGAAAGCACGAACCACACCGCAAAATTATTATCTCCGAACTTAAATAAATTTGTGTTGATAAAGTTTGAAGCGAAAATCAGAATCATCAACAGCGTAGGAGTTAAATAATGAGATACCGGTTTCTTTTCCATTAAATCCTCTTAACAACTTCTTTCATAATCAAAGTCATTTTGGGTTCAGCGTTCATAGCGGTAGAAATAATTTCATTTACATCAACAGGCTTAAGTGAATCGGGAAAGCATTCGTCTGTAATAATGCTAATGCCGAGAACTCTCATTCCCATATGGTTAGCAACAATGTTTTCAGGAATTGTGGACATCCCGACAACGTCCGCTCCTGTAGCTCTTAAAAACCTATACTCGGCTCTTGTTTCCAAATTTGGTCCGGCAACTGCGACATAAACACCTTTTTGAACTTTTATTTTATTTTCAAGCGCAACTTCTTCGGCAAATTTTATCAGTTCATGGTTATAGGGTTCGCTCATATCCGGAAACCTTGGTCCAAGTTCGTCGATATTCTTTCCTATTAACGGATTATCTCCAAGCAAATTAATATGATCGGTCATCAGCATAATATCGCCGCGTTTAAATTGAGGGTTCATACCTCCGCATGCGTTTGATACGAGTAAAGTCTTAACGCCCAAATATTTCATCACTCTTACAGGGTAAGTAATCTGCTTCATCGAATAGCCTTCATAATAATGAAAGCGCCCCTGCATGGCTACGACCTTTTTATTCCCGATTGTTCCAAAGATTAATTTACCTTTATGAGATTCTACTGTTGAAAGCGGGAAGTGCGGCAAATCGGCGTAATCAATTTCATGATCAATATCAATTTCTTTGACTAATCCGCCAAGCCCGGTCCCAAGGATTATTCCGACAGTATAATCTTCCTTAGTACTTTGCTTAATTACTTTTAATGTTTCGTTAATTTTCTCTATTAAATTTTCCATCTTTTACAATAATTTATTTACGATGTCGTCAACATCCAAATCTATTTTTTTAGATTGCTCAATTTCTTTTGCCGTCTGTGTTTCTTCGCCGGCGTCTTCAACTTTCATTTCAAGTAGACGGGCTTGAGAACTAATAATAGATTTTAAATTTGCTATAATTAAATCTCTTTCTTCACGCAAGTTTATAACTGAGTTACGAATTTCATTTGCGCTTTCTCTTGCTTTCTCCAAAAGCTGTGAAGCTTTTATTTCCGCTTCCTTTACCATCAAACTTGCCTGCTTTTTTGTAGACTCTATAGATTTTGTAGTTGATTCCTGAGCCTTTAATAAAGTATCCTGGAGATTTTTTTCGATCTTTCTAAATTCAGCAAGTTTTGCCGTCGCTTGTTCAAGATCTTTTTTCAAAGAGTCATTTTCTTTGATTACATTTTCAAACTCATCGGCAAGTTTATCGAGAAAAGCTTGAACTTCTTCCTTATCAAATCCACGTAATGACTTGTTAAATTCCTGCTTCTTTATGTTCATGGGGGAAACTTTCATAGCTTCTCCTTCCAATCTTTTGAATAATCTCTTTCGCCGAAAATTGCGGAGCCGATCCTCAGCATTGTTGCGCCTTCTTCAATCGCTATTTCAAAATCGGATGTCATTCCCATAGAAAGTTCTTTTAAATTCAGTCCGTCAGAATTTAATTTGTTTTTTATTTTACGCAAAGTACTAAAACTTCTTCTAACCAATTCTTTATCTTCCGTAAAAGGAGCAATTGTCATGAGACCGACAAGTTCTATGTTGTGAAATTCTTTGCAATAGAAAGCTATGTCTTTAACTTCGCTTTCAGCGGCAATGCCGGATTTAGCTGCTTCGTCCGATGTTTTAACTTGTAAAAGAACTTTTTGAACTTTATTAATTTTGCCGGCGTATTTATTAATCTCTGAAGCAAGTAAAAGCGAATCGACCGAATGAATGTACTCTGCAGAGTTAACTACAAATCTTACTTTGTTTCGCTGGAGATTGCCGATAAAATGCCAGGTTATTTTATCTCCAAGCTTCACAAATTTAGCGTCAAGTTCCTGTGCTTTGTTCTCTCCAAAATCTCTTACGCCTTCGTCAAAAGCTGTTTGAATATCTTTGAGACCAAAATTTTTCGAAACTGCTATCAGCTTGATCTCGGAAGAATTTCTGCCAACATTTTTGCATTTCTCCGAGATTTTTTCTCTAACAATCTTTAAATTTTCGGCAATCATGGCAAAATTAAGAGTGTGAATTTATAGGTTTTAGAATCAATAATCAACGTAAAATAAACCGGAATAGCCATCTTTTCTAAAATACTATTTATGAATTTTAGCTTTTTATTTGTCAAAAACAAACTAAAACACATTATTTTTCATTTAAATATCAACTGTAAGATAAAAAAATTATTTCTATTTTTATTAAGTTTAAAACAATCTTTTTACAAATAAGGAATAATGAAATGGGTAACAACCTTTTAATTGAAATAAAAAAAACGGCAGCACAGAAGAAAAAAACTATTGTTCTGCCTGAGTCTCACGATGAGCGGGTGCTAAAAGCAGCCGGAATTTTAACAGACCAAAAAATAGCTTCCGTCATAACTCTGGGCAATGAAGACAAAATTCTAAGCGACGCAAAAAAAATAAATGCTGATTTAAGCGGAGTTAAAATAATCGATCCGCTCAAATCGGAATTGTTCGATTCTTTTGCGAATACATTCTTTGAGCTGCGGAAGAAAAAAGGAATAACAATTGAGCAAGCCAAAGAAGCCATTAAGCGTGATCTGTTTTTCGGCGCCATGATGGTAAAAGAAAATTTAGTTGACGGCAGCGTTGCAGGCTCAAGCGCTTCTACCGCCGATGTTATGCGTGCCGGAATTCAGTGCGTCGGCATGACTGAAGGTATTTCCATTGTCTCCAGCTTTTTTTTGATGGTCTTCCCGGAAAAAGTTTATACGTTTACCGACTGCGGAGTTGTGCCTGATCCAAATGCAGAACAGCTTGCAGATATCGCCATATCCGCTGCGGATAATCATAAAAAGTTAACCGCTGAAAATCCCGTTGTTGCAATGCTTTCTTTTTCAACTAAGGGAAGCGCACAACACGAATCGGTTGACAAAGTTATTGAAGCTGCGAAAATCGCAAAAGCTAAACGACCAGATTTAAAAATTGACGGTGAACTTCAATTTGATGCGGCAATTGTTGAGTCCGTTGGAAAAAAGAAAGCGCCTGGCAGCGAAGTAGCCGGTCACGCAAATGTTCTTGTATTCCCGGACTTGAACGCCGGAAATATCGGATATAAAATTGCCCAGCGCCTTGGCGGCTGCGAAGCTGTCGGTCCGATCATTCAAGGATTAAGGAAGCCTTACTTTGATCTCAGCCGCGGCTGCAGCGCCGAAGATATTGTAAACACTGCCGCAATTGCCGTGCTGATGAGCTAAGTTAAAAATAATTTTACATTTGGGAAACCTATATATACATTAAGGGAAAGTAACTATTCTGAAAGGAAAAGTTATTTTCATGCTTGGAAATGTTTCTTTTCCTAAAGGAAAATTTGTTCTGCCTTAAGGAAAAGTTGTTTTGCTCAAAGGGAAAGTTACTTTGCCTTAAGGAAAAGTTGTTTTGCTCAAAGGAAAAGTTACTTTGCCTTAAGGAAAAGTTACTTTGCCTTAAGGAAAAGATATTTTGCCCAAAGGGAAAGTTACTTTGCCTTAAGGAAAAGTTGTTTTGCCCAAAGGAAAAGTTACTTTGCCGAAGGGGAAAGTTACTTTTCCCGTAAGAAAAGTGCAAAATTTTAACAAAAATGGGAAAAAAGTAGAATAACCTAATACTTTAGTCCTTAAATTAATAAAGCCGCACTTAGCGGCTTTATTTTTAATCAACAAATTTTATTCTATTTAATCACTTCATTAATTTCTTTGACAGTGTTTCAAGCTTGCCAGCTACTTCCTGCTTTTGCTGGCTGTCTAATTTTAGCGAGCTGATTTGCTTAAATTCATCATAAGCGTCTTCATTTAAATTCAAATCGGCAAGAAGATTTGCAAAATATATTCTAAAGCTCGCGATGCTTTTTGTTTCCGGATATTTTCTAAATGTTTCTTTGGCGTCAACAATTGCAGATTCTTTAAATCCATTTTCAGCAAGCTGCACTGCGCCGTTAAGACGCTTTACACCGAAGTTTGAAGATGCGATAAAGGGAGCTTTAACGCCGTTTATTTCCGCGCCGTAAACTGCGGTGTTCCTCGAATTAGCCTCTTCTTTTTTTCTCGGAGCGTTTATCATATCCTGCATAGCAAGAGCTAATATTAAATCATCAACCGACATTTTTTTTAAGTTAGAAAGAGGCAGTATCGAAGATTCCTTTAACGGAAAGTTTATGCTGTTTCCGCTAAGCATTAAAGAAGATTTTTCTCCAGTCATTACAACAGAGTTTGCCGTAAGCATGTCTCCGGCTTTTACTAACGTCCAGTTTTCACTTGAGCCAATCTGGGTTTTAACGTTGCCCATAACTTTTTCAACTTTAAAAGTCTGCGCGGAAATTATTCCGGCGGTTAAAAATAAAATTACAATTAATATCTTTTTCATAATGAACCTCTAACTCATAAAATTAATATATATCTACTATCTCTACATTCCCTTTAGCGAGACCAAGATTTGTAAGAGCGTCCTGGTTAAATTTTTCAGCGCCAAGTTCCCATGCCTTATCAAAATTTGTAAGCGATGTTGTTTCAACGGGTATCCAAACTTCATCAACGCCGGATTCATTTCTCCTGATAAAATATTTGCTGTCGTTGTCGGTAATTAACCTTGCCTGTTCGGGCGAAAGCTGCGTATTTACCAGAACATTTACATGACCAATTCCGTTTTGCGGTTTGTAATCTACAAGCGCTGTTTGAATGCCTACACTTTCAAGCAAAGAACTGTAAAGAACGCTTAAGTCGTCGCAGTTGCCGCCTTTTAGTTTTAATGTTTCATTCGGAAATTGAACATAGTCTTGAGCTGCGGTAGGGTTTGAAGTGTACACCAGTTCTTTTACGCAGTTGTTGAATAAAATTTTTGCTTTATAAAAGATCGAAAGGGAATAAGACATTGTATCAAGCTCCGCTTTGTAGCTGCTTAATATTTTTTTGGAATAATCCATTGAGAATTCGTAATTGCGTTTTATAAAGTAGCGCAGGTTTATAACTTTGCCGTCCCAGGCGTTTATTCCGTTTATCAAAATCGGTTTCTGCGCCTGGTCATCGGGCTTGTCGTTATTTGCCGTAACAAAAAAATCGACAAATGATATTCCTGTTTTCTTCTTATCATAAGTTTGAGGAATAATTGTAAAGAATGGAACTTCAACCGTGTCCTTCGGTCCAATAGTTACGACTGGAGAAATAATTTTATCTTCATTAATTCCTTCAATCTTGCTTGACGGTTTTACAGTTAGAGTTTTATCCGTAAGATTAACAATCTTAGCATTGGCAAAAGGCAGATTAAGATAGTTGTCGGACATTGTCGGATAAATATCCCGGATAATATTTACATCTAAAAATTCTACTTCTTTTTCCGGGATTGTATTTAAAGCAAAAGTAACAGTTAATACGGCTTTATCATAACTGTAACGGTTATTAATAATATTATTTATACCGTCTGAAGTAAACTCGCTGAAAGTATGAGAAATATTTCTATCTGAAAAATATTTTACTCCGCTTAAAGAAATTCCGAAAAGTTTCGTGCTGAAAGAAAGCGACGGTATTATTCCGGCAAAAAAAGGAGATTGAAATTTGTCATGAAACGCGGATATGCTGAAGCCTATTCTATCACCAAATAAATTAAAGTACGAATTAACACCGGCTTGAAGAGCATTCGTAGTTTCATAAATTAAATTTAGATCATAATTATCTAATGGAGCGACTGACAACCCAAAAGAGACGCCCTTATCTTTTTTAATCTCGTAAGGCGCAAGAGTTGAGTCTGCAACCGATTCATTAACATTCAATAAATTTATTGTAGCTAAAGAAAAAGAAAAATATTTTGACGGGTTGTAATTAATTCCAAGGTCGCCCCGCCAGAAATTGATATTGTCAATTTTATTAACCTGGTTCAGATAAACAGTATCGGAAAATACCGGGAGAATGGACTGCTGATCGAATTCTTGTTTGAAATATCTTAGAGAAAACCCGGCGCTGAACTTCCCGGAAAATTTGTATGAATAACCAAGCCCGAATAATTCTTTATAAGTAAATTGCGAGCTGAGAGATTGCGATGTGGAATCTTGAAGAACTATTGATTCACCGTTATTAAAAATAAATTCTTTTTGATAACCCGGAGTATATCTTAACGAGATAAAATGATTTCCGATTTGTTTTTCCAAAGAAATTAAATACAGGCTGGAAGTAGGAGTGTTTGAAAATTCGCCGCCGTATGACAAAGACAATCCCCAATCTTTCAGCGAAGAAAAATTTCCGGGGTTCGCCTCAAAGCTATTAAGCAGCGTACTGCTTTGCTGAAGCGGCGTCCAGAAGCCTGAAAGCCCGAACGAGCTTTGCGCCTGTATGTTTAGTGTCTCTATCATAATAAAAAATATGACGGAGATGATGCAGCTGTTTTTCAAGGTATTTTTAATATAAAACTGTGAATACTTTGCGATAAAACAGTTAAATCATATCCTTGTATATTTTGTTGACTTTCTAATTTCCTTACAAAAGTAAAGACAAGCCTGTCGTAGTTAGCAAAAGGAATTCCATTGAGGAGCTTCGTAGGAACGGTAAGCTTACCGCTATCGGTTGTTACAAGCATGTAAAGCGGAAATGAAATATTGGTGCCTTTAACCTTTACTCCCAAAATGATTTCAATATTGGAATTTGTTAAAGTAGATTTATTCCAATGCAGCACAGCATTTAAGGTTTGATTTGACTTGCTTCCGGTCAGATCAACCTTGCCAGTAATTTCATCAGGTGTTGGAATATCAAAACTTACCCTGCCGTTGCCCATTAGCTTTGTCAACTGAAATACAACTGTTGAGTTGTACATAAAGTTGAAAGGATTAAGGCTACCGCTTAGTAAATATTGACCACCAAGAACCGTATCTACATGTACGCCTACGTCATTGAACCTAAGATGATAAGGAATTATCCACGCTATTTGAGAATTAAACCTAACAACTCCAACATTTCTTGTAGAGTATCCCATCATCTTTCCTCTGGGAGTACTAACAGGTTTGCTCCGGTCAAAGAAAATCGCTTGTGCCAAATAATTATTTGTCGTAATACCCGCGGCAGTTGTTTTTATTCCGCTGATAGTAATAACATCAGTGTTGCCGGAATAATTCGTAGCAACTCCGGTAGTATCAAAGCCGTTGCTGTAATATTCATTGCTGGTATCCTTTGTTAACACCTGAACTTGAACCGGATTTTGCGCAACCGGATTATCCTGAACAAGCTGTGTCGGCGCCGGATTATCACAGCCATAAACATAAAACAGCAGCCCCGAAATAATTACCACAATATATGATTTAACTTTTTTCATCGTAGTCTAACATAACATTGTGGCAAATTTTATTCAATCTAATTTTTACTGTAAAAAGAATCATTCGTTTTTACTATTTTTTTTTAAAACCAATCCCCCGGAAAAATATTTTCTTCCGGGGGAAGTAGTGATTAGAACGGGTATCCGCATTCTAACCGTTATTATTTAATAAAATAAGGGATACCCCAGGTGCTTATTTCAACAGCTGATGAATCATCAAAAATAACCTGCTTAGGGAAGGCGTTAACAACTGCATGATGGAAGCCTGCCCAGTTATGAGTTATATATGTGCCTTGATAAACTTTTATAAAACCGCTTCCGGACTGAGTGGAAGAAACCAAAGTCAATCTTAATTTTTCAGGCTGCAGCCCGCTGAAGCCTCCGCCATGCGTTATAGTTACAAAGTCCGTATCAGCATAAGCGCTGAAGACAGTGACTTCAACGGTAACAGGACTGTTTTTCCCGATCATCGGAATACCTCTCCACCAGCCCATACCTCCGAAACCTCTCATTCCTCCCATTCCATGTGCTTCAACTTTTTCACCTACATTTCTATCTATATAATAATCATTAGGAGAACTTACCGATAAAGTATCTCCACTGGCAAGTAATGCAGTTATATTGGTAATGCTAATGTTTGAACTTGCAGTCCCGCCTTCAGGTAAAGAAAATGCTGCTAAGCGCCAGTTAAATGTTGGATTATTAGATTTTCCCACACGAACAAAAATTAAGTTTAACGTTATCGAAGAAGTAAAAGGTTTTGAAATTACGGTATCCTTATCGGATAGATTAGAGACTGCGGAAATGTATAAAACACCTTCAAAGTTTCTTGTAAAAGTTGCATACGAACTATCGCCAACAACATTATAAGTGAAATTTTTATTTACTACTCTAACTGTTTGCCAAACTTTTATCGGTGTAATCGCAGCGGAAGTTTTGCCCATGTAACTTATTGCCTGGCTTTCATTATAATTAGCATCAAATGCGGTGACCGAAGAATCGTTTTCTGCTATATTCTGCATTGCAGTCGCGTCTGATGATGTATTGGCGGAAGGACCGGTTGGTGAATTTTTGCACCCGGTAACAAATGCAAAGGCTGCCATTAAACTAAATAATGAAATCCATTTTACAATATTGGATTTTCTTTTTAAGAGATTTTTCATTTTATAACTCCAGATTTTTTTGATTTAGAAAACTCGTGTTCATATTTCAATTTCTACTTTTTGTAAATTCTAAAACCATGCCAGGTTAAGCGATATTGAAATATCTTCTAAAACTGTCAAAAAGATTATTTTTGTTTATGTAACCATGCCTGGGTTACGAAGCAAAATGCCTGGAAGAGTTTAATCAGGCAAAATTTTTTTTCACCGGCGGTATTTTTTTGATGCAAAAAAGAAAGTTTATTGCTAACTTTATTTCATATAAAGTTAACCCGTCTAATTTTATTATTAAAAATTGTAGGAGAAAGTATGCTGAAAGAATTTAAAGAGTTCGCAATGAAAGGAAATGTTCTTGACATGGCTGTCGGAATAATTATAGGAGCGGCTTTTGGTACAATAGTAAAATCGCTGGTGTCTGATATAATAATGCCGCCCATCGGAATGCTGCTTGGCAACGTGGATTTTTCTGAATTGTTTGTAGTGCTTAAATCCGGCGCTAAAGCTGCGGGTCCTTACGCAACGTTAAAGGATGCCAACGCTGCCGGGGCGGTAACAATAAATTACGGCTTATTTCTAAATACTGTTATCAGCTTTTTAATTATAGCTTTTTCAGTTTTCATTCTTGTAAAGGCAGTAAACCAGTTGAAAAAGAAAGATGAAAATTCCGAACCCCAAAAACCTGTAACAAAGGACTGCCCGTTTTGCTTTTCTAAAATTCCTCTGCAGGCTACAAAGTGCGCGCATTGTTCATCTGAATTAATCCAAATGTAGAAAGCTGCCTTTATGAAAAATGTTGTTGCTTTATTTCTATTTTTTTCCATCAGCATGTGTGTTAAAATTTTCCCTCAGAACAGACACGATGCTAAAGTTTACCAGAATGCGCCGATTACGGCTTTGTTAAACGGCGTTATGAACGATGATTTTAAAGTCGGCGAAATTAAACAGCATGGAAATTTTGGACTGGGAACTTTTAACGGCGTTGACGGAGAAATGATTATTCTTAATGGAATTGTTTACCGCGTTGATTTCTCCGGCAAAGTTTCAATCCCCAAAAGCTCAACTGAAACTCCTTTTGTTACCGAAACTTTTTTCCATGCGGATACCATTTTCTATTTGAAGAAGCCGCTCGGTCTTTCTGATTTTGACAGCATTATTGATAAAGTTTTGCCGTCAAAAAATATTATCTGCGCGATAAAAGTAGAAGGTATGTTTGACTCGGTCAAAACGCGAAGTGAAGAAAAGCAAACCGCGGCGTATTCAAGTCTTGCCGAAATACTAAAGGACCAATCGGTTTTTAATTTCAAAGATATTGAAGGAACGATTGCGGGATTTTATTTTCCGTCATATATGGAAAACATAAATGCGGCAGGCTATCATTTCCATTTTATTTCTAAAGATAAAAAACACGGCGGGCATGTTCTCAATTTAAAAACCGGACCAGTTAAAATAGAAATAGAGTTTATAAAGACTTTTGAAATGAGAATGCCCGCAACCATGGATTTTTACTCAAAGAATTTCGAGAAGCTAAAATATTAATATTCAAACTCGGAAATTTCTTTTTCAGTCAGCTGCCTCATTTCGCCGGGCTTTAATTCGTTGAGAAGAATGTTCTTTATTCTTACCCTGATGAGCCTTAAAGTCGGGTGCCCGACCGAAGCGGTCATCTTTCTAACCTGTCTGTTTCTGCCTTCGTGCAGCGTTAAGCTAATCCATGCAGTTGGGATTTCTTTTCTTTCTCTTATAGGAGGAATTCTTTCCCAAACATTAACCGCATCAATCATTTTAGCTATTGCAGGCAGAGTAAGCTTTTTTTCTATTACTACTCCCGCTTCCAATTTCTTTAACTCATCATCGGAAGGAATTCCTTCAACTTGAGCATAATATTCTCGCTCATGATTATTGACCGGGTTAAGAAGATAGTCGGTCAACTTTCTATCATTCGTTAATATGATCAGTCCTTCGCTGTCCAGATCAAGCCTTCCCACCGGATAGACATCATTTGGAATTTTAAAAGTGTCGGACAAAGTTTTTCTTCCGAACTTGTCTCTAAATTGTGAGAGCACACCATAAGGTTTGTTCACTGCGTAATATAAATGTTCATTAGGGTTCATAGCTGTTTGTAATGCTTCCCGGATCGTCCCGGTGATATTTGTATGTTAAAAAATTTACTTTTTGTACTTTAAAAATTTTTTCGGCACGCTCGAGGAAATCAGAATCCTCGCTGTATTTTAAGTTTCTAAATCCTTTCAATTTTGTAAAAACATTTTTCTTCCCGAAAAATGTTCCGCCAATTGTACACTCCGATAAATGAATAAATTTATCCGGGTCAAACTTATCTCGAACGTATTCATCGCCTATAATCTTTGCGCTGCCGTGAATTAAATCTACGAGCGGATTATTTTTCATAAATTCAAAATGCTTTTCAAGATGATTGTTTTCATATTCGTCATCACTATCTAAAAAAGTAATAAACTTTCCCGAAGCTTCGCTGATGCCTTTATTACGGCTCAACGGCAGTTTCCTGTTTGTCTGCCGGAATATTTTAATATTGGGATAAGCTTTTGAATATTCCTGCAATACATTAAAAGTGTCATCCTCGCTTCCGTCATCAACTGCAATTAGTTCCCAATTTTTATAACTCTGATTAAGCAAAGAACCTATGCACCTGCTTAAATAATTTGCCCTGTTATATACAGCCATTACTACGGAAATTTCAGGGTCTATTGTACCGTTGTTATCCACTGAAATTTTTCCTCCCGTCCTACATAATTAAAATAAATTTATCAACCAAAATTTCTTCATTACAAAAATACATCATAAATACATTGAAGAAAATTAAATTTTTGTGCGGGCTGAAAAACGGGCTTTTTAATTGTCCGTCTCTTTGGTTATTTTTATAACGAAAGATAGGATAATATTTATTTTGTTTTTATGGAAAATTTGTCTGTGGACATAAACATCCGAGTTTAAATAAGATAGAAGGAGGATAAGAAATGTCGTTCAGAGATCAACAAAAATATCTTGATGTTTTGAAAAAATACGAAACAAAATTTGATAGAAAAGAATTGGAAGACTACAAAATGTTTGTAAAAATGCAGAAGGATGAGGAAGATTTTGATTCGCTCTCGCTTGAAAGACTGCAGGAACTTTACAGCAAGTACGATAAGCCCGTAGATAAAAGCAAATATGATTCTTTCTTCAAGAAAAAATAGCAGAATTTGAATAAGGCGGACAAAATTTTTTGATAAAGAAAATATTAATCTTCGCTTTATCCGGAATCGGCGACGCACTAATGTTTACGCCTGCGTTAAAGCTTCTTAGAAAGGCTCAGCCCGACGCGAGAATTGACGCAGTAACAATGTTTAAGGGTGCTAAAGAGCTGCTTGAAAGAAATTCTGACCTGGATAAAGTTTTTTATTTCGATTTTTTAAGCAGCCCAAAATTAAGCTCTTTAAAATTTATTCTTAGCCTTCGCGACAAATACGACGCTTCAATAAATGTTTATCCCTCCAACAGAAAAGAATATAACCTAATAAATTTTTTTGCGGGCGCACAAAAAAGAGTCGGAGTAAAATATCTCCGCCGTGATGCTCAGAATTTAGGTTTCCTAAATAATGTTAGAATTCTTGAAAACGATTTGCGGCATAATGTTAAAACAAATATCATGCTCGTTGAAAAGCTTCTGCAAAAAAATATTACTGAAGAGCCTGACCTTTGCTTTCCATTAACCGGTGATGATGAAAATTATGCTTCAAATTATCTTGAGAAAATTAATATTAAGCAAAATGATATTGTTATCGGATTTCATCCCGGCTCATCAACGCTAAAAAACCATATTCACCGGCGCTGGGAACCGGGAAAATTCGCTTCACTTGGCAACAGGCTAATTAAGAACTACGGCGCATCTATTTTAATTTTTGGGGGACCCGAAGAAGACGAACTAAAATCATCTATAAAAAATATGATCGGGCTGCCGCAAGCTTATGAAATCCGAACTAAAAGCTTAGCGCAAAGTCTGGGCTTAATAAAACGTTGTAATACATTTGTAACTAACGATTCAGGGATGATGCATATTGCCGCGGCGCTTAAAAGAAACGTTGTAGCGCTGATCGGTCCGACTAATTCAAACTATATTCATCCGTGGAAAACGAATTATAAAATCGTATCGCTCAATCTTGAGTGTTCACCGTGTTTTTTCTACTCTCCTCGTCCTTTAATTTGTTCAAGAACCGATGTAAAATTTAAATGTCTTAAAGAATTGGAAGTTGACTCTGCATATAAAGCAATTGCCGAATTTTTAAAGACTTCCGCATATTAAAAATTATTTATACTTTTGTTCAGGTAATCCACAATCTCTTCAACATTATCAATACATTTTATCAAACCGGTACTTCGTTTCTCACGTTCTATCTGCCTTTCCATTACTCTCACAATTTCATTCCACATTGAAGAGTGACACACTATAGGCTTCTTAGCCGCTAAATTTTTGTTTATCAATTCCCAAACAACGGCGAGTTCTAAAAGAGTCCCGGTACCGCCTTGAAGAACGATGTAGCCGTCACCTGCTTCAATCAGCTTTGTAATTCTTTCAAAAAGATTTTCACATTTAATTTCCTTAGTAAGAAATTCGCTTGGAATTGCGCCCCATAAATCCACGGTTATTCCGATTGCCTCTGCGCCATTCTCAGCTGCTCCTTTTGATGCGGCATGCATTATACCTCGGTATCCGCCGGTACAGATATTAAAATTATTTTTTGCAAGAAGGCTTCCAAGTTGATATGCTATTTCAAATTCTTTATCGCCTTCTTTAGGAAGAGAGCTTCCAAAAATTGTTATAGTTTTTTTCAAACTTATTCTCCGATATCTTATCTGAAAATTATTCTTAAAGAATATTGCCGATAAATTTTTCCGACTTTATCTCCTGCAACGATAAGAGAAAAAAAGGTATACAGAAAATAAAATAGGACTGGTCAAATACATCGTTCACCAGAGCATTATAAAATCCTGCCGTAAATATTTTATAAAGCATCGACAGAAATACCGGTATGAAAAGCATTAATCCGGCTGCAAAAAATACTTCGCGCAAATTTGATGCAATCCAGCCAAGGTATGCGGCGGCGGTTATAATTATTATTACATTCCACAACGGCAAAGATGAGACATAAGATTGTATCGCAATCGGTCCGTTTGCTATAAAAGAATTTTGATCCCACAGATAGAACGGCAATAAGGTAAGCCAAAAAACAAGAACAACAAGAAATGAAAATGTTATTCCTTTAGGAATATTTGATTTAAAAAAGTATACAAGGTAAACTGCATATATAACCCCTACAACCGACCTTGTCGAAAGCGCCAGTCCAAACAACATCCCTAATAAATCGAATATGATACTTTGTTTATTATGGTTGTAATATTTTTCCATCAAAAAAATTAATATAATAACTATCATCATATTGAAGAATAATTCATCGCGGACTACAAACGAGTAATAGAATACAGGACTAAGAAGCAAAATGATAATGATGAATAAATTTTCCTTAAAAGACTTTGAGAAATGAAGTGCTAACATCAAAAATAAAGCAATCCCGATTACTTCGAGGTATCCTATATTTTTAATAAAATAAAACGGCGCTGCTAAAAAAAATAAAAAGGGAAATCCTGATGGCGTAAAAGGAGAATTGTAAGGAAAGCTACCCGCAAAGAATCTTTTCAGCCAATCCTCTATTGCCGGTTCCCTTCCGATCCCACCGAACCGCGGCAGAAATGCGATCCAAAGAATTGAAATCAAAACCAGCATGCTTGAAATTACAACAATAAATTTTTGATTAAAGAAAAAAATTTTATTGTAATTAAGCTTGTCAAGCAAAAATATTGTCCCGAAAAAGAAAATTAAATAAAGCGGTGTTAATACAGCAGGATATTTTAAATAGATTGAAGAATATTTAAAAAAATATAATCCGCTTATAAAGCCAATGAAAATAATCGCCGCAATGTTTCTGGGATTTCTTTTTCCAAACATAAATTAAAGCAGCTTTTTCTTCAGCGGTCTATCGAAGAGCTCAGCCATCTCCTTAAATGCAGGTGCTAAGTTTGACGGAACTTGGTCCCATGTAAAGCGCCACGTCCAGTTACCGCCAAGCTTTCCGGGGAAATTCATTCTCGATTCGCCGCCGAGATTTAAAATATCCTGCATTGGAATAATAGCTAAATCCGCCACCGAAGCATAGGCAAGTCTTATCAAATGGAAAGTAATATCTTCGCCGTAATAGTTTAAATATTTCTGAGTGTGCGAGTAAATATCATTGTCTTCATTCCTAGCCTTTTCAAAGTAAGCGCGCGTCGTATCGTTATCATGAGAGCCTGTATGCACAAGGCAATTACTTATAAAATTATGCGGGAGGAATTTTGTTTCCATATCAGTTCCGAAAGCAAACTGAAGAATTTTTATCCCCGTAAAATTATATTTATCGCGCAGGGCGACTACTTCCTTAGTAATAACGCCAAGATCCTCAGCAATAATTGGAAGTTCACCCATGAATTTTTGTAATGTGTTGAACAGCTTTTCGCCGGGCGCTTTTATCCATTTCCCGGTTTCTGCCGTGGGCGCATCGCCTGGAATTTCCCAGTAAGCTTCAAAGCCGCGGAAGTGGTCTATGCGGACGATATCAACCAACTTCAAAAGAGACTTCATCCGGCTGCGCCACCAGAGGAAATCATCTTTTTCCATTTCGTTCCAGCGGTATAATGGATTTCCCCAAAGCTGCCCGGTCGCGCTGAAATAATCCGGCGGAACACCGGCTACTGTTTCAAGCCTTCCAGCCTCATCAACGCTGAAAAGATTTTTATTAGCCCAGAGATCGGCGCTGTCGTAAGCAATGAAGATGGGCATGTCGCCGATTATTTTAATTCCTTTTTCATTAGCGTATTTTTTTACGCTTAGCCATTGTCTAAAAAAATTAAATTGAACAAACTTATGATAATAAATATCATCGGCTAATTTTTCCTTCCAGAGCTTAAGCGCATTCGGCTCGCGCTTAACTAAACCTTTATCCCAGCTCGTCCAGACTTGTCCGCCGTGAAAATCTTTCGCCGCCATGAACAGTGAAAAGTCATCAAGCCATTCGGAATTTTCACTGCAAAATGTTTCAAATTTATTTTGCATTCCGTTGGAGTTCTTCTTAAACGAATCAAACGACTTTTTCAAAATAAATTTTTTGTAGTTGATTACATTGCCATAATCTATTTGATGTGGATTTTGATATGGAATATTTTCAATTTCACTTTCTTCAAGAAAACCGTCTTCACAAAGTTTTTGCGGGCTTACTAAAATCGGGTTTCCGGCAAATGCTGAAAAGCATTGATACGGTGAATCGCCGTACCCGGTTGGCCCAAGCGGGAAGATCTGCCAAATCTTTTGTCCCGCCGCTTCTAAAAAATTAATAAAGTTATAAGCCTCATTTCCCAGATCTCCAATTCCGAACTTACCAGGTAAAGAAGTCGGATGTAACAAAATTCCTGCCGCTCGTTCAAATCTCATTTAATAACCTTTTGTTTTTTGAGTCAAAAAATAGGAAATGATTTGACAAAATAAAAAACGGCTCTGTAAGGGAGCCGTCATTTTTTAATGTTTTAATGGATTTATCGTACAAGGTTTTTATCAAGAAACGAATAAATATCCTTCCATGCTTTTTCAGCGTCGGGCTTATTATAAGCTGCTTTGTTGTATGAATTCATAAACGCATGCCGACCTTCGGGATAAAATTTTATTGTTGTCTTCAAGGAATTCTCTTTCGCTTCTTTTTCAAAAGCCTTCACAACTTTCGGCGGGAACACTTTGTCGCTGTCGCCGAATACGCAAAGTACCGGGCAGTGAATTTCATCTAATGAACTGCCTGAATAATTCAAGCTGCCGTAACAAACAACGCAAGTTTTTAATTTGGGAAGATTCAACGCGGCTTGAAATGAATAGCCTCCGCCGAAGCACCAGCCAATCGAGCCGATTTTCTTTTTATTTACTTGAAGCAGATTCTCAAGATAATTATATGCAGATTTTAAATCTGTAATTGCTCTGTCCTTCGGAAGCGAGCTGCTAAGTTCAGCTGCCGTCTTAGGATCATCTGTAACTTTGCCGCGGTAAAGATCAATTGCAAGCGCGACAATTCCCCGCTTCGCGAATTCTTCCGCGTTTTGTTTCATCCACGGTGTTAGTCCCCACCATTCATGCACCAAAATTAATGCGGGAAATTTCCCTTTACCTTCAGGAACCGCTAAATATGCGCTCACGGTGTCGTTCCCGCTTAGATAGGTTACTGTTGAAGTTTTAATTTTAAATCCCCCTGATGATTTTGCTTTCAGTTTACCAAAATTATTCGCGGTAAAAAGAAAAGATAGAATGATGATAAACGAAAACCGGATAAAAGTATTTTTCATAATTTTATTCCTCAATGTTTAACATAATTATTTTCTATTTCTTGCAATAACATTTTTCGCAACTTCATAAACATGATCCGCGGTGAAGCCGTATTTCTCCATAACAATATCAACCGGCGCCGAAGAGCCGAATTTTTCCACGCTGATGCTTTCGCCATTGTCGCCGACATATTTTTCCCAGCCCATCTTTATTCCTGCCTCTACTGAAATCCTCGATTTTACATTTGCCGGAATGACGCTTTCCTTATATTCTTCCGTCTGCTGTTCAAACAGTTCCCAGCTAGGAAAGCTTACAACACGGATTTTAATTCCTTCGGCTTTTAATTTTTCCGATGCCTTAAGAGTAATAGAAACTTCAGAACCGGAAGCCATTAATATTATCTCCGGAGTGCCTTCGCAGTCCGATAAAACATAAGCGCCTCGAAGCAGTCCTTCCGCGGAAGGAAACTTTGTTTGATCAAGCACC
>Ga0187812_1000108_pt1 | contig 29062 bp, 28 predicted proteins | sample NC_S_2_FD_130582 | JGI IMG/M metagenome (GOLD analysis project Ga0187812, IMG submission 130582) | Wetland sediment microbial communities from Neuse River Estuary, North Carolina, USA - ASW-S_2 | ecosystem: Environmental > Aquatic > Freshwater > Wetlands > Sediment | place: USA: North Carolina...
CCGGATGCTGGTGCCGTCGCGCGCCGGGGTGTCGTTGCTCCCGGCCAGCGGGATCGGCTGGCCGTCGGCGCCCTCCACCACCTGCTCGCTGCCCGGCGTGCCGGACAGCAGCGCGTTGTACTCCTGCTCGATGCCGGCCTGCCCGGCGATCACCCCGGTGGCCGGGTTCACGTTCGTGTAGCCGACGACGTTCGCGGTCGCGGAGCCGTCCGGGTAGACCCGCTGGTACGTCGGCGACGAGTCGATGCCGAGGATGTTCAGCGCGGTGATCTTGGCCTCGTTCGCGGCCGCGACGCCCTTGGCGAGCACCACGTAGTCGTTGGAGGTCGGGTAGTCGAGGAGCTGGAGGACATACGACTCGGCCAGGCCGAGCAGACCCGCGAGTTCCTCGGCGGCCTGCGGCTTGTTGGCTATCTGCGGCGGGTCCGCGGTGACCGTGTAGGTCTCCACGGTCATCGCCAGGATCTGGCCGTCCGCGCCGTAGATCGTGCCGCGCTCGGCGGGCAGCGAGACCGTCTTCAGGGTCTGGCTCTCGGCCTGGGCGCGGTAGTAGCCGGCCTTTATGCCCTGGATCTGCACGAGCCGGCCGGCGAACAGCGTCAGCACGATCGCGACCGCGAACGCCGCGATGCCAATGCGCCGCCCCGGATCGCCGCGGCGCATGGTGATCCGGCGCGGCGGGCGCGGCGGGCCATACCCCTCTCGTGGGGGCCGGAGCGGCGGGGAGGATTTCCGCGGCAGTCCTTCGGAACGCCGCGGAGAATCTCCCCGACGCACCTGCCTGCCATCCGGTGAGTATCCCGAACGTCCGGTGGCGTCGCCCGACGCCCCTCGTTCGCCCCCGCCGAAGCCAGCGCCTCGGCCGGGGCGGGGACGACGAGGAGACTGGTCGCGAGCCCAGCCATCGCCAGTCCTGCGCTCTCCCGGCCGGTCGCGGGGATGGCCGTCGCCGGGCCGGCGGCCGGCGCGCCCGGGAGGCCCGGGGCGCCTGGGCCGGTCGCCGTCGCCGGGGCGGTCGGGGCGTCCCGGAGGGCCCGCGTCCCGGCCGCGCTGTGTCATGGGGTGTACCCGGGCACGTTGATGTCCTGCACCGGGCCGCTGCCCGCGTCGGTCTCCACCTGGCCGGTCTTGAGGTCGAGGAACTGCACCTCACCGGCCTCGCGCATGCCGAGCTGGAGCGCGCGCTGCTCGATCACCTGCGCTGACTGGGCCTGCGCGACCTGCTCCTCGAGCGTCTGGCGCTGCCTGGCGAGCGCCTGGTCGGCCTGCTGGAGCTTGGTGATCTGGTAGGACCCCGCGGCCAGCGTGGTGCTGATCACGAGCGTGCAGATGAGCGCCCCGCCGAGCAGGCCGCACAGCAGCAGGAAGAAAGGCATCCGGTGCCGGCCGCGGTGTGTCCCTTCCGCGGCGTCGCCTGGCCGGGGGGAGGCGCCCGGGGCCGGCCGACCGCCGGCCAGGCCAGGCCGCAGGCCCGGCTCGGTGGGGGTGCCCGCCCGGCGGGGGACCGCGCGGCGCGCGGGACGCCGCGGCGAGACCCGGGGGGGTGCCGCCGGGCGGGCCTTCGTGCCGACCCCGCCGGTTTCGGGGTCGCCAGGGTATGAGTCGCTCATGCTGCCTCCCGGATTCGCTCGGCCGCCCGAAGGCGGGCGGAGGCCGACCTGGGGTTGGCCGCGAGTTCCGCCGCGCCCGGGCGCTCGGCACCCCGGGTGAGCAGCCGGAACTGCGGCCGGGGCCCGGCCAGCGCGTCACCAGCCCGCACCGGCAGTCCTGGCGGCGCGGGGTCGGCGGTCCTCGCCGCGAGTTCCCGCTTGACCAGCCGGTCCTCGAGCGAGTGATAGGCGAGCGCAACGAAGCGCCCGCCGGGTGAAAGCAGATCGAGGGCGGCGGGCAGCGCCCGCCGCAGCACGCCGAGTTCGTCGTTCACCTCGATGCGCAGCGCCTGGAAGGTCCGCTTGGCGGGGTTGCCGCCGGTGCGCCGCGCCGCGGCGGGGATGGCGTCCTTGACGATGGCGCTCAGCCGCAGCGTCGTGGTGACGGGCTCCCGCGCGCGTTCCCGCGCGACGGCCTCGGCGATGCGCCGCGCGAACCGCTCCTCGCCGTACTCCGCCAGAACCCGGGCCAGCTCGCTCACCGGGTACTCGTTGACGACGCGGGCGGCGGTCTTGCCCGCCGACTGGTCCATGCGCATGTCGAGCGGCGCGTCGTGCGCGTAGGAGAAACCCCGGCTCGTGTCGTCCAGCTGCGGCGAGGACACCCCGAGGTCGAACAGGACGCCCTGGACGCGGCGGTGCCCGGCGCGGGCGACGATCGCCGCGATCTGGTCGTAAAAGGCGTGCGCGAGCGTCACCTGGCCGGGGTACTCCTCAGCCAGCGCGCGCCCGTGCTCGATCGCGGCCTCGTCCGCGTCGATCCCGATGAGCAGCAGCCCGGGGCAGGCCGCGAGCAGGGCCCGCGCGTGCCCGGCGCGGCCGAGCGTGGCGTCCACCAGAACGGGCGGCCGGCCGTCGGGGCCGGGTGCGCTCAGCGCGGGCACGAGCAGAGCAGTCACCCGGCCGGCCATCACCGGCACGTGCGCATAGGCGTGCTCGCCCACGTGACCCCTCCGCTTCAGCGCGTTCCGCGCGCGGCGCTTCTTGCTGTTATCGCACGTTCAGTGCCTCATTGCTGTTATCAGCCGGGCCGGCCGGCCGGGGTCTCCGTCCGCGCCTCTCGGGGACTGCCGCCTGGCGCCGGGGAAGTGGCGCCAGCCTGCGCAGCCCGGGCGCGGGTGGAGACTCGCCGGACCGCTATGGCCGCCGGGCCAGCCCGGTGGCCGGTTACAAGATCCCTGGCAGCACCTCCTCCTCGGCTTCGGAGAACGAGTCCTCCTGTGCGGCCAGGTAGGTCTCCCAGGCCTGGGCGTCCCAGATCTCGAGCCGGGTGTTCGCCCCGATGACCACGCAGTCCCGCTCCAGGCCCGCGTAGCCGCGCAGCGCGCTCGGGACGGTGATCCTGCCCTGCTTGTCCGGGATCTCGTCGGAAGCGCTGGCGAAGAAGACGCGGCTGTAGTCACGCGCCGCCTTGCCGCCCACCGCCGCGGTCCGCAGTTCCTCGGCGATCCGGGTGAACTCGCCCTGGGGGAAGACGTACAGGCAGCGCTCCTGCCCCTTCGTGATCACGACCCCCCCGGCCAGTTCGTCACGGTACTTCGCCGGCAGGAAGAGGCGTCCCTTCTCGTCCAGTCGGGGCGCGTGAGTACCGAGGAACACCCGGTTCTCACCTCCCACCCCGAGCGGGCCGAGTTTCGACAACCATCTCACTCCACCGCGCCCCACTCTACCCCACATTCCTCCACGGTCAACTGTCAAAATGGCGCGCCGGCCGGTAGTGAGGCAGCAATACAGCAGGTCAGCGGCGGTGGAGCAAAGTGGAGCAAGAATCCGCCGCCGCGAGTGGCGCGGCACCGATCCCCACTTCGCCCCACCACGAGGCACGCGCACCCCGCCGCGCGGGCGTGTCCGCGCGGCTCGCGGTCCATGATCACGAAGAGTTTGTGCACTTATACGCTGCGGAACTTTCGTGATCATGGAATTGCGGGCAACGGCCCGTTCGCGCAATCGCGCAGGCTGGCATTCCCGCCCGGCCGGTGGTCAATGAGGCGGGAGTTACCAGGCGTGCGTCCGGGATTAGCGGGAACGGGGAGGGAGGCGCCGAGAAATCAGCCCCGGGCGCTGGATAACTAACCGGCCGCGTATTGGTAAATTTCCGAGCAGGAAGGGCGCGGCGGCGGCAGAGCCGCACTGCGGCAGGACGTGGCACGGTGACCGCGGCACGACATACTGTCAGTAGACGACGCAGTCAGCGCGCTGGGACGCGCCCGGGCCTACGAGGAGGGCCTTTTGGTACTCGACACGGGGCGCGGTCAGGAACGGGCGCTTGAAGATCTCGTCGCGACGGCACAGCGGATCTCCGTGGCGGTCGAGTCCGTGATCGACGGGAAGGCCGATGCGGTCAAGCTCGCGCTCACCGTCCTGCTCGCCGAGGGGCACCTGCTCATCGAGGACGTGCCCGGCGTCGGCAAGACAATGCTCGCCAAGGCGCTCGCCAGGTCGATCGACAGCTCGGTCCGCCGGATCCAGTTCACCCCCGACCTGCTGCCGAGCGACGTTACCGGCGTGAGCGCCTACAACCAGGAACGCCGCGAATTCGAGTTCAAGCCGGGACCGATCTTCGCGAACATCGTCGTCGGCGACGAGATCAACCGCGCCTCGCCCAAAACGCAGTCAGCGCTGCTCGAGTGCATGGAAGAACGGCACGTCACGGTCGACGGGACCACCTACCAGCTCGAGCCCCCGTTCATGGTCATCGGCACCCAGAACCCCGTGGAGATGGAGGGGACCTACCCGCTTCCCGAGGCGCAGCGGGACAGGTTCACCGCCCGCATCTCGATCGGCTACCCCACCGCGGCGGCCGAACTCGAGATGCTCGACACCCACGGCTCCTCCTCCCCGCTCGACCAGCTCAAGCCGGTCGCCACGGCGCTCGACGTGCGGGACCTGATCCACGCGGTCCGCCACGTGCACGTGTCCGGCCAGGTCAAGGAGTACATCATCGCGCTGGCGGCGGCGACGAGGACCGCGCCGGAGCTGCGGCTCGGCGCGTCGCCGCGGTCCACGCTGCACCTGCTGCGCGCCAGCCGGGCACGGGCCGCGCTCGACGGCAGGGACTACGTGATCCCCGACGACATCCAGTCGCTCGCGGTACCCGTCTTCGCTCACCGGCTGCTGCCGACCGCGGAGGCGATGGTCGAGCGCAAGCTCCCCGAGCAGGTGGTGGCGCGGCTCGTCACGGAACTCCCGCTGCCGCGTCCCTGACCGGACGGTGACGACGATGCAGAGACTGCTTGGCGGGCTGACGGTCCGGGGACGGTCGTTCGTGGCGGCCGGCGCGGCGGCGATCGCGGGCGGCCTGCTCATCCCCGAGACCGACCTGCTCCGCATCGGCTGCCTGCTGATGGCGCTGCCGCTGCTTTCCGCGTTCGGCGCCGGCCGGGCCAGGTACCGGCTGTCGTGCGTGCGGCGGCTGGTCCCGCCGCGGCTGCCGGCCGGCCAGTCCGCCGAGATGACCATCAAGCTGGCGAACGTCTCCCGGCTGCGGACCGGGCTGCTGCTGTGCGAGGACACCGTGCCGTACGCGCTCGGCAGCAGGCCGCGCTTCGTGATCCAGGGCATCGGCGGCGGCGGCAGCAGGGAGTTCAGGTACCAGCTCGGGTCCGACACGCGCGGCAAGTACACGATCGGCCCGCTGACGGTGCGGGTGGCCGACTCGTTCGGGCTGGTGTCGATCACCCGCGCGTTCAGCACCACGAGCACGCTCACCGTGACGCCGCGGATCATCCCGCTGGCGCGCCCGCCGCTGGGGGGCAACTGGCTCGGCGACAGCGAGCACGGCAAGCGCAGCATCGCCGCCAGCGGGGAAGACGACGTCGCGCCCCGCGCCTACCGCACCGGGGACGGGCTGCACCGGGTGCACTGGCGGTCCACCGCGCGGCACGGCGAGCTCATGGTGCGGCGCGAGGAGCAGTACTGGCGGAACACCGCCTCGATCTTCCTCGACACCAGGCGGTCGGCATACGCGGGCCCGCTGTTCGAGCTGGCGGTCACCGCCGCCGCGTCGGTCGGGGTGCACCTGGCCGGCGAGGGCTTCGACGCCCGGTTCGTGACCGACGCCGGCGAGGTGCCCAGGCAGGGCGCGTTCCGGGACACGCTGCTCGACACGCTCGCCATCATCCGGCCGTCGCGGGCGGGCGGGATCGGCGTGGGCATCGAGGCGCTTTCCGCGGCGGGCGGGCAGATCATCGCGATCGTCGGGCAGCTGACGGCCGCGGAGGCCAGGGAGCTGGCGGCCGCGCGGCGCGGCACCGCGCCGGGGCTCGCCCTGCTGCTGCTGCCTGCCGACCGCGACTGGGCCGGCCGCGGCGCGGAATGCGCGCAGATCATGGCCGCCGCCGGCTGGCGGGTGGCGATCGTGCCCGACGCCGCGCGGCTGGCCGCCGCGTGGCAGGAGCTGCACCAGGCTGGCGGCGGGCCGATGGCCTTCGCCGGCGCGGGCGGCGCGACGGGCGGCGCGGCCGGCCCGAGTGGCGCAGCGGCCGGCGCCGACGGCGCGGCCGGCGCCGCCGTGGGCACCGGGCCCGGGTCTGGCGGGGCGAGCGATGGCTAGCCACCGCAGGACGATCGCCGCGGCCGTCGCCACGATCCTGGCCTCCATCTCGCTGTACCCGGTCTTCATCGGCGCGCCGCTGTGGTTCTGGGACGGCGCGGGCGCCGTGCTCGTCGTGGCGGCGGCGGGCACGCTCACCAGGGTGCGCCGGCTGCCGGTCGCCGCCTGCCTGGCCGTCGGGGCAGCCGCGCTGCTGCTGTACCTGAACGCCGTATTCTCCAGCGGCACCTCGCTGGGGGGCGTGCTGCCGACGGGCACCTCGCTCAATCAGCTGGCGTCCCTGGCCGGGCAGGGATTCAGCGATGCCAGAGGGTACGCTCCCCCGGTGCCGCAGCTCAACGACATGCTGCTGCTCGGCGTCGGCGGCATCGGCATCGTCGCGCTGCTTACCGACCTCATCGCGGTCCGGCTCGAAAGCGCGGCGCTGGCCGGGCTGCCGCTGCTGCTGCTGTTCATCGAGCCGTTCACGGTCAGCGCCTCCCGCAACGCGGTCGGGACCACGGTCGCCTTCTGCCTCGGCACCATCGGCTACCTGGGCATGCTCAGCAGCGAGGGCAAGGACCGGATCAGGGAGTGGGAGCACCCGAACCCGGACCCCAACCTGATGCCAGACACCCGCGCGCTCGCGGCCGCGGGACGCCGGGTAGGCACCGCCTCGGTGGTGCTCGCGCTCTTCGTGCCGCTCGTGATCCCCGGACTGCACGCGACCCAGCTGTTCGGCAGCGGCCAGCCCGGCATCGGCGGGACCGGCGGCGGGAGCGGCGGCGTGGGATTCCCCGACCCCGACACCCAGCTCAGCAGCCAGCTGCACGCCTCGCAGGCCGCGCCGGAGTTCCTCTACACCAGTTCCCCTGACTCCCCTGAGTACTTTCAGATCTACGTGCTCGACAACCTGACCGATACCGGCTGGAAGATGTTCGCCCAGCCGGCCTCGCTGGTGGCGGCGGACCAGCGGCTGCCCGCGGCGCCCGGCCTGACCAGCGGCGGCACGGGGGCGACCCGGGTGACGACGCGGGTCACCATGAACCAGTCGGTCGGCCAGGACTACCTCGGCGCGCTTCCCGTCCCCTACCCGGCGACCTCGGTCTCCGCGCCCGGCAGCCTGCAGGCCGACAGGAACACCCTGATGGTGCTCGACAACGACGCCCGCCTGGCCGGCCTCAGCTACTCGGTGAGCAGCGTCAACGAGTCACCGCCCGCGCAGGCCATCGACGCCGCGAAGGCGGCGCCCGCGGACATAACCAGCCACTACACGGAGGTGCCCGCGTCCTACCAGGCGCTGCGCGGCCTCGCCGACAGCGTGGTCAAGGGGGCGGGCGCGAAGACCCAGTTCGAGGAGGCGGTCGCGCTCCAGGACTGGCTGGCGAACGGGACCTTCCGCTACACGCTGAACGCGCCGACGGTCGTCAGCGCGAGCGGGCTGGCGAACTTCCTCGAGCACACGAAACAGGGATACTGCCAGCAGTTCTCCTACGCCATGGCCGTGCTGGCGCGGCTGCTCGGCATCCCCTCCCGGGTCGCCTACGGCTTCACCGGCGGGACGTCGACGGGCGGCACCCAGTGGCTCGTCACCTCGCACGACGCGCACGCCTGGCCGGAACTGTACTTCCAGGGCTTCGGCTGGCTCCGGTTCGAGCCGACGCCGCCGGGCCCGGCGGCCGGGCAGGGCACGGCGACCACCCCCGGGTACACGATCAGCGTGGCCGGCACCTCACCGCAGTCCCTGTCGCCTGCCCCGGGCCTCACGCAACCGGCGTCGGGCACCTCGGGGAACCATAATGGCGAGCTCGGGGACCGGCTTGGCCTCCCGCTCGGCGGTGCCATCGGCGGCGCCGGAGGCACGACGGGCGGCGGCGCGCTGAACACGTGGGAGCTGCTCGGTCTCAGCGTCCTCGGGCTGCTGGCGATCGGGGCGGCCACCCCGGCCGGCGTCCGGCTGATCATCCGCCGTCGCCGCTGGCGCGCCCGCGCGGACGCCGGGCGGGCGCACGCGGCGTGGCGGGAGCTGCGTGACGACCTCGTCGATTACGGCGTGGGCTACCTGCCGAGCGAATCACCGCGGGCGGCGGCGGCACGGGCGGCTGCCACCCTCGAGCTCGGCGAGCCGGCCACAGCGGCGCTGCGCCGCATCGCGATGGCCGAGGAACGCGCCAGGTACGCGGCCCGGGCCGACAGCGCGGCGGGCTTGCGGCACGACAGCGCGGCCGTCCGGCGGGCGGTCGCCGCCGCCGTGCCGCGCTGGACGCGGTGGCGGGCACGGCTGCTGCCGTCCTCGGTGCTGTCCCCAGCGCTGGCCGCCGTCTCCCAGGCGGCCGACATCTTCGGCAGGCTCAATCCCGACTGGTTCGCCAGGCCCCGGATGGCCCGGCCGGAGAACCCCTAGAGGTCCCCCTCCTGCCGTCTGCGCCACCGCTCGTCGAGGCGCTCCATCAGCCCGGAACGGCCCGCTTTGGCGCGGTTCTTGCGGCGCGGCCGGCGCTTGGCCGCCTGGCCGCGCCCGGCCACGCTCAGCGTGACGCCGGTCATGCGCCGCCAGCCGTTCAGCGACCAGATGCCGCATGCCAGCATGACGACGAACCCGCCGACCGCGAGCCAGACGATTGGCAAGACGACACCCGCCGCGACCATGCCCGCGCCGATAACGAAACCGGAGACCGCCTGAACCACCCGGCGCTTGTAATGCACGCGCGGATCGCTGGCACGTACTAGACGGCCCAGCCTCCGATTCTCCCTGTAGAGCGCCTGCTCGATCTGCTCGAGCTGACGCTGCTCATGCTCAGAGAGCGGCACGACGCCTCCCATGGAACCCGGGGGGTGGGGTGACTTTCACCTCACTTACATACCTGGTTCATTTCCCAGAATACGAGCCCTTCCACGCCCCGTGGAAGGGGCCGGCCGGCTGCCTCGGTCAGCACTCGCCCAGCGCCCGGTCAGCGACCGGTCAGCGCGGGCCGGCACGGTCCTCGCGGTCGTCGCGGTCGGCCGGAACCAGGCTGGCGGGGCGCACCGCGTCGCTGCCGAACCGGCTGGCGATCCGGTCGACCGCCCGCTCCGCCTCCCGCCAGCCGACCGGGCGGTCGTCGAAAGCCAGCTGCCGCGCCGCCGCCGCGGCGGGCCGCAGCCCCGCCGCCCGGACGCCGACCAGCCGCAGCCGCGCACGGGCGTCAAGCCCGGACCCCTCGTACAGCGCCACCGCGGTGGCGTAGATCTCCCTGGCCACGTCGGTGGGCTCGGCCAGCGTCCGTGACCTGGTGATCGTCTTGAAGCTGGCCAGCCGCAGCTTCACCGAGACGGCCCGCGCCACGCACCCGGCGGCGCGCAGCGCCCGCGCCGTCCGCCCGGACAGCCGCAGCAGCTCCCGGCGGATCACCTCCGGGTCGTCGACGTCCGTGGCGAACGTCTCCTCGGCGCCGACGCTCTTCTCTTCCCGGCGCGGGGACACCCGCCGCTCGTCGCGGCCCCACGCGAGCGACCACAGGTGCTCGCCCGCGGCGGCGCCGAGCTCACGCTGCAGGGTGGCCAGCGGAACGTGAGCGATATCACCCACGGTACGCAGGCCCAGCCGGGTCAGGACTTCCTCGGCGCGCTCGCCCACGCCCCACAGCACGCTGGCAGGCAGCGGGTGCAGGAACTCGAGCAGCCCGTCGGCGGGGACGACGAGCAGCCCGTCGGGCTTGCACCGGGCGGACGCGATCTTGGCCGCGAACTTGCACGGCGCCACCCCTACCGAGCAGGTGATCCCCTGCTGCTCCCGGACCTGCGCCCGGATGAGCTCCGCGATCCGCACCGGCGCGCCAAGCCTGCGCAGCGCGCCGGACACGTCGAGGAACGCCTCGTCCAGCGACAGCGGCTCCACCTCCGGGGTGACCGCCCGGAAGATGGCCATGATCTCCTTGGAGACCTCGCCGTACAGCCGGTACCTGGGCGGGATGAAGACCGCCTGCGGGCACAGCCGCCTGGCCCTGCTGACCGGCATCGCCGACCGGACGCCGAACGCGCGCGCCGCGTACGTCGCCGACAGCACGACGCTGCGCGCGCTCAGGCCGCCGACCACCACGGGCAGGCCGGCGAGATCCGGCCGGTCCCGCAGTTCCACGCTCGCGTAGAAGGCGTCCATGTCGGCGTGCAGGATGTGGCAGCCGCCGTCGCCGGGATGCGGGCCACCCGGCCGGGCGACGTCGGGGGCGGGCACGATGACCGGTACTCGCGGCGCTCAGCGGTGGCCGAGGACGTGCAGCCTGGCGGCGATGTCGCGCAGCGCCGGGTACACCGCCGCCGCCGCCTCCAGGGCGCGCAGCTCGTCGGCCGCGGCCGGGTCGGCGGCGGCCATGGCGCCCCCGGCCCCGCCGGGCAGCAGGCCGGCGAAGACCCGGATGCCGTGCGCGTCACCGGCCCGCAGCCCGGCGCCCTCGATCAGCGCCGTCAGCCCGGCGAGGGTGAACCGCCGCGGCACTCCGTCCGCGGCTCCGGCCGGCTCCCCCGAGCCTTCCGCCGCGAGCAGCTGCCGCGCCTCGGCGTAGCGCCCGGCGAGCGCCCGGCGCAGCACGGCGGCCACGGTGTTGGCGGCGAGGACGCTCACCGTGGCGCCCGGCCGCAGCACCCGGGCGATGGCCGCCATCGCGGCGGCCGGCGAGTCCACGTACTCGAGCACGTTGTGGCAGATCACGAGGTCGGCGGCGCCGTCACCGACGAGGGCATGCAGCTCGCCAGCGTCCCCCTGGACGGCGGTCAGCGTCACCCGCATCTCGGCGGCCCGCCGCTGCGCCGCCGCGAGCGCGTCCGGGCTCGGGTCCACGACGGTGACCCGGTGCCCGAGCGCGGCGAACGGCACCGCGAAGCCGCCGGTCCCCCCGCCGACGTCCACGATGTCAAGCCGGGCCCGGCCGGCCAGCGCCGCCCGCGCGGCGACCACCTCCTGGAGCACGTCCCAGACCAGCGTTGACCGCGCTCCGTCGCGCCTGCGCTCGCCCTCCCCGATTGGCGCTGTGGGCCCGCGCGTGCCGACAGCGGCTCTTGCGGGAACCTCTGCGGTCATTCCAAACCACTCCCCAGGTTGTTGGCGCAGTCTCACTGTAGTGCGGAAACCTGGCGGCTGCCCCGCCAGGGGGAAGCCACGCCTAACTACGATTTGCATCCATTTCGTTACGAAGGGGGGCGAACCCGGGAGGCCCCGCTTCCCGTTGTAACGACCGTGGAGACATCACAAGCCGACGCCGATGGGCGGTCAAATCCGACACGCCGCCATCTGCGAATGACGCACCCGGAGCCACCCTCCGCCCGTATGCTCATCCGCATGCCTGCCCCCTCCGGACACCTCGAGCTCCCCCATCCCAGGCGTTTGCTGTGGACGGCCGCGTGGAACGTGGCCGAATCCGTCGGGCTTCCGTTCGGCGTCTGGGTCGTGGTCACCGACCTGGTCAGCCCGGACGCCGGCCTGCTGGCGGGCACGGCGGTGGTGTGGCTGCTCATCGCGATCCGCAAGATCGTCTCTGGTCCGGTGTCCGCGCTGCTGATGATCTCCGCGCTCGTGCTGACCATCCAGACCGCGGTCGCGATCAGCACTGGCTACATGTGGATGTTCCAGCTCCAGTTCCCGCTCGCCAACCTGGCGATGTGCGTCCTGTTCGCGCGGACGGCGCCGACCCGCAAGCCGCTGGTGGCGCAGCTCGCCGAGGAGGTCGTCGCGCTCAAGCAGCCGGATGCGCACCACCCCGGGCTGCACCGCTTCTTCCAGGGCGCCACGTGGTTCTGGGCCGGGCTGTTCCTGGTGCTGACGCTCGGCATGGCCGTCATGATGGTCACCGAGCCGTACAAGCTCTTCATGCTGCTGTCCACGGCGGTCACCATCGCGCTGACGCTGGTCGGCGCCGGCATCTGCGTCGTGTGGTTCCTCGCGGTGCTGCGCCGCCTAGGCCTGCGCCTGCGCTTCTCCGCCGCCTGACTCCGGGCCGCCCGACTTCGGGCCGCCTGACTCCGCGCCGCCCGGCTCCGCCGATTTCAGGTTCTTGATCCTGGCGAGCAGGCCGTTGACGAACGCCGGGGACGCGTCCGTCGACAGGTCCTGGACGAGCAGGACCGCCTCGCTGATCGCCACGGCGTCCGGCACGTCGCCGGCCCAGAGCAGCTCGTAGACGCCAAGCCGCAGGACGTTCCTGTCCACGGTCGGCATCCGGTCCAGCGTCCAGTCCACCGCGTTTTCCGAGATCAGGTTGTCGATCTCGGGCTGGTGCGCGGCGACGCCGCGGACCAGCTCAGCCGCGTACCCGGGCACGGGCTGCTCGCCGAGCGACTGGCGCTCCGACAGCAGCCCAAGCGGAGGAAGTCCGCGCAGTTCGGCCTCGAACAGGATGTCCAGGGCCCGCTTGCGGGCCTTGCTGCGAGCGGCCACCTACGCGCGGCCGAGGTAGGCACCGGTGCGGGTGTCCACCCTGACCTTCTCGCCGGTGGAGATGAACAGCGGGACCTGAATCTGCGCGCCGGTCTCCAGCGTGGCCGGCTTGGTGCCGCCGGTCGAACGGTCGCCCTGCAGGCCCGGGTCCGTCTGCGAGATCACCAGCTCGACCGCGGCCGGCAGGTCCACGTACAGCGGGGTGCCCTCATTGAACGCGATCGTGACCGTCTGGTTCTCCAGCAGGTAGTTGGCGCCGTCGCCGACGACCGAGGCCGGGATCCGCGGCTGCTCGTAGTCGGTCATGTCCATGAACACGAAGTCGTCGCCCTCGCGGTACAGGTACTGCATCTCCCGCTTGTCCACGCTGGCCACGTCCACCTTGACGCCGGCGTTGAAGGTCCGGTCCACGACCTTGCCGGACAGCACGTTCTTCAGCTTGGTCCGCACGAACGCGGGGCCCTTGCCGGGCTTGACGTGCTGGAACTCAACGACGTTCCAGAGCTGCCCGTCAATGTTCAGCGTCATGCCGTTCTTCAGGTCGTTCGTGGTTGCCACGGGTCGTCTCCAATTGCAGAACTACAGGACCAGCAGTTCCCTGGTGGTCGAAGTCAGGATGCGGGCTCCCCCGCCCGCCGTCACGACCAGGACGTCCTCGATCCGGACGCCGCCCTTTCCGGGCAGGTACACACCAGGCTCGACGGTGACAGGAACCCGATCCGCCAGTTTACCCGTTCTCCCGTACCCCAGCATCGGCGCCTCATGGATCTCCAGGCCCACGCCGTGCCCCACCCCGTGCTGGAAATTCCCGGCATATCCGGCCGCCTCGATCACGTCGCGGGCGGCGGCGTCCACGGCGCCGGTCTCCGCCCCGACCTCGACGGCCTCCACCCCGGCCCGCTGCGCCTCCGCCACCAGGTCGTAGACGTCCCGCTGCCACCCGGCCGGCTCGCCGACCGCCACGGTGCGGGTCATGTCCGCGTGGTAGCCCTGGTACAGCGCGCCGAAGTCCATGGTGACCAGGTCGCCGCGGCGCAGCGGCCGGTCGGTGGGCGCGTGGTGCGGGATCGCGCCGTTCGGCCCGCTCGCGACGATGGTGTCGAACGCCGGGCCGTCCGCCCCCAGCTGGCTCATGCGGTAGTCGAGCAGAGACGCCAGCTTACGTTCGGACAAGCCAGGACGGATCTCGGGGAGGACATCAGCCAGTGCCTGAGAGCTCAGCCGGCACGCGGTCGCGAGCAGCTCAAGCTCGTCGGAGTCCTTCACCATGCGGAGCTCTTCGATCTTTCTCCCGAACGGGACCGTCGTGACTCCCTCGGCCCGCGCCGCGACCTCCGCGTGCCGCTCCACCGTCATCTCGTGCGCCTCGAAGGCCAGCACCGTCACGCCGCGGCGGGCGGCCTCGGCGGCCAGCTTGCCCTCGATAAAGCGCTCGGTGAGCAGCTCGAGGTCGGGCGCGTCGCGCTCGGCGGCCAGGGCGTACCTGGAGTCGGTGGCCAGCACTCCCGGGCCATCGGCGGGCAGCAGCAGCGCGGCGTTGGAGCTGGCCAGGCCCGTCAGGTAGCGGACGTTCTGGCGGACGGTGACGAGCACCGCGCCGGCGCCCAGTTCCCTGACCAGCTGCTGGGCACGACCCCGGCGTTCGGCGTGGATCCGCGGCATAAAGCGACTTTACGCCCGGCCGGGATAGGATTGCCGGGTGGGAACCGAGGAATCCGGCTCGCCGGAAGCGCCGCCCGAGATCGACACCTCCAGGCCGCATATGGCCCGGATTTACGACTACTTCCTCGGCGGCAAAAACCACTTCGCGGCCGACCGCGAGACGGCGCAGGAGCTGCTGCGGAACCTGCCGTCCATCCGCGTCACGGCACGCGAGAACCGCGCCTTCCTCGGCCGCGCGGTCAGGTACCTGGTGGCGGAAGCCGGCATCAGGCAGTTCCTCGACATCGGGACGGGCCTGCCGACCACGCACAACGTGCACGAGGTCGCCCAGGCGATCGCCCCGGCAGCGCACATCGTGTACGTGGACAACGACCCGCTGGTGCTGGCACACGCGCGCGCACTGCTCACCTCCAGTCCCGAGGGGCGCACCGCCTACATCCACGCGGACCTGCGGGAACCGCAGGCGATCCTGTCCAACCCCGTGACCCGGGAGGCCCTGGACTTCGGCCAGCCGATGGGGCTGATCATGCTCGCCACCCTGCACCTCATCCAGAACGAGGACAAACCCGCCGAGATCATCGCAACCTTGCTCGACGCGCTGCCGTCGGGCAGTTACTTCGTCGCCTCGCACATCACGATGGAGCACAGCCCGGACGGGATAGCCCGCGGCCAGAGCACCATGCGGGGGGCCGGACTCGGAGCGCAGGCCAGAGACTCCGACGAGTTCGCCGAGCTGGCGTTCTCCGGTCTCGAACTCGTGCCGCCCGGCGTGGTGCTCGTGTCCGAGTGGCGGCCGGAAGGCAACGGGCCCCGGCCCACGCCAGCCGAAGTCAACTGCTACGGCGGCGTAGCGCGCAAACCATAGATCTGTAACGAATTTTTCCCTACTGCGGCGGTTGCCCACTTCGTACAATGGGCCACGGGTATGGGCGGGGATTTCCGAAGCGGGAAGGATGGGAGCGTGGCGGGTTCCGCGGATTCCGCGGCCTTGGCGCCGGCCGAGGTCCCGCGGCCAGAGATCGACACGAGCAAACCGCACCCGGCCCGGATGTACGACTACTACATCGGCGGCAAGAACCACTTCGCCGCCGACCGGGCCCTCGCCGACCAGGCGCTCGCGTCGTGGCCCGCGGGCCGGATCGGCCTGCGGGAGAACAGGAAGTTCCTCGGCCGGGTCGTCAGGTTCCTGGCGGGCGAGGCGGGCATCAGGCAGTTCCTCGACATCGGATCCGGGCTCCCCGCGACCAACAACGTGCACGCGGTCGCGCAGGCGGTCGCGCCGTCCGCCCGCGTCGCGTACGTCGACAACGACCCCATGGTGCTCGCGCACGCGCGGGCGCTGCTCGATTCCTCGCCCGAGGGCCGGACCGCCTACCTGCAGGCCGACCTGCGCGATCCGGAGTCCATCCTGGAGTCGCCGGCGGTGCGCGAGGTGCTCGACTTCGGCCAGCCGGTCGCGCTCATGCTGATCGCGGTGCTGCACTTCCTGCGCGACGAGGACAAGCCCGACGAGGTGGTGGGCACGCTGCTCGGCGCGCTGCCCCCCGGCAGCTACCTCGCCGCCTCGCACCTGACGCTGGAACACGACGCCTCCGCGGTGGGCGGCGGGCAGCAGGTCTACCTCGACGCCGGGATACCGATGCACGCGCGCGACGCCGACCAGTTCGCCCGGCTGGCGTTCACCGGCCTCGAGATAGTGCCGCCCGGCGTGGTGCTCGTCTCCGAGTGGCGGCCGGACACGAGCGCGCCACGGCCGACGCCCGCGGAGGTCAGCGGCTACGGGGGCGTCGCCCGCAAGCCCGGGCCGGCCGGCCGCTAGCCACCCGCTAGCCGACGAGGGCGCGGACGCGCTCGATGTCGGCGAGCCTGGCGGCGTGCGAGGCGGCGAGCGGGGTGACGTTGAGCGTGGTGACCCCGCTTTCCGCGAACGCGGCGAGCCGCTCGGCGACGTAGCCGGCCGGGCCGATGAGCGAGGTCTTCTCCACCAGGTCGGCGGGGACCAGAGCCGCGGCCTCGTCCTTGCGGCCGGCCAGGTACGCGTCCTGGATCCGCTTCGCCGCGTCCTCGTAGCCGAACCGGCAGGCCAGGTCGTAGTAGAAGTTGCGGCCGCGGGCGCCCATCCCGCCGATGTAGAGCGCGAAGAACGGCCGGGAGAACTCGCGCAGCCCGGTCACGTCGTCGCCGATGGCCAGCGGCGCGGCCGCGATGACGTCGAGCGGGCCGAGCGCCTCGTCCCGCCTGGCGCGGCCTTCGGCGAGCGGGGCGCCCCAGGCGAGCGCGGCCTTCTCGGGGAAGTAGAAGATGGGCTGCCAGCCCTCGGCGACCTCGGCGGCGAGCGCGACGTTCTTCGGGCCGAGCGCGGCGATGACGATCGGGATGCGCTCGCGCACCGGGCGGTTGATCAGCTTGAGCGGCTTGCCCAGGCCGGTGCCGCCCTCCAGCGGCAGCCGGTAGTACCTGCCCTTGTAGTCCAGCCGCTCGCGGCGCCACACCATCCGGCAGATCTCGACGAGCTCCCTGGTCCGGCCGACCGGCGCGTCGTACGGCACGCCGTGCCAGCCCTCGATCACCTGCGGCCCCGAGGTGCCGATGCCGAGCGTGAACCGGCCGCCCGACACGAAGTCGAGCCCGGCGGCGGTCATCGCGGTGAGCGCCGGGGTGCGGGAGTAGATCGGCAGGATGCCCGAGGCGATCTCCACCCGGGTGGTGCGCGCGGCGATGAAGCCGAGCTGGCTCACCGCGTCGAACGAGTACGCCTCGGGCACGAAGACGATGTCCAGGCCGGCGCTCTCGAAGTCGGCCAGCTCTTCGACCGCCTCGCTGAACCCGCCCGCGTACCCGAGCATCATCCCCACGCGCATGCTGTCAGCCCCCTCGTTGGTAGCCCATCACCTGATGATCGCCTATACATGGCTAGCCGCCCAGGGCGGCTAGCAGGTCCAGGGCGATCTCGTCGGGGAGGCGGCCGTCGGTGTCGACGGTGAGCGTGGCGACCGACGCGTAGACGGCCTGCCGCTCGGCGTGCAGCGCCTGGACGCCGGGGCGGGCCAGCATGGGACGGCCCTCGTCGCCGCCGACCCGGGCGAGCGCCTCGGCGTAGCCGACGCGCAGGTAGACCACGGGGACGGCGGCGAGCAGCGCGCGCGTCGCCGGGTGCCCGGGAGCGCCGCCGCCGAGCGCGAGCACCGCGTCGGGTCCGGCCAGCAGGTCAGCGATGACCGAATGCTCAAGCTCGCGGAACGCGGGCTCGCCGGCGTCGGCGAAGATCCGCCGGATCGGCTGCCCCGCCCGCTCCTCGATCACCTGGTCGCTGTCGGTGAACGGCAGGCCGAGCTTGGCGGCGAGCAGCCGGCCCACGGTCGACTTGCCGGCGCCCATGAAGCCGACGAGGACCATCACGGCGTCCCGCCTCCGAGCAGGGACGCGATCGCGCGCAGCGCCAGTACGTAGGACTGGAAGCCGAAGCCAGCGACGATGCCGTCCGCGACGGGCGTGACCACGGACTCATGGCGGAAACCCTCGCGGGCCGCGATGTTGGAAATGTGCACCTCGACGAGCGGCGCGGTCCGCATCTTCAGCGCGTCCATGAGCGCGTAGGAGTAGTGCGTGAGCGCGCCGGCGTTGAGCACGATCGGCAGCCGGTCGTCGCAGGCCTCGTGCACCCAGGTGATGAGCTCGCCCTCGTACTCGGTCTGCCGGACCTGGGCCTCGAGGCCGAGTTCCTTGGCGGCCGACTCGCACAGCGCCACCAGGTCGGCGAACGTGGCCGAGCCGTAAATGTCCGGCTCCCGCTTGCCGAGCCTGCCGAGGTTCGGGCCGTTGAGCACGAGCACCCGGGGGGTCACGCGGACACCGCCCCGTACGCCTCGGTCAGCAGCGACTCGGGCGGGCTGTCGACGATGACTGGGTTACCCATGCCGTCAAGGATTACCATCCGGAGCCGCGCGCCGCGCGACTTCTTGTCCAGGCTCATCGTCTCGCGCAGCGCGGGCCAGGACCCGCGCGGGTAGGTGACCGGCAGGCCAACCGACGTGAGCACCTCCCGGTGCAGCGCCACGCCGGCCGCGTCCAGGCGCCCGGCCAGCCGGCCCACCTCGGCGGCGAACACCATGCCGATCGCCACCGCGTCCCCGTGCCTGAAGCGATAGCCTTCGAGCCGCTCGATCGCGTGGCCGAGCGTGTGCCCGTAGTTCAGCATCTCCCGCTGCCCCGCCTCGCGCAGGTCGGCGGACACGACCGCCGCCTTGACCCGGATCGCCCGCTCGATGAGCTCGCGGGTGTGCGGGCCGTGCGGTTCGGCCGCCCCGGCCGGGTCGTCGCGGACCATGTCGACGATCGCCGCGTCCGCGATGAACCCCGCCTTGATCACCTCGGCGAGCCCGGCCACGTAGTCCGGGCGCGGCAGCGTCTCGAGCGTCGCCAGGTCGGCGAGCACCCCGGCCGGCGGGTGGAACGCCCCGACCAGGTTCTTCCCTTCCGGGATGTCGATGGCGGTCTTGCCGCCCACCGCCGCGTCGACCATGCCGAGCAGCGTGGTCGGGACCAGCACGACCGGCACCCCGCGCAGCCAGGTGGCGGCGGCGAACCCGGCCAGGTCGGTCGCCGCGCCGCCACCGATGCCCACCACGCAGTCGGACCTCGTGACCCGCGCCTCGGCCAGCCACGACCACAGCCGGGCGGCGACCGCGACGTCCTTGGCCGCCTCGCCGTCGGGGACCTCCGCGACGGCCACGGAATACCCGGCGTCGGCCAGCACCCGGCTGACGGGCCTGGCGATCGCGCCGAGCCCGCCGGCGTGCACCACCGCCACGGTCTGCGCCCGCTTGCCCACGAGCTCGGGCAGCGCGCCCAGCACCCCGGTGCCGACGATCACGTCGTAGGGCTGCTCGCCGCCGACGCCGATGCGCGTCTCAGTCACGTCCGCAGCCGCTTGGCGAGGTCGGCCGCCACCTCCTCAGGCGCCGTGTCGTCGGTCGGTACGATGATCGTCGCGAGTTTGGCGTACACGGGGCGGCGCTCCTCAAGCATCGCGCGGAGCTGGCCGCGCGGGTTGCCGGGGATGACGACCCGCGGCCGGTCCATGCCGGTCCGTTTCGCGACCGCGGTGAAACCCGCCTCCAGATAGACGACGCGCCGCCCGGCGATCATCCGCCGCACGTCCGGGTCGAGCACGGCGCCGCTGCCGAGCGCGAGCACGCCGCCGTCCGGCCCGACCGCCTCCAGGCCGCGCGCGACGGCGGCCCGCTCGAGCTCGCGGAACACCACCTCGCCGTCGTCGACGAAGATGTCGCCGACCGGCTTGCCGGCCGCGGCCGCCACCATGTCGTCCGTGTCAGCGAACGGCACGCCGAGCTCGGCCGCGAGCAGCGCGCCCACCGACGACTTCCCCGCTGTCGGCGGCCCGATCAGCACGACGGGCGCCGGCGCGGTCACGAGATCACCATGGACTTGAGGTAGCCCTCCGCGTTCCGGCGCAGCTCGTCTACCGAGTCGCCGCCGAACTTCTCCGTCGCCGCCTCCGCGAGCACCAGCGCTACCATCGCCTCGGCGACCACGCCCGCCGCGGGCACCGCGGTCACGTCGCTGCGCTGGTTGATCGCCTTGGCCGGCTCGCCGGTCGTCACGTCCACCGTGTCCAGCGCGCGCGGCACGGTGGAGATCGGCTTCATCGCGGCACGCACCCGGAGCACCTCCCCGGTGGACATGCCGCCCTCGACGCCGCCGGCCCGGTTGGTGCGCCTGCGCACCCCGTCCGGCGCCATCTCGATCTCGTCGTGCGCGCCGGATCCGCGCCGCCCGGACGTGACGAACCCGTCGCCGAGCTCCACGCCCTTGATCGCCTGCACAGACATCAGCGCCCCGGCGAGCCGCGCGTCGAGCCGCCGGTCCCACTGGGTGAAGCTGCCGAGTCCGGGCGGCAGCCCGTACGCCAGCACCTCCACCACGCCGCCGAGCGTGTCGCCGTCCTTGCGCGCGGCGTCGACCTCGGCGACCATCGCGGCGCTGGTCTCCGGGTCGGCGCAGCGCACCGGGTCTTCGTCGATCCGCGCCAGGTCCTCAGGCGCCGGTGTCGGCCCGTCGGCCGGCGCGACCACCGCGCCGAGTGCCACCACGTGCGACAGGATCCGGACGCCGAGGGACTGCTCGAGCAGCCGCCTGGCGACCTCGCCGAGCGCGACCCGGGCGGCCGTCTCCCGCGCGCTGGCCCGCTCGAGGACCGGCCTGGCGTCGGTGTGCCCGAACTTCTGCATGCCCGCGAGGTCGGCGTGCCCCGGCCTTGGCCTGGACAGCGGCGCGTTGCGCGCCTGGTTCTCCAGGTCCGCGGCGCTCACCGGGTCGGGCGCCATGACGGTCTCCCACTTCGGCCACTCGGTGTTGCCCACCCGGATGGCGACGGGGCCGCCCAGCGTGACGCCGTGCCGGACGCCGCCGGTGAGCTCCACCTCGTCCTGCTCGAACTTCATCCGGGCACCACGGCCGTAGCCGGCGCGCCGCCGCGCGAGCGCCGCCGCCACGTCAGCGCTGGCGACCCGCACCCCCGCCGGGACGCCGTCACAGATCGCCACGAGCGCCCGCCCGTGCGACTCGCCCGCCGTCAGCCACCGAAACATGCTGTTCACCCTACAGTCCGCCAGCGCAGGGGGTGGCCGGAGGCGGCGGCCGCAGACTCGGGGTTAGTGGCCCTGTGGTCCACCGGGCCACTACGGCGAAGCGAGAGGCAATAGCGCATCATGATGTGACGCGCCGGGGCACCTCGGCGACGGCTGCCCGGGCCAGCTCTGGACAGCTGGCCGGAATCTGCCCGCTACGGCACTTGGCAGCCACGGAGACGGCCGCATCACCTACCCGCGGGTAATTTCACACGGTGCGCGCGGAGCTTGGCCGCGAGCCTGTCAGCGTCTACCGCCGCGTACACGGTGGCCCCCGCAGGCACAGCGATCAGCCCCCAGCTAAGCCGGTAGATATCCCACCGCTCGGCGAACGTCTCTCGCGCGGCGAGCAAGCCAGGATCGAAGTCGTCTAGCGCGCCGTACTCCAGCGGGCCGAGATTGCCAGTTATCGGACCCATGCTAGGAGGTTACATCGGACAGTGGTGTTAGTCGAGTCAGTCGTGCCATGGCAGACAGTAAGCGCAGGTCAGACAGCGTTTGCGATCATGGGAGGGTGGCAGAGCGTACAAGGGAGCTACCGAGTAGGCGGGTGGAGACCGCCATACGCGCACGCCTCGCGGCGGGTGAGTGGCAGCCAGAGCAGCGCATGCCGTCGGTTGCCGAGTTCGCAGTCCAGTACAACGTGTCCCGCTCAGCCGTCGCTTCCGCTCTCCGGCGCATCGCGGACGACGGGCTGATCGAGATAGTGCCGCAGTGGGGCACGTTCAGGAAGTGACCTCGCGGCCTATTCCCCAAACGGTCGAGGATTTAATCCTCTCACCTTCTTTCTCTGACCAGCGGAAACGCAGGTAACAGCGTTGGGCTGCGAGATGTTCTTATCTCTATGCCCTGGCGGAGGCGGGGGGCCAGGCGGACCGCTATCTGCCCGGCGGCTTCGCGGGCCCGGGCCATGTCTTTGGTCGCGAGGGTGATCGCCAGGTCGGCGCCGGGGCCGCCGGGGGCGAGGGTGAAATCGCGGGTGACGGCGGCGACCTCGGCGCGGATGTCCGGGTCCTGGTGCGGCAGCGGCGGCGGCGCGCCATTCGCGAGGGCGCTGAGCCTGGCGCCCTCGACCACGAACGGCACCGGCCCTGCCACGTCGATCACCGCCGCGTCGGCCTCACTGAGGGCGGCCGTCCAGACCTGCCGCGCCGCGACCGGAACGGGGCGGGCGTCTGCCTGCCAGCGCCTGAGGGTGTCGGTGCCGGTGAAGGCGATGAGCGCCTTGCGGCCGTCGCTGCCGATCAGCGTCGGCAGGGCCATCTCGGTTTCCTTCTCCGTGCCGTCGTCGTTGGCGCCGACGAGGACAGCGACGACCGGGACGAGCAGCCGCGCGGCGGCCAGCGCCGTCAGCGCCGCGTGCTCGGTGCCGGTGCCGCCTGCGTAGGCGGCCAGCGCGGCCCGGACGGCGGGGTCGGCCTCGCCGGTGTCTCCCGCGGGTCTGCTGATGTGCACACCAGAGACTCTACCGGCGTTCCGGTCGCCGGGTAGTTGCCTTATGACTACGGAAAGTAATTGATGCTACGAAAGCCGTACTTTAAGGGAGTTACCTGCGATCTCCACGGCAGAATCGGTTGAGCGCACATTACGGATATGGGAACCTCGTGACCTGCTGCGACGTAAAGGCCTCCTGACCAGACCGGATGTGCGGACCAGAGGGTACCGGCGCTAGCGGGAAGGAGCAGTCCGTGGGTTCGTCGGGACGTGAGTCGGCGCAGCCTGCACGGATACTTCCCGGCACCCCGATGCGGAAGGTGATACCGCCGCGCATGATCGGACCGTATATGAGCGGTCAGCGCGGCGTGATCGCGGGGTACGTGCACCGGGTGCGCGACGTGGGGTTCCGCAACCCGGCAGACGCGTTCTACGCCTTGGGCCTAGGCTACGAGGGGTCGGACTTCAAGCCCGACATGACCGAGATGCACTTCCTGTGCTGGCAGGCGCGGGAGATCGACGGGTACGTGCCCGTCACATCGCGCGGGCCCGCCGGCCCGGTGGAGTTCTATCTGGAGCCAATCCAGATACCCGTCGGGACCACCCTATGCCGGCTGGCAGACGGCGGTGAGGAACCGGTCGCCCGGTACGACGGGCTGGCTTGGCGGCGACCGGTGAGGGAGGGGTAAGGCATGCGTTACCGGCTGATGGCGTCCTACCTCGGCGCCTCTTACCAGGCCGCCGTCGGCCCCTCTGACCGCGAAGTTACGCTGTTCGCCGCGCCGCCGCCGCCGGAAGAGCATGGCTTCTCCCCCGCCGCCGGCGGGGTCTGGCGCAAGCAGGTCCGGCTCAATGAGCTTGACGCGCTGTGGGAGTCGCGCCCCATCGGGTCGTATCACGGCGAGCCGTGCCTCGTGCTCGACGACCTCGGCGACCGGCTGCACATCGTCTACCTCGGCATGGATGAGCGGCGGGCCGGGCAACTCGGCTACTGGCAGGTCGACCGGGGCGTGTTCGAGGTCGTGGTGCCGCGCACCGAGGTGACCGACCTGGCCGAGGAACGCCACGAATTCCCGATCGCGCTGTTGCTGTCCTCGCTGCCGCGCGCGCTGAGCGCGGGTGAGGCAGACCGGGCGGCCGGCGGCGGGCAGATCCCCGGCGGCGGGAACGGTACCGGGAACGCTCAGGGGCCCGCGAACGGGCAGGGACCGGGGAACGCTCGCGGACCGGCGAACGCCCAGGGACCGGGGAGCGCTCAGGGGCCGGCGAACGCTCAGGGGCCAGGGAGCGCTCAGGGGCCGGGGAACGGGCACGGTCCGGGCGGTGGGCCTGGAGCGGGCGGTGGGCCTGGAGCGGGCGGCCCGATGGGCGGACTGCCCGCGCGCGGCGGGCAGTCGCCCGGCGCTGCGTACCAGCTGCCGGCCGCGGCGCACCAGCCTCCGGGGTCGCAGCAGCTACCCGGGTCCCAGCAGCTACCCGGGTCGCAGCAGCTACCGGGGTCGCAGCGGGCACCTACGGCGCAGCAGCAGCACCTCGGCCAGCAAGTCCCCGCGTCACAGCAATCACCTGCCGCGCATCAGGTCCCCGGCGCGCAACAAGCTCCCGGATCACGACAGCTTCCGGCCGCGCGGCAACTCCCGGCCGCGCGGCAACTCCCAGCCGCGCAGCAGCCCCCCGCGGCGCAGCAGCCCCCCGCCGGGCAGCGAGTGTCCACATCGCAGCCGTTCCCGGCAGCGCAGCAAGGTCCCACTGGCCAGCAGGTCCCGGCCGGCCCGCAACTTCCGGGCATACAGCAGCTCCCTGCCTGGCAACAAGGTGGCGCGTCACAACCGCTCCCGCTTGGGCAACCGCTCTCGGCCGGGCAGCAGGTCCCCGGCGGGCAGCAGGTCCCCGGCGGGCAGCAGGTCCCCGGCGGGCAGCAGGTCCCCGGCGGGCAGCAGCTCCCCGCCGGGCAGCAGCTCCCCGCGGCGCAACAACTCCCCGGCAGGCAGCAAGCCTCCACGTCGCAGCCGTTCCCGGCCGTGCAGCAGGCGACTGGGGCGCAGCAGCCGGGGACCATGCCACAGCAGCCGGGCAACCAGCCGCCCGCGGTCGCCGCCGCGTGGCACGGCTCGCCGGCCGCGGATGGCAGCGGGTGGTACTACCAGGGCGGCAACGGCAGCGGAGCACAAAACGGCGGGCAGCCGTCCGGCGTAGCGAACGGGAACGGAACCGGGCTGCCGAATGGGTACGTTAACGGCCCGCAGAACGGGTCCGGGGATGCCCCGCAGAACGGCTACGGCCCGCAGAACGGATACAACAACGGCCCGCAGAACGGGTACGCCCAGCTCCCGGGAGGGATCCCGCAAGCACCCGTGAACGGGCTGGCCGCCACCGGGCTCCCGTACCCGCCGCCCGCGCCGGTCCAGGCGCTGCCAGCACCGGCGCAACCCGCGCAGTCGTTCGAACCTGGCCAGCAGGCCGCCATCGCTCAGTCCCCGACCGCCCAGCAGGCCTTCCCTCCCGCGCAGACCCCCTCCGCCCAGCAGGCCCCGATCACCCAGCACGCCCCGGTGGTCCAGTACCCCGGGGCCGTCCAGCAGGCACCGGCGATTCAACAGCCCGCCGTGGGCCAGCAGCCTATGGTCGGCCAAGGGGGCCCGCCCGGGCAGCCTGTCCCGGCTGCCGCACCAGGGCAGCAGGTCACGCCGGCGCAGCCTGTCGCAGCTCAGGTCCCAGGGGCTCAGCAGTACCCAGCACCCCAGCCCGACTATCCCACGGCTCAGCCGGGCCAGTACGGACAACCGATCCAGTCCGCGCAGCTTGCGGCGCAGCCGATGATTGGCCAGCCATTCCCGCAGACGCAGCAGTCAGCGCAGCCGCAACTGTCCGGGCCGCAGGCTCAGCTCGGTCCCGCGCCGCTGGCCGCGTCGGCGCCCTCGCCCGCGCCCCCCTCGGCCGCGCCCGCGGCGCCGAGCCCCGTGCCCGCGCCTCCGCCGGCCCACTCGTCAGCCGCGCCCCTGGCGCCGGCGCCCCCGCCTGTCGCGCCGCCCCCGCTTGCCGCGCCGCCCGCGCCGCCCGCGCCGGTCGCGCCCGCGGCCGGCCCGCTGGCCGAACCGGCGCCGGCGAGCCAGGTCACCGCGCAGGCCACGACGCTGCCCGGCGCCAGCCCCACGGCACCGGCTGATCAGGCGCCATCACTTCCCTCAGCCACTCGGGGCCTGGGCACCGCGCCGAGCCAGCCCAGCCCGCCGAGCCCGGCGAGCGCGCTCAGCAAGCTGACGGGGGCGGTTCGCGGGCGCCGGGCCGCGCGCAAACCGCGGCTCGCCATGTCCGCCGTCTTCGCCGACCTCGTTGACATGGCGGACATACCGCGGACCGCGTACGCGGTCGACGAGGAAGTCACCGGCGCGATGTGCCTGGTCAAAACCGACAGCGGCTATGAGGTGTTCAGCTGCGCCGAAGACGCCAGGCACGAGGTCCGCTTCTTCGAAGAGGAGGAAGCGGCGTATTTCTATCTCTTCGGAGTGCTAGCCGCGGAGGCCCTGCGCAACGGCCGGCTGCGCCCGCGCCGCTAACCCCGCCGCAGGCCGCCAAGCAGGCGGTTCTCTCGCCGCCACCCGCCCGCGCCGGTGACAGCGCGCACAGAAAGAAACATTGCAAGAAACTTACAAGGTCGCGCGGAATGGCCAAAAACCATCGCGCCGACTACTTAGCTGCGGCTAAAGTCTAAATGGTCGGCGGGGCTGACGGTCCCCCGCTCCCCAAGCAGCCCCGCCGGCCCCCCTTCCCCTGAAACTTTTTCGAACCTGGGTTGCTATCACCCTGCGAGACTGTAAACCCGCAGTACAGCAGGGGTAGCAAGAATGGCCAGGAGTTCCAGTTTAAACGCCTTTCGCTCACATATCATTGGCCCCGAAATACTGGAATAATTGGTCTCGAACCGGAAATCTCGGCTCGAATTATAAAATGAAAGGACGCGTGCCGCGCGACATCGGGGTAGGGTGCACGCGTGAGCACAGGTCAGCATCCCGCCGTCGCCCCGGTGGAGGTGGCCGGCATCGCGAGCCTGGCGGTACGTGACCTGCTGCACGGCCCGCACCAGGCAGGCCAGGTGGTCGCCGTCGTTCAGGGGACGCTTATCGTCGTGTTTCCTGGTGCGCCACGCGAGCCGCGGGTGATCGCGATTTCCGCACCGGACGCCGTCCGGTTGCCCAATGCGATCATCGCGGGCATTCCCGCGGGCACCCTCACCGTAACCGCCCCCGCTATCGGCGCCGCAGACTCGGCCACCAGTTCCCCCGTAAAGCCCGCTAAACCCGCAAAGACCATTAAGCCTTCTGATGGCGCCGAGGCGGGCGGCGGCTGGATCCGGGTCAGCGGCCTGAGTGTCCAGGCACGCCGGTGGTGGGATCCGTCGCCGGTGTTCGGGCCGCTGTCCAGCGGGCGGCTGGACCAGGGCGCGGCCGTGCTGACCAGGGCGTGCCGCCAGTTGGCCCCGGGGCCGACGCTGGCGGACCACGACGGGACCAGGGCGCTCGCGGCATGCTGCGCGAGCGGCGACCTGGCCGGCGCCGTCGAGCAGGCCGAGCGACTCGTCGGACTCGGCGCGGGCATCGTGCCCGCCGGGGACAGCGTGCTGTGCGGCCTGCTGCTCGCGCTGCGCCTGCTCGGCGGCGCGATCACCGGCGGCAGCCGGGCCGTGTGGCTGGCTGACTGGCTGAGTGCCGCGGTCACCAGTTACGCGTCGGAACGGACCACGCCGCTGGCGGCCTCGCTGCTGCACTGCGCGTCCCGCGGTCAGGCGGCGGCCGAAGTCGCCGCGGTGCTGCACGGGGTGGCCGGGGAGGATCCGGTGGAACCCGCCGCGCGCAGGCTGCTCACCGTCAAGGCGGCGGCCGGCCTCGGCACCGCCGATCTGGCCTTGGGGATGGTGGCCGGATGCCGTGCCGCCCAGGCTTTGTCCGTATCCTGAGGCGCATGACGATCCCGCTGACGGGCACCCAGTACGAGATCGAAGCCGGCGACTACCGCGCCACCGTGACCGAACTCGGTGCGGGATTGCGAGAACTCGACTACGCCGGAACGCCGCTTGTCACGAGCTACGACCCCGACCAGTTGCCGCCGCATGGCTCCGGCCAGCTGCTTTCCCCGTGGCCGAACCGCGTCGCCGGCGGGCGCTACGCCTTCGCGGGCACCGAACACCAGCTAGCCCTCTCCGAGCCCGCCCTTGGCAACGCCATCCACGGGCTGACCCGCTGGATTCCGTGGACGCGCACCGCCCATGACCGCAACGAGGTGACGCTGCGCAGCGTGCCGCACGGCCAGCAGGGCTATCCGTTCGCCATGCAGGTTGACGTGACGTACCGCCTGGTCAGCGAGTCGGGCCTGCACGTCACCGTCACCGCGGCCAACAAGGGCAGCCGGCCGGCGCCGTGGGGCGCCGGCCACCACCCCTACCTGGCGGTGCCGGGGCCGACCGTCAACGACTGCGAGCTGACGCTGCCCGCCAGCCACTGGCTGTCGGTCGACGAGCGCGGCATCCCGTCCAGCGCGCCGGCGGACGTGACCGGCACCGAGTTCGACTTCCGCACCCCGCGCAAGCTCGGCGAGACCCGGCTTGACCACCCGTTCACCGGCTTGAGCCGGGAGCCGGACGGCATGGCCTGGGTCCGGCTGTCGGCGGACGGCGCGACCACCGGGCTCTGGGCGGATGAGGGCTACCGGTGGCTGCAGGTCTTCACCGGCGACGCGCTCGAGCCGGAGCATCGCAGGACCGCGCTGGCGGTCGAGCCGATGACCTGCCCGCCGAACGCGTTCGTCACCGGCGACGATCTGCTGGTGCTACAGCCGGGGGAAACGGTCAGCCTGCGCTGGGGCATCAGGACTTTTCTTCCGAACGGAAGGTAGCGACTCCCCGCACCCGCGTCAGGTCTTCCGCCGTGTCGACGTCGTCTGGGCGGCCCGTGTCACCGCACTCGACTTGCGTGACAAGCTCGGGGCGGGCCCGCAGGAACGGCCGCGCCCCGAAGTCCCCGGTGGCCAGCTCGATCACGGCCGGCCAGTGTTCGCGGGCGATCAGCACCGGGTTGCGCCGCTTCCCCGCGTAGGCGGCGACCGCCACGGACGCCCCGCCGCGGTAGGCGGCGATCAGCCGCCGCACCGCCTCGGCCCCGACAAGCGGCTGATCCGCGAGCGCGATCACCGCCGCCCCGACGTCGCTATCGGTCAGCGCGCACAGCCCGGTCGCGAGCGATGACCCCATGCCGGTGGTCCAGTCCGGGTTGTGCACGGCCAGTGCCTGCGGAATCGTCACCGGCACGGCGCCGGTCACGAGGATCACCGGATCCGCCCCACCGTCCCGCAGCATCGCGACCCCGCGCGCCGCGAGCGTCTCACCGCCCACCTCGACCAGCGCCTTGGGCTGCCCCAGCCGGGACCCCGCTCCCGCCGCCAGCAAGATCCCCGCCACTCGCATCCCAACCGTCACAGCCTCTCCCCCGCTAGCGCCGACGTCAGGCTCCCCACGGTAAACCACGGGGCGGCCGAGCGATGATCGCCATCGACACCCGCGCCGACCCGCGGTCCCCATGGCTCACATACCTCTATGCCTTAATTCCGTCTCTGAAGACTCAAAAACTCTTGTCACACCTGTCTCTGGCCTTGACTTTGTACCGCAGCCGACCACTTTCAGGCCCGAAACGACCCGAAAATTTGTCGGCTGCGGTACAAAGTGAACGAGAGTGGC